>Ga0315900_10000408_pt1 | contig 76448 bp, 72 predicted proteins | sample LakEriMetagenome_FD_203521 | JGI IMG/M metagenome (GOLD analysis project Ga0315900, IMG submission 203521) | Freshwater fungal communities from buoy surface, Lake Erie, Ohio, United States - Buoy 12 MA114 | ecosystem: Environmental > Aquatic > Freshwater > Lake > Lake biofilm | place: USA: Lake... | reverse complement strand
TTTTCTACCAATACTACACCTTCTACTTTTGAACTCCAACTTGAATAAGATTCAAATTTTTTTGGTTTAATTAAAATTTCAAACATGACTAAACACTACATTTAATATATTCTACAATATTTTCTCCTTCCTTAAATAACAACTTATCGTTTAATACTTTTAAGAAAATTGTTTTTTTGCTCTTTTTATTTCCAGATAAATAATAACAATCCATTCTATAAAAATCATCTTCAACCAATTCTACACTTATGACTTCAAATGAATGATTGAAACCAAAAATTGATAATTTTCCTTCTTCAATTTCTGCTATATAAAATCCTCCTTCTACTGTCCATGCTTCACCGATTAGTTCACACTTCTTTTGATTGTCAACCCACATATCAGCAAAGAACTCATTTGGCAACTTTTGAGAAAAAGATTTAAAACCAATTAATAAAAATATTAAAAAAACTATTTTTTTCATATTAATCACATGTATTTAATTAATAATTTTTTTGCAGAATGACTTCTTGATAATTTTTTTTCTGCATCTTTTTTAAGTTGTCTTATTCTTTCAGTTGTATAAGACATCTCTTTGGCAAGCTCTTCTTTACTTAAAGGTTTACAGCCTATACCATATATTTTGATTATAACATTTCTTTCTTTTTCTGAAAGCATATTCATAACTCTAGATAAATCATCACTTAAAGATTCGTTTACTAGTGAAGTTTCTGGGTTTTCACTAAATTCGTCCTCCATTAAATCCATCAAAGAAGAAGAGTCATCACTATCTCCAACTTTCATATCAAGTGAAGAATGTTTTTTTGTAGCACTATATAGATGATTAATTGAATTAACATCCAAATCCATATACTCTGATAGCTCAAACTCTGTTGGCTCTCTTTCTAAAACTTGCATCAAATCTGAAAATGCATTTAAAAATTGACCAGTTTGATTGTTTTTATTGGATGGGATTTTTACTAATCTTTTATTGTCTGAAATGGATTGTAAAATAGATTGTCTAATCCACCATACAGCAAATGAAATAAATTTAAAACCTTTAGTTTCATCAAATCTGTGCGCAGCTTTAATTAAACCGTAATTACCTTCACTTATTAAATCTGAAAGTGGCACACCTGATGATTGATATTTTTTTGCAACACTAATAACAAACTTTAAATTAGCATTAATCAATTTATCTAAAGCCTCTTTATCTCCATTTTTAATCTTTCTTGTCAACTCAACCTCTTCTTCAGAGGTTATTGAACTTTGTCTGTTTACTTCATTAAAGTATTTCTCTACAGATTTTTCGCTTCTATCAGTTAATGTGTTTTGGATTTTAAATTGCTTCATTTTTATACGATTATTATTTGTTGACAATTAAATAAACGTACAAACAAGAAAAATATTACAATTTATTTATTTTTTTTTAAATCTTTTATTCTATCTCTTATTTTTGCACAAAGCTCAAAATTATCATCTTCTATAGCAGATTCCATAACTTTTTCTAAAAAAGTAATATCATAAATTTCATTTATTTTACTTTCTATTATGTCCTGTATATTATTTCTGGAAAGGTTTTGTTCATTCTTATAAATGTCATTGAACTTAGGAAATATTGGCTGAACAGGTATTTTTATATAAGCAAAACTACTAACTATGCTTTCTATTATCTTTTCTCTTTCCTCATGAGAAATGTTAAATATATCTGGGAAATTCGGTAATTGTTTTATTTCATTTCCGAAACTATAATCTTCATACTCCAAACACATTTCCTTAAAATCTACAGGCAAATCATTAAGTTCAAATTTACATGAAATAGTGCTTGAATTATTGTATATGCTTATATTACTTTTTTCGCTCTTTGTTGTTGCTATCAAATAACATCCGCTTATATCATAAAATAATCCTAATTTTTTGAAGTAATATGGTTGAGAATTTTTTTTCCTTATATGCTCAATAAATTTTTTGTTTTTTTCTTTTGTGCCGAACAAAAAGTTTGAATTTTCATTTTTTTCTTCAAAACCCAATTCTTTATAAACATCTTTACAATCTATAACTAAAAAATATTTTAATTTTTTAATATTTTCTATTTTTGCTATTGAACTTTCTGAATTGTTTTTTATGTGTTTATCAATTTTCTTTTTTAATAAAGAAAATCTTTCAAGCTTTTTAGCATATTCATAAGTAATTTGTTTTGCGATTCTCATATAAAATATATTACAAATATAAATATGTTTTTAAAACTTAACTATTCCAGTCTAAATTACAAAAGAAATGCTTTAATCTTTCAAAGCTTTGTCTATCTATATTTACAGACTTTTCTATCATTTCTTTTTTTTCCATATCAATACCAGTAAAATTTATCTGTAATCTCCTGGTTTCTTTTCCTTTTTCTCTAGAAATTACTAAATCTACTTCAAGAACACTTAATGGCTGACCTTCAGAATCTCGTTCTGTTATCACTTCAATGTATGTACTAGAATGAGTGCCTTCAACAATATCTTGATGCTCAAACGTTTCTGATTTGTTGGTCAGATTATTATTTCCTTCTTCTTCTAAAAACTCATAATTAGAAGATACTCTATTATAATTTTCTTCTTCCATAAAACTATATTTAAAACTTTTTTAACAATATATGTTTTAATGAACAAAAGTCAATAATACTTTATATAAAAACAAAAGCCCTCAATTGTTGAGAGCTTTTTCATGTAATAATATATAATTTTAAGCAAATACTGGTTTATGAACTGCTCCACCCTTATAAGTGTTGCCTCCAGTTAATGCTGCGTACTGTTGTTGTAGTTGAGCCGAATCTGCTTCCATCTTTTTCTTAAGACCATTAATTTTTGTAGCTATATCAACAATTTGTTTTTGAGCTTTTTCGTATTTTTCTTTTTCAGCTCCAGCTTGATATGCCTGCTTAACATCTTGAGCTCCTTGCTTAATTTTCTCTCCTGCAGATTGAGCGGCTCCAGAAATTTTCTCTCCAACTTTAGAAAAAGCACCTTTTAAGCCACCCCAAGAAATTTCATCAAGTTCTTCTTGTGTCATTTCTACTCCTTCATTAAGTCTCTTTAGAGTTTCTTCAATCTTTATTTTTTTTGCTATAAGATTTTGTTTTTCAACATATCTTTTAGCTTCCTCTTTTATAATCTGAGTTAATTCGTTCTTAGTTATTTTCATGACATTAATGTTTGTTTATTAATAAATATATAAAAAAAATTAATTTAATTATTTGTTGCTATATTCCTAAATTTATCACCAATATCCATGTCTTTTAATATAATTTTAATTATTTCTTTTTTTTCCTTTCTAGTTGCATTAGATGAACTTAAAACATCCATCAAATTACGATATAAATTGTTATTATTTATATCTTCTGTGCTTTCGTTTATTTTTGTGTTATATTGACTTTCACTAACAATATTAGCCAACCTTTTCATTCTTAAAACTTCTTCAGATAAATTTTTTTCTTTTATAGTTTTGTTTTCTGATAAATTTCTTTTCATATTTTTTATTAATAAATATTCAAAAAAAAAGAGATTATTTTTATAATCTCTCAGAAAAAATTGTAGTTAACATATTATTTTATTTTAAATGATTTATACTTTTTTGACAAAATATATACCAATTAAAAAATGCCTTATTGTTTAACAAAAAGGCATTTTTTAATAAAAAATATGTCAATTTTTCAGACTATACTAATTGCTCTTCATTTTTTGTTTGTTCAAACTTATGAAAATTAGTTTTCCAATTAGAAAACCTTTTGCAAAATCCAGTCAACACACTTTCCATAAAGCTTGTATCAGATTTCATCTCTGGCAATCTTGGAATAATTGGTTTAAATTCAATTTTTCTCGCTTTCATTGAATATTCACCTCTTTCATCTCTAAGTGAATTATAAAATTGATTTAATTCTTCTCTATTCATCTTTTATTTTTTTACAATTCTACAATCTTCTGGGAACAATTTTATTGTATTGTTTAGAGTATCATAACGATAGTCTAACACATCTACAAAATATCTGTCTCCAGAATCATCAGCTACTACAAATCTACAATCGTCCTTAAATCCAGCGATTAATTTGTCTGTAGCTTCGCAATAATCTTCAGAACTCTCAAATGAGACATTTAAAGAGTTCCACTTGTTTGTTTTTGTGTTTTTTTGAATTCTACTAGAAGTGTGTCCTAAAAACTCCATACTACTTTTTTGTTTTTTTTGTTAATAAATAAATTAATTACAATACAAATGTAGCACTTTTAATTGTATAAAAAAAAATTTTTGATATTTTTTCTACAAAAAAAAATTATTCATAGAAATTATAAAAAATTTTTGGCGCAAAAATGTCTGAATCAGAATAGTTTAACTCATATTCATAACCAAAATATGAAATGTCATAATCAAAACTTTTAATGACGAGTCCTGTTGGGTCAAGAAAGAATATTTTACAAATATTCATTTTTTTATAATTCTCAACCCATTCATGTATATGCAAAAACGGCTCTAAAACAATAAAAGAATTATTTTTATTAGATTTAATTTGTATAGATTTGATTTTTGACGAATCTATAAATGTGTCTTCATTGTCGTTTTCTAGTTGAACCAAAAATCTATTTTTAATTAATGGTTCAAAGGAAAGTGATTGAAATTCTATAATATTATTATATGAACCCTTTATTGGCTGTTCATATTTGTTTGTTTCTAATATTAACTTTCTTTTTCTTCCTTTTCTCATACATTAAACTCTATCTTTATATTTTAGAATTTTTTGCATTTTAATTGGAGTTAATATAAAACCGTTTTCTAATGTAATGGAGAAATTTTTAGAAATTGCCTTATCTAAAAGTTCAAAACTCAATCTTGTATCGCCAATTAAAAACCCTCTATTTGTAAATTTAACAGTAAAAGGACTTGCTGTATTAGCATCAAATCTAACAATCAATTCTTTCTTTTTTTGTAAAGCAGGTTTTTGTTGAACTGAACTTTGTTGAACTGGTACAACCTTTTTTGTTTGCTGAACCTTTTGTATAGGATTTATCTGTAAAGCCTCTGGTATTACGGTTGAAGTTTTTGATTTATTTTTTTCAAAATCTTTTTGTTGAGTTTCAAGATTTTTTAATTGTTCCTCAGAAGCCTTTAATTGTTTTTTTTCATCTTCCAAATCTGATTGTGTAACTTTAACGTCTTGGTCTGCCAATTTTTTTTCTTCTGGGTCTTTTATTGCAGTTTGAACTTGTTTTTTTGCTTGTAACTTAGTTGTGATTGTTTTTATTTTATCTTTTGTATTTGTCAGATTATCTTCAGCCTGTTTAATAGAATCTTCAAAAGAAAATTCTTTATCTTCTTCCTTAAGATACTTAAGAGCTTCATTCAAAATAAATTTGTCTATTTGATTCTTGCTTAACATAAAAGATGTTTAGTAATATTATAAATATAAATAGTTAAATAAAACAAAAAAGAGCACTTATAGCGCTCTTTTTTATTATTGATTTTATTGACCCATTAAACTATTATAATAATCATTCCAGATTTTTTCTTCTTTTCTTTTTATGGCCTCTTTAAGTTCTTTTTTCTGTTCGAGGTGTTTTTTGGCAATTTTTTTTCTTTCTAATCTTTTTTTACCTTTCTTAACTGCTCTCCTCTTTGTAATTGCTGTATTTTTTGGCTTTTTCATAATTTATATTTTTATAATAGCAATATATAATTTTTTTTGATAAAGTAAATAAAAAATTATCTTTTATTTATTTCATCACGAATTTTAGCAGCAGCTTCATAATCTTCATTTTCTAAAGCATTACCAAGAGCGTCATTAAGTTCATCTATATTCATTTGAGCAAAATTAACATTTCCTAAATTGTTATCTTCACCAGCTTCAGGGACTTGCAATCTTGGGTCTTCATTATTTATAGCGTCTAAAATATCTTGTGCATTAGGGGCTCCTTCTATATAATCTTCTGGAGCTGGCTGTTCACCATTATTTTCTTCCACATAATCATTAATATCTTCTTCCAGTTCATCTAACATAGCTTCAAGCCTTTCGATTGCTCTAGGACCATTATGAAGTATGTCATCCATTATACTTAAAAATTCATCTGGTGGCAACATTCCTAATTCATACAATAAATGAGATACTATAGTATAATCATCCCCTCTATCATGAACTATATAATCAATTGCATCATGCATTTTTTTCCAAACTCTTGGTCCAAGAAGTTTCATCCAATGTTCTTCTTGATATGAGTCAGCTCTTTTCAATACTGCTTTCTGAACTCTTGCAGTCATTTGTTCTAAACTATAAGCAAATATATATTCAACTACAGACTTAGCAACTTCATGCAATAATATTGGAAACAAATAAGCTGATGCCTCAGCTCCAGTAACTTGTCTCATAGGAGCTTCTTCTTCTTGCTCTTGTTCTTGTTCTTGTCCCTGCTCTTCTTCTGGCTCCTGCTCTTCTTCTTCAAACTTCAATTCAGATTTACCCATATTAGTTCTCATGCCAGTTTGAGTAGGGTCAAAAGACCAAACCATAAGTTCAGCAGTTGGCATAATTCTCATATATAATTCATAAAGTTCTGGATTTATCGCCTGAACTTCAGCTCTTATATCTTGAATAGTCTTGTGACTTCTATATCCAGCACCCATTGACAATAAGTTTTGCATAACTCTTTTGTCTACATGCTTTTTGATTAACTCTTGTTCTTCTGGTGTAAAATCATCTTCTAAAGTCTGCTCTAACTGTTGTTGTAAATCCATCCCAGAATCATCTTCTACATCCATTCCACCTTGTCCCATAGGCTTTAAAGAAGCTTCAATTTTTTCCATGATTCTATCTTCTACACCAAAAGTTCTTTGTACAGTATCTAAAGCTAATCTTTCTAGAGCATCTCTATGTCTTTGCTCTAACATACTTGCCATCATAGCTGTTTGCATTAAATTCATTCCATTTAATATACCAGCTTCTCTTGCATTTCTCAAAACTTCATTAAATTCCTCTGTAGCTAATCTTGAAATGGTTTTAAAATCAGGCTCTCCTCTTTGAAAAATTTCCATATGTTTAAATGGAGTATATTCAGATTCTTCTTCACCTGAAAATCCTGACTTTATATTTGGATTAATATACCTATTTGCTGAAGCTTCATCTTCTGGTCTCATAGGAGCTTCATTTATTAGTCTTCTATATTTATTATATTCGTCTAACGCTTTAAATTTCCTTTCTAAATCATATCTATTATCTAACTTATAAGATTCTTTTTGAATTTTTGCAACTACTGGATTTTTACCTTTTTTTACAGCTTTTGTCTTAGGTTTCTCATGAATGTTTGGGTCTCTTTTGGGAATTCCTTTTGGTTTTTCACCTTTATCAGTACCTTTTTCTGTTTCAGTTTTTTCTGGTGCGTTTACTTCACTTTCAGCCATTTTCTTTTTAGCCAACTCTTTCTGTATTGCCTCTCTTATAAGTTTTTTTAAATCTTTTTTGTCCATTTTAAATAATATTTTATCTAATATAATATAAATATATAAAAAAAAAATGAGTCACAATATGTAACTCATTTTATAATTAAAAATTTTCAAGATAAGTTTTTAAAAAATTCTCTATAATCATCCCAGCCTTCCCAATTATGTCTTTTAAATGCTCCTTCTGGAGACTTTGGCATTTTATTGTCTAAATCTCTACATCTATTTCTGTAATTAGACTTATGGCTATAATTCATAGTTTACGAGCCGCATGATATGCAATTTTCGGGAGAATCTAACGAACAGGTCAATTGAGACATTGCATCAGCCTCTTCATTTGAAATGTCTTTTGATACACTTAATTCAACTTTGTTTTCTTCAACAAAATTAGAAGTTACGTTTAATGTTTCAACTTTTGTTTCAACAACTTCTTCGGCTACTTCTATACTATTTACATTTTCTCCAAGAGATTTTTTTGCTTCAGTCTTAGCATTACTTCTTAAATAATACATTCCAGTTTTAAGTCCCTTTTTCCAACCATAAAACAATGCTTTATTTAATTTAGCAACATTTGCATCTCTCATAAATAAATTAAGTGACTGAGATTGACAAATAAATACACCTCTATCAGCAGACATATCGATTAGATTTGAAAGCTTCATTTCCCATGCTGTCTTATAAACTTCTTTAATTTGTTCTGGGATGTTTGGTATATTTTGAACAGACCCATTTTCTTTAATCATATTAATTCTAACAGAATCATTCCATAAACCTAAATCTATCAAATCCAAAACTAAATGTTTGTTTACAACAACAAATTCACCTGAAAGTACATTTCTTCTATAAATATTTGAAGTAAAAGGCTCAAAGCACTCATTGTTTCCTAAGATTTGAGCCGTAGAAGCAGTTGGCATAGGTGCTAAAAGTAATGAGTTTTTAACTCCATATTTCATTACCATTTTTCTTAGCTTATTCCAATCCCATCTCCCAGAAAGCTCTTCATCTTTTAAGCCCCATAAATTAAATTGGAATTTACCTTCAGACAGAGGAGAACCAACAAAAGTTTCATAAGCACCATCTGTAGTAGGTCTGTCTTCAAAGTTATCTAAATTCTTATAATCTTTTTTGGCCATATCATTTGATGCAGTCATTGCTGCAAAGTATATAGTTTCAAAAACATCTTTATTTAATTGTTTTGCCTCTTCTGATTCAAATGGATAACCTAAGATTGCAAATAAATCTGCAAGACCTTGAACGCCAATTCCTATTGGTCTATGTCTCATATTTGACCTTTCAGTCTCTGGTGTTGGATAATAGTTCTTATCTATTACCTGATTTAAATTTACTGCTGTTTGATATGAAACTTCATACAATTTTTCAAAGTCAAATGTTCTAAGTGATTTATCTTTTGATTTTGATTTTCCAGCTGGTATAACGACAAACTTAGGTAAAGCAATAGAAGCTAAATTACAAACTGCAGTTTCTTTATCATCTGTATATTCAATAATTTCTGTACATAAATTTGAAGATTTAATAGTGCCTAAATTCTTTTGATTAGATTTATTGTTTGCAGCATCTTTATATAACATATATGGAACACCAGTTTCTATTTGGTTTTCTAAAATTTTTGCCCACAACTCTCTTGCTTTAATAGTTTTTTCGCCCTTACCTTCTAGTTCGTATTTTTCATAAAGTTCTGTAAAAGCTTTTTTATCATCAGAATCATAAGCATCTATAAGTCCAGGAACTTTAGCAGGGTCAAACAAAGTCCAGCTACCGTCTTCTTCAACTCTCTTCATGAATAAATCTGGAGTCCAAAGTGCCAAAAACAAGTCTCTTGCTCTTAACTCTTCTTTTCCGTGATTCTTTTTTAGGTCGATAAACTCTTCAATATCAGCATGCCAAGGCTCTAAATATACTGCAATAGAACCTTTTCTTTTTCCTCCACCTTGGTCTACATATCTTGCAGTCTCATTAAAAACTTTCAACATTGGTACAATACCGTTTGAAATTCCATTTGTACCTTTAATATAAGAACCTTTACTTCTGATTTTATGTATATTTAAACCAATACCACCAGCAGTTTGAGAAATTAAAGCACAATCAGAAAGAGTTTTATAAATTCCTTTAATAGAATCTGACTCTACATCCAACAAGAAACAACTTGACATTTGTGGTTTTCTTGTTCCAGCATTAAATAATGTAGGTGTAGCATGAGTAAAAAATCCTTGTGACAATAAATCATAAGTTTTTTGCACTTCTTTTAGATTATCGCCCCAAATACCAATAGCAACTCTCATATACATATGCTGAGGAGTTTCAGCAACATTACCATTTATTTTTAATAAATAAGCTCTTTCTAATGTTTTGAATCCAAAATATTCAAAATCGAAATCTCTATCGTGAATTATCATTGATTCAATTTTATTATGATACTTTTTTACTACCTCATAAACTTCATCTGAAATCATCCCAGCACTTAAGTTAGTATTTGGGTCAATATAATGATACAAATCTTCAATAGTTTCTTTGAAGCTCTTTTTTGTATCTTTCTTTAATGCGCTTATTGCTATTCTTGAAGCTAGAATGGAATAGTCTGGATGTATTCTTGTCATTGCTGCCGCAGTTTCCGCTGCAAGTTTATCCAACTCTTTTGAAGTTACACCATCATAAACTCCTGAAATAACTTTTTGTGCTACCTCTAAATAGTCAACATACTCAGAGTCTAAATCATAAGTTTGTTTTTTAATTCTTGAAGAAATTTTATCAAATTTTACTGTTTCTTCTGTACCGTCTCTTTTTATTATTCTCATTTTATTTTTGTATTATTATATTAAAAATCATCATCATTTCCATCAAAACTAATTACGTTTTCCTCAACCTTTACGCCAACTCCAGACTTTGCGTAATCGGCAACTCTTTTTTCGAAGAAATTAGTTTTATTTTCAAGAGCAATATTTGCCATGAAATCAAAAGGGTTCTTAGAATTGTACATAGGTTTACAACCCAAATCAATCAATAAATTGTCTGTAACATATTCTAAATATTTTTTCATTAACTCAGCATTCATACCAATCAAACTAACAGGTAATGACTCTGTTATAAATTCTTTCTCAATTTCAAGAGCAGAACTTAAAATTTCTCTGATTCTTTCTTCTGAAACTTTGTTAATTAAATGTTTATTATGTAGATGAATTGCAAAATCACAATGCAAACCTTCATCTCTTGAAATTAATTCGTTTGAAAAGCTTAATCCAGGCATAAGACCTCTGCTTTTAAGCCAAAAAATAGAGCAAAAAGAACCAGAAAAGAAAATGCCTTCTACTGCTGCAAAAGCTATCAATCTTTCAGCAAAACTTTCTGATTCAATCCATTTTAGAGCCCATTCTGCTTTCTTCTGTACGGCTGGTATTGTCTCTAAAGCATTGAACAACTTATCTTTTTCTTCTTTATTTTTAACATATGTATCAATAAGTAATGAATAAGTTTCAGAATGAATATTTTCCATTGCTATTTGAAAGCCATAAAAAAACTTTGCTTCTGGATATTGAACTTCACTAACAAAATTTTCAGCCAAATTTTCATTAACAATTCCATCTGATGCAGCAAAAAAAGCTAAAATATTTTTAATAAAATATTTTTCATTATCGTTAAGCTTTTCCCAATCAGTTAAATCTTGCTGTAAATCTATTTCTTCTGCAGTCCAAAAACTAGCTTCTGCTTTTTTGTAAAAATCCCATATATCTGCATATTGTATTGGAAAAATAACAAATCTATTTGGATTAGTCTTTAAAATTGGTTCAATAAATGTTTTGTTTTCTAAATTGTTATTCATAATTATTATTCTTTAATTTTAATTGTCTGCAAATATAGTTATAAATTAAGTTTTAATAAAAAATTATAACCTATTTTTTTAATATTTTTTTTTTACAGGGTTTTAATAAATAAGCTTTATTTTGAATAAAGCCCATTTAACTTTTGTGTACTTTTTAACCATAACTTCCACAAGGTCAGCAGGTCGTTTTTTTTGTGAAAAAGTTATCTTTTTACTTTTTCTAAAACTTTTGAAGAATATTCTTTTTCTTTAGAAATTAGCCTGTAAAAAGGTCTAAAAAATAATGATATATCATGATTGAACATGTGCATATTAAAACCGTCTTGCGCAACCATTCTCATAGCATTTTGTATGCCTCTGTCTTGTTCTGCATCTGGCATAATTATCATACAGCTTAATATTTCATCTATTTCATCGATTGCCTTTTGGTTTACCATAGGCTTTTTTAAATTCATCAATTCTCTGTTTAGTTCCAGAACCCTTCTACCTTCTATTATTTTATCATATATTTTTAGATTCTTTTCTTTTTTCTTCTCTTCTGCTTCTTTGATAAGCATATCTAAATTATATTTTTCGTCAAAAAATCTTGGAAAATATGTTTTTAAATTTTTAAGACCAACACCTTTTACTCCATCGATATTATCAGAATCATCACCTTCAAAACATTTGAAAAATAATGCATTTTTATGAGTATAGCCAAATACATCTTTAAAATTTTGTATAGTTATCAACTTACCGTCAGAAGGTCTTATAACTGAAACGTTTTCGTCTATTAATTGATGAAAATCTTTATCACTACTATAAATTAGAATCTGGGAGTCTTTGCTTCTATTTTTTACATATAAACCCAATAAGTCATCAGCCTCAACATATTCCACTTCAACTTGCCTAATGCAAAGTTCTTCAAGATAGTTTTTAACTTTTATTTTTTGTTTTAATCTACTGTATTTTCTGGCCTTTTCTTCATCAATCTCTTCTTCTGTAAAATAATAAGATTCTTCATCCCATGATTTATTTTCTCTATTGCCTTTATACATTGGATAGATTTCTTTTCTAAAAACGCCAGACATAATGCCGTCCCAAAAAACGACAACTCTGTCTGGCATTGTTTTATCAACTATAGAACGTAAACTATCCAAAAAGCCATATGAACCTCCACAATGTTCTCCTTTAGAAAAAAGGTCTTGCCTTTTCATAAAGTTTCGTTTGAGATTCCACTCTCCGTCAATTAAAAGTTCTTTCATTACTTACCACTATATTTACTCCAATCGTCATCATATCTCAACTCCCAATCTCCTCTGTGCTCTTTCTTGTAATTATTTAAATCGGCAGTAGTATCTTTAACAAACCCGTGAGCAGTACACAAAATCTTACCTTTAACAGATATATTTGTTATGTGATTTTTTTCTACTACAATAGCAGTTTTGATTGCGAATGCCACATCAATACCATCTTTTGTTGCATACACTTTTGTTGAGTTAGAAATTATACCTCCCATTCTTACAACAAGACTGGCAGCCTTTGAAATTCCTTTACCACCATAAGGTATTAACATGTTTGCGTTTGTACCCTCATATGCGTGATTAACGATAAGCATTGTAGCACTATAAGGAAAGTCTGCTCTTTTTGTAGCTGAAATTTGTTTTTCTATAACCCTATGTATTTGTTGAGTAAGAACTTTTGCAGTTTTCATAATTGCGCCATCTTCATCTTTTTCAATAGCTGCTCTTTCTGCCTTACTCACAACGTTACCAATTGAATCTACAATAACTAAAATATCGGTTGGTAAATTACCTTCTCTTTGGTCCTTTAGTCTTTCTCGAACAAATTTCATTATATCCTCAACTTCTTCAATTGAATCAATATATAACATATCTTCTTGAGATATTCCCATTTCAAGAGCATGTGACCAATTAAACTTCTTTTCAGTATTAATGAAAATTGGTAATATATCATTTTCTATAGCGCCCTTTGCGGCTTCTAAAGCAAATGTTGATTTACCTGAATCTGGATGTCCATAAACCATTGTTATACCATACATTGGTACGCCAGGCAACTGAGTGGTATCTTGAAAAGCTCTGCTCATCGGAATCCATTCATCTTCTTTGTAAATGACTTCTTCCAAATCTAAATTTTTTCTATAATCATTTATTGAAAAAACTTTCTTTTCTTTAATTTTTGGTGTTTTTACCTTTGAAGCTTCTAAGTTTTCAACTTCACTTTCTTCTTTTTTTGTTCTAGCCATTTTTTAAAATATTAATTGTTTTTTCGCCTTAAGCGTTTTGATTTGGATTTTCATCAACAATTCCTAATGATTTATTTAAAATTTTCTTTATAGCATCATAAGGTAATTCTATAAAAACTTCATTTAATTGATTAACTGAATTTCTTAAAATACTTATTTTTTCTTCATCAGGCTGTCCATTACTTAAAGAAATTAAAGGCGTTTTCATTGGGGCTGGCATAATTGAAACGCTGTCAGCATCAGAAGGAAATTCTACTTGCAAATCATTTCCTTGATAAATATCAGCTATATCTCCATAATATTTATTTTTTGCAAGACCAGCTATTACATTTAAAACTGTTTTTGGAAAACCCCACCATCTTACACCTTCATGTTCTTTACCTCTTACAATAATAGGTAAAAAGTGTCTTGTTTTTGACTCTTTCTTCTTTTTGTCATCACTATCTGGTTGAGTATTTAAATGCTCACAAATAGGACATGGTCGTCCATACTGAGTAGGACAAACTACCATTTTAGATGCACCAATATTCCAATGGAAATCCATTTTCTGATAGGCCTTACCTAAAATTGGTGGTACAACTCTAATTTCTTCTCCTTGGGGAACTTTTCCAGGTTTTGGATTGTAAGTAGCTTCTTTTAAGTCTACTTTCTTTTTGTTGTTTTTGAAACCTTCTTGGTTTGCTTTTTCTACGTCACTCAAAAACTCATTGATGTCCATTCCAGTAGAAGAACTTTGAGTTTGTTGAGATGAACCCATTCCACCACCAAACTGTGGGGAAATGCTCATTTCTCCTTCATTCATTTTTTTCTCTTTTAATTTGTTTTAATCAGTCTAACCAGCTATAAAAAGCCATATGACCGTATAATAAACCCTCAACAGAGTCTTTATTATAAATAGAAATTAATTTTAATTTCTTAATACAAATCAAAGAAAAAAATACCTAAAATGCAAGTTGTTTTATGATTTTTTTAAAAAAATATTTTATCTTTTCTTTTTTAGTAGGCTCAAGTTTGTATAATAAAAAAGATATATATTGACTAGCACTATAAATGTATAATAAATCTTTTAATGTTTTTTTACTAAATATATAACCATTTAAATTTAACCCTTCTTTCTTTTCTATAAATAAAAATTTACCACTATAATTTAATATATATTTTTTATTTATAACAGATATAAACCATTCATCATTATTATTATAAAGAATAAAATAATAATCTTTATCATGTTTATAATTAAACAAATAAATTCCTTCTAAAAAAAATTTTTTTTCAGGAATTTTTACATAAACTTTTTCGAATTCTCTTAACATTCTGAATAATTTTTACCACAAGAAACTTCAACATCAAATATCATATCATTATATCTTGATAATATATTTTTTATTTCTTCAACAGCCCCTTCATCTTCTGGAGAAATATCTAAAACAAAAGAATCGTGAACTTGAAACATAAAAGATGATTTTTTATTTTTTAACCATTCTTTTATCTCATTAATTTTGTCCACAACTATATCGGCAGCAGTTGATTGAACGTAATTATTAAAAGCCGCATAAGATTTATTAGGTTTAATTAAAATGCCAAAAGGATTTATTATATATCCCAACTCTTTATAAACACTATTTATATATTCAGAAGTGTTTAATATTGGATTCAAAAAAGCTTTTACATCTTTTATAGCCTCTTCTACATTTATTGATTTATCTTTTGACAATATTTCAGATATTAATTTATCACCTCCACCATATAATATTGTGTGATTTATATTTTTAGCAATGTTTCTTTGTTCATTTGTTATGGAATCTGTTTTAAAAATTGCCTTTGCTGTATTGTAGTGTAAATCAGAATTCATATTTTTTATTATAAATTCTTCATTTCTTGTTAGATACATTGAAAGCCTTGTTTCAAAAGATTTGTAATCAAATAACGCTATTTTTCCATCTTTATATCTGGAAACTATTGATTTTCTTATAGAGCTTTCTTTTGGAATCATTTGAGGGTTAAATGAATCTGTACAATTTATACGGCCTGTAATTGTTCTTTTATCAGAATATCTAAGCTTCAAATATTTCCTGTCTCCTTCCCATGTAAAACTTATTTTTTCTGAAGCATTAAAACTTTTATCAAAAAATATTTTGTTTTCAGAAAGCCAAGAAGTTATTTTATCCTTTTTTGCTTGTCTTTTACATGAGTTTAATTCATCTTTTGTTATCTGATTGTTTTCTGATATTATTTTCATTAACAAAGGTATATGCTTATGCATATCTTTATTTAAAAAAATAGAATTAAAATCTTTAGGTTCTATATAAATATTGTACTTAGACCAAAATATGTTTTCTATGGTCATAACATCTCTTATGTTTTCTAAATTTGTATATTTAGATAAATTGTAATAACTAAATATTGTACATTCAAGTCTATTAATTATTTCTGTCATTAAAAATTTAACATCCTTTTCAACAAACTCTAAACTAGGCAAACTTATTGCATAAGTATTTTTGTTATTATAAAGATAACAAACATTTTTATGAAAATAAATAAAAGACCTTTGTGTTCTATCTATGCTTTTCGATAAAAAATCCTTAAATTCACCATCCAATATAAAATCGTAAGAAATTATATTTTTATTGAAAAATTTTTTTATAGAATATTCAAAAAAAGATTTTATATCATTTTGACTTTTTTCCTTGTTTTCAGTTATGCTATATGTCCAAAACAAGTTATCATCTATTTTTGAACTGGAAATGTTTTGATTGGGAAACTTTTCTTTAACATAATTCCATCCAACAATTAAAGTTGGAATATTTATTTCATCTTTAAAATCTTCTTTTAAAATTATATCTACAGAAAAGTCTCTATAATTAGAATTAATATACTCTAAATCTTCAGAAGTATATGGAACTATTTTGCAAATCTTAATTAGACTATTAAGCATATTGCAAATGTAAATCAAAAAGTTAAATAAAACAAATTTTAAGACCTACCATTAAAAGAGTTTGCTCCTACCTCTGATTTTGTATAACTTTTTGCAGCAGATTCAACACTTTTCTTGTTTCTATTATTGTTCATTGGTACTCCGACAACTGTAACATCATTATGGAATCTTAATATATTTTGATGAATACCCAATCTATGTCCTCTAGAATAAGACCAATGTATCCAAACAGATTGAGGGTCTCTTGTTTCAAACAATATTTGGTCCCATTCATAATTATTAATTCTTAAAAACTGCATTAATGCGTTAAACAACTCATATGTATCATTTAATTTTTTAAGTTTATCTCCAGAGAAACCAAAATCTACAGCTTCTCCTCTATTGTGTTGAGAACCACCTGTACCAGGCCTAATTGTTGAGTTTATAGTTATTTTTTTCTTCCATTGAGGATAGTTTTTGTCTAAGAATATTGCAAAATTTCTCCATCTATCAACCAAAAACTCATTCATATGTTTAACGAGTGTACTTGGAGGTAATTGATTTTTTGTAGGAATTGTTGGAGCAAACTTGCTTGTACTAACAAAATAACCTGCTACTTCTTTAGGTATTTCTATTTTAGTTGTTGAAACCTGCTCTCCAACTGGAACAGAATCAGAAACAACTTCCGAATCACTAACTAAATTAGCGCTTTGACTTCCAACTGCTTGAGTTGTAAATCCAGAAGAGTTTGCGCTTGACTGTACTTGACCTCCTGAAGTTTCCTCTAATGGTGCATCTTTAGAAGCTTTAGCTGCTTCTCTATAATCATCTAATGTAATAGGTGGTATACCTCCATATGTATTACCGCCATATCTCATTTTTATTCCTTCAAAATTAGTGGTCATATCATTTGGCGTAATATTATGAGACACTTTTATTATTTGATAAAGACCAGTAAAAATAGTATGGTTTCTTAAATAGAAAAACTGCATAGGAGATATTTGTGCATTTCCTAAAGTTTCCAAATTTGCCTTATAACTTCTTCCTTCAAATACCGACAATAAACTACAGTCTGTTGTTACTGTTCTATTTTTGTTTTCATTATCAACTATTCTTTGTAAATTAACAATACTTTCAGCAGTTACTTTGTTTTCATCAGTTCCAACAGTTACATTCTTTATAATTTTATTTGTTGGGTCTCCAAATGATACTGGGAATGCCTCTACTTTAAAGTTTTCTAAATCTTTTGATGAACTTAATGAATTGTTTGATTTATCTGCTAAATTCCTACTTTCAGGAGTAGGCATGAACATTACTTGGAAAAAATTTCCTATTTTAGGTTCAAAAAAATCTTGTGGACTAAATATATCTTCAATTTTATTATATCTAGCATTTCCAGCTATAGGAATAAAAGTAAAATTATTTTTTGAACACAATTGTTGCAATACATTTAAAACTGTTGTATTTGCTTTTGCTTCATATAAAGGGTCTATATTAATTAATGCGTCTGCTACATTTATATCATTTGCACCAATTGCTTGTAATGGATAGTCATACCTAAATCCTCCTCCAGCGACAGAACCATCATTTCTTTCACTTGCACTTGGAGTGCCATCTCCTCTTAGAGTTGTTCCGTAGACTTCTTCTAAAACTTTTGCAATATTAGGAGTAAGTGTTGCAGGATTACTTGGTTCATTTATTCTTTCGCCACCAAATTTACCTCCTAATATTTGCCATTGATGATACAAAGTGTGCATTTGTTGATAGATTAAGTCTTCATGTTCACCTGCTCTACCTAATATTTGACCGAATATTTTACTTGTTTCTTCTTGTACCTTTTCTATTTTACCAAGTAATTGTTTAGCGAATTGCCTTAAAAACGCTCTTGCTGCAGCAGCCAAATAATATTCTTCAGTTTTTTCATTGCCTAAACTAATACTAGTAAATAAAGAGCCACATAATGGATAATCAAAAAAATACGAGCCACCATCACCAGCTTGACCATATGCACTAAAAGCTATAGGTTGATTGTTAACATTAATATCTGGATTTGCATATTCTCCATCTACTCCTGGTCCTAAACTTTCAGTAAATAATGCACCTGAAAAATCTAAAAATTCAGGAAAAACATTTAAAACATTTTTACCGCCAGCATCTTGTACTTGAGATAAATTTGTATTTATCCCTCTTGTTCTTCCTGGAAATCCTGTTTGACTTTTTACCCAACTATAATTTATAGCTCTTTTACTTTTTATTACTTTTTCATTTAGAAATTTAAGATGTTCATTTGTTTTGTCGGCAGAAGCTGGGTCTTCTGGGTCTTCCTTTACATCACCTGATGAAAGTATATGTATACCAGCTATTTCTTCGTCCACTTCTTCTGATTGACTTTGTGTTGCTTCATCATCATTTGTTGCAGTATCAGTTTGTGCTGAAGCTGGACTTATTGATTCTCCTATGGCTTCAACATCTTTTGCTTCATTAAATATTACATATTCAGATAAATTATCCATACTTACATCAGTTCTTGTTTGGTCAAGAATAGACTGATTTAAGGAAGAATTTAAACTTGCTTGTAAATTGTGTGCTATATGCATAAAAGTTATTCCATTATAATTAGAATAATATGCATCAGTACTCCAGAAACTGTAACTTGCACTTAAGCTTGGCTTTATAGCTTCTTCACCATCTAAAGCCTGACTTCTACTTCTACCATAGAAAAAATAATTTGGGCCAATGAATTTTTCTAAATATTGTTCAATAGTATAAGCTTCAAAGCCTGCTCTTTTTAATTCTGACCCAATAGAACTATTGTAATTTATTGTGTTTTTTGCCGAATTATATAAACCACCTTTTTTAAACGCATTTAATATTATATCATTTTTTGACATATCAAATACCCTTTTGTCCTTATCCCAAATACCTCTAATTGTTTCAATTATACTTTTAGCTGTACCCTGTGCCAAGCTTGGTATTCCTGGAGTTATCACAACTACTTTTTTTGCTATATTATTACTTGGTATAGAACCGCCTTTAGAGCCTTCCCAATAAACTTGTGTAAGAAACTCTTCTTCTGAATCATCATTTAATATATGATAAAAACCATCTGGGTCTTGTATAACTGAAGACCAAAAAATACAAAACTTTTTTAATTCTTCTAAATCTTGTTTATCTAAATTATTTAAAACTGCATCATCTATATTTTGCAAATCATTATCAGCCATTTTTCTGATATCTTCTGCATCAATTTTTTTATAATTATCTATTAATACTGTAGTTGTTTCTCCGTCATCTTCCATATTACCTGGAAGATTTGGGTCATAACTCCCAGTTAAAAATCCAACTATAGAAGCACGTTTCATTATTATTGAAGCTATAACTTTCCAATCTAATATCTCAGCAAAAGGATTCTCTGATATTACTTCTAAATTATTAATTCTGTGTTTAATATTTTTTGAATCTTCACCAACTTGTGCCTGTAAAGCCTTATTTTCAGCAATACCTGAACTTATTGCGGTTATAAATTCTCTTACGAATTTTTTCTCAAAATCATCAACCCCTAAACCGTCAACTGGAACTTGTTTACTTAAATCTCCATTTTCAGAATTAGAATTTGTAGGCTCAAACTTCATAGGATAGTATCTTCCTATTGTATTTTTTTTAAGAGCATCTTCTCTTTCGTCTATATTATTTAAATACCCTTGCTCTCCAGCATCAAGTATATAACCCATTATAAATGCTGCATCTCTAGCAATTCTAGAAAAAACTTCAGAAATAGTTAATTTTTCAAGTTCTGTCTTATTTTCTTGATATATACCAGCTTTAATAGCATTGTCTATAACATCAATATTTTCTTTAATTCTGGAAGTTAGTTTTTTTGCAGCACTTTCTATTGCTACCCTAGATGAACCTAAATCTTCTCCAAAATTTAAATTGGATACATTAACTCCACCAAAAGCTGCTGCTTTTATTTTTAAATTTTCATCACGCCTTTGATTAGCATTTAAATTTTTAAAACCAGAAATATAATCATCTGGAATATCGTATACAGATTTTTTATTAGATATTGGCTTTTTTATTGTGATATCCTTAAAGTCAGCCAGCGGTCCTCTACCTGGCACTTCGCTAGTTATTTTATTGTCTGGCTCTTCAAAAGAAAAAGTTCCATTAATTAAACCAGTTATTGGGTCAGACTTTAAAAGTTCCAACTTATCCTTTATGCCATCGTACTCTTTTGTTACTTTTTGAGTCTTTTTTTGAACCTTTTTACCAGTATACATTAAATCTATTATACTTTCAGTAGCTTTCTGAAAAGCAGTTGGATTATCTTCTTTTTTAATGCCAGAACTATCAGCTCTTAATTTTTTTGCTGCATATAAATATAAAAAAGGTATATCAGAAAAAAATCCCCATTGATTTGGGACGAAAGATGCTTTTATTGTATAACTTCCATCATCAGAATTATACTGAGTTGATGTAGTTTTCATATTTAATAACCAAGTAACTGGAGCTCCTAAATAACCTTTAAATGTAAAAACAAATTTTGGAGGTGGCCATTGGAAAAGAGCGGAATAATCAACTCCTCCAGTATCAGAATTGTCTAATTCACCAAAAACTGTCTTACCATATAAGTCTTTAAATTCTATATCTATTATTGGCTGTAAAGATGCGTTTGTTTCTACTTTTATGTTTGTAATTCCAAATCCAGTAGACTCTCTAAAGAATCTTGCTACAAAAGTAGGTTTACCAGTAAAATCTCCAAAGTTTGCTAAATTAGTTATTGCACCAGTATTTCTGTCAACGTTAACATTTGCCCCTAGCGGTATAGTTGTAAGTCTAACGTCAAGATATAAATCTCTTTCATTAAACTGTAATTCTGAAATATTATTTGGTATTATTGGCATGATTTACTTTATGTCTCTGTTTTTTATTAATTTGCCTTCGAATTCTGTTATAACCTCTCTTAGTGGAAATGGTATTCTCAAAACCGTATTTCTAGGTATATCAAACTCCATTGCATATTCTGGATTGGCTAATAAAATCAACCATCCATAAGTGTCATCTTCATAAACTTCGTAAGATATTCTATCTAATCTTGTTTTTTCTGAATTATAAAGCCTATAAACATCAGTTGACCTTTTGTCTATTTTTATATATGGCATAATTTTTATTCCAGAATTATTAGAGTTTCTTAAATATTTATATCTATCTGTTCCCATAACTTTTTATTAATAAATATTAATGGGTATTTTTTATTTAATATAAATTAAAAAGAATAAAAGTAAACATTTTATTTACTGGTTCTCCAGCTAAAGAATCCTCCTCTGTCAGTAGATAATGGAGCATCCTCTCCACCTAATGCACCAAAGCTTCCTATTATATTAAAGCTAATTGTAACATTACACCACATAGGTTGTTGTTTACCGCCGTCTAAAGTCCAAGGAGAGTCAGAGTAATCATAAGATACTGAATTAATTATAATATCATGATTAAACCAATCACCAAGATGTAAATGACAAACTGGTGCTTTTGAAAAAGAAAATCCAGAACCAATTTTTTCTGACACACTATTTCTTGCTGGTCTTGTTAATTTTGCTATAAACTCCATCCTTTGAAGAAAATCTGCCTTACTTCCAGAAAAATAACTTGGCTGAAACAACAATCTACTTTTCATTTCTGCCAATTTTTTTGCTGTATCTTCAGCTTTTGATTCGTAATAACCTTCTTCTATAACATTTTCTTGATATCCTTCTGAAATCTTATAAACATTAACTCCTTGAGAATCATTTTCTTCATAATATTCATTTTGCAAGTTACTTAAAGTAGATTTTTTTGAATTTTCAGATTGTTGTCTTAACTTATCAAGTTCCTGTCTAACAGCTAAAGTTTCTTCTTCTGTTAAATCTTCTGATTGAAGTCTGTCTTCTACAGCTTTAATTTCAGCACTTAAATCTTTTGATTTATCTGAAGAAACTGCTTTTCTTTGAGCAAAACTAACTCCAGTAAAATCTTCTGGCATTTTTAAAACTTCACCTGTATCTGGATTGAAAGAATATCCAATGTCTACAGTTGATGCAAAATCTGTCAAAACATAAAATGAAACAGAGCCTTCTCTACTTGAGTTTCCATAAGTATAAATAGGTTCTGGTCTTCCAAGAAAAGTAGTTGAATTCCAAGAAGCACTATCACTATTTTGAAAACTCTTTATATAAGCAGGAAAAGCCATTACTCTACTGGCACCTTTCATTGAATAGTTAGTAAGAGTAAACTTTAAATGCTGAGCACCTTCTGGTGCATATGGATTTTTTATGCTAAATCTATTATAGGATTTTTTATATTTACCATCACTATCTTTTCCTATTATAAAAACACTAGAAGAATCTTTTTCGCCTTGAACGTTAAAGTTCTGTGCAAAAGATATTCTTTTATCTTCTTTTATTGTATCTATTACGTGTCTAACTCCTCTACTTCTTTTACCGTTCTTTTCAAAATCTATACCAATAGAATCTGATGTGTCTGTTTGAGAGGCCATAGAAACTCCAGTTCCCAACTCTTCGTCTGGCTGTATTGTTCTAATTATCTTTTCTGCAGAATCAGATAAATAAGTACCATTGTTTGAATCAATTACGTTTTCTGGAGTGCTATTAGTTCTTCTCTGTAATCTTTTTTGTATTCCAGTTTTACTTATTAATTCCTGAAAAGAAGGAGAACCAAAAGAACGTAAATCTTCTATTGCATTTTGAGCTCCTGGCTCAAAAGTTAAACCAGGTCTAGACTGGAATGTGTTTTGTTGTATGTTATGTAATGATATTAAATTTGTTATATAACCAACGCTACTTGGACTTGAAAATTCTTTTAAACCATCGTCTGTTCCAATAGTATTATCACTTAACCTTACACCATAAACATCAACTATATTTCCAATTCCTTCTATTGTAGGAAGACTATTTGGAGAGTTTCTAGCCATTAATAAGTCAAAACCACCAGGTATAGTTGCATTAGCTGCTATTTCATTAAAGAAATTAATAGATTCTTGGTCATCAAATACAGATTCTAAGCCGTCTTTATCTCTATTTAAAATCTTATTTGCCTCTCTAAATACTGCACCTTGTATTTCTAAGTTGGACACTCCTATAAATGTACTAGTTCCAGCCAAAATAACATTTGCACCTAAAGTAAACCTACTTTCATTCTTTGATAATTGTTCATTTCTAAATATATTAGATAGATTACCTAAATCACTACTATTTGAAACGTTGTAAGATATTTGTTCATTTCTTTCTCCTTGAGATAAATCGAACAAATCTGTTGAATTTAAAACATTAGAATTTAAGTTATTATTTCTAAATAATATTGATTCTGCTCCCAAATCAAAAGGATTTGAAACATTAGCATTTATATTTATGCCTAAATAAGGCAAACTATCAACCTCCAAATTTGTATAATTTGGAACATTAGCATTTATATTTGTTCCTAAATAAGGTAAGCTATCAATTGCTAAATCAGAATTTATATCTTCATTATTTGATAGATTATTGTTTCTTATTGGAATAGAATCTGTTTCTAAATCAGAATTTGTAGGAACATTACTTGAAAGATTATTATTTCTTATTTGAACAGAATCAAACTGTAAATCAGAATCAATATCAATGTTACTAGATAAATTGTTACTTAAAAAAGATTGTGAGTCACTTTCTAAATCAGAAGTGTTCGGTTGATTATTAGATAAATTATTACTTAAATACGGTTGTGAATCAGTCTCTAAATTAGAAAATATAGGAGTATTAAAAGATAGGTCATCTTGTCTAAAGACACCAGATATACTTTCTAAATCAGTTATTATAGGATTGTTATTAGACAAATCATCTTCTCTAAAAGGAGTTGATAAATTTTCTAAATCTGTATTTTTAGGACTATTATTCTTTAAATCATCTTGTCTAAAATCAGAAGAAATTTCATCTAAATTAGTAACTGTTTTAATATTTTTAGATAAACTGTTTTCTCTATAAGAATCAGATTTATCATCCAAAATTTCTTGTGTGTTTTTATTTTTGGACAATGCATCAGCTCTGTATATTGAAGAATCTGATTCTAAGCTGTTTAAGTTAGAATTATTTTTACTTAAAGATTCATTTCTATAATTTTTAGCTAATTCTTCTAAATCATTAACTTTGCCATCATTTTTAATTAAATTATAATTTCTAGATTCAACACTTAATTCATCTAGATTTTGTAAATTAGAATTATTTTTATTTAAATTATCTCCTCTAAACTGATTTGAAGACAAGTCTAAATCAGAATCTTTTTCTATATTTTTTTTAACATTTTCTTCTCTTGCTGATTGTGCAAAGTCGTCTATATCTTTTGGATTTGTTTCATTTTTTGTTTGACTTTGTAATCTATATTTTTTAGAATCTAATTCTAAATCTGAATTTTTTGGTTCATTTTTGTGAATCAATCCATTTCTTTGTGATTCTGAATCTAAAATCAAGTCACTATCTGAGCTTAAATTTTTTGACTCATTTTCACTTCTGAAAACATTAGAATAATCTTCTAAATTAATATTTTTACTTTTATTTTTAGCTAAATTATCTCGTAAATAAATGTCGTCATTTACACTTCTGGCTTTATTAAATGGGTCATTATCTTTAACTATATTTTTTGCTAAAGCAGAATTTCTATCTTCTTTTGAAAAATCTAATAAATCATTATCTTTAGAAGTATTGTTTGATAAATTTTGTTTTCTAGCTACGTCTGATATTAAATCTAAGCTTTGTTGAATTGCTATATTTCTAGAGATAGCTTTTTTTCTTGATTCCTCACCTAAATCTTCTAAACTTACAGCAGAAGAAACTAGTTTATTTTTTGCTAATAACTGATTTCTAGTAACATTACCAGATTCTTCTAAACTTATTTGATTATCAATAAATTTTGCTAAAAGAGAATCCCTTATTTCTTGAGAAGCTTTATCTAAATCTGTTTTAATTGGAACATTTTTAGCCATCAAATCTTGTCTTGTTCTAGGATAAAGAACATCATAAACATCTGTTGGCTTTTCTAAATTTTTTGTCAATAATTTACCCCTTATTTCTGTTGAATAATTGCCAAAGAAATTGTCAAGACCTGTTCTTCTTTCAAATTCTTCAAATGTTTCATCGTAAGGAGCTTCCATATATAAGATAATATTGTTTTAATAAATATTTGTAAATAATAATTAAGTAGTATGTTTATTGTCTTTAATTATAATTTCTTGAAGTTTTCTACCATTTAATTGAAGTTCTACTACATGTCTTGTTTCTCCGCCTCCGCCGCCTTTTCCGCCGCCTCCTTGATTAATTGCTGCTATAAATTCACCCATTCCTTTACCACCTTCAGCCATTATATTTTTAAGCTGTTCTAATTTTTCCATATTCAATTTACTTACAGCTTCTTCAAGTTTCACAACTCCTTCTGCCATTCTTTCAATTCCATCAGCTCCCATTTGAAGGTTTGGTCCTAATGTTGACATTAAACTAGTTAAAACTGTTATTGAACCTAACATCATTGTCATACCTAAAAGCATTGCAGGATTAAACATCATTAATCCAGACAAAGCAAATGCTAACATTGCTGGTCCAAGAGCAAATAATGACGTTGCAAATGTTGCTAATCCACTCCAGTCTTGTTGTGCTATAGCTAAAAATGGTTGCACTATTGCAGATAACATAGGGACTGCCAAATACAATGCTGCAGCTCCAACTACAAGTCCAATAGAAGAGGCTAATAAAGCTATACCAAACATAGCAATAGCTCCAGAAAACACAAATAAACCACTCCAATCCATATTTGATATGGCCTGTAAAGGTTCTATTAGCTTAGTTAATTGGTCTCCTGCTAAACCTAACATTAATCCTGCTATTAACATAGAACCAGCTGCTATTATAAGACCTCCTGCTCCAATTAATAAAAAAGGTAATGCAACAGTTAATAACATACCTAAGCCTATTAGTCCTAATACAACTAAGGCCATTATACCAACTCCAGCTAGTACGTTTAACCAATCAACTTCTGACATCATTTGTGCCGCAAATGCAAACGGGATTAAAGCGATTCCCATAACAGCCATAGCAAGAGAGCCTTTCATAATTTGACTAAATTGTTTACCTAACATACCAAAACCTTGTGCCAACGCTTGAAATCCTGCAATCAAAAGAGGTGCTGCTGCGCCTAAAAGTGTTATAGCAATAAGTCCTGGTATAGCTGGCAAGAATACAATTAAGGCAGGACCTAACAAGGCCATTGCAAGTATTCCTTTAAAAACTTTTGCATCACCCATAGACTTTAACCCTTGAGCCAATCCTTTCAAACCAACTCCAGCTCCAGCCGAAGCCCCACCAGCTTTTCCTCCATCTGCAGCAGTTTGAGTTAAAGCTTCTGTTCCTGCACCTCCACCTTTACTAAACAAAGCTCCAGCAGCTCCTTTTATTTTTGAGAAAAATCCTCCGCCTTGAACTCCTGCAGTAAATCCTTTAGATAAAGCAATACCTTGCATGAACCACTTGGCAGCACTAAACATAGCTCCACCTAAAGCAAATATACCAACAGTTAATATTTTACCAAATCCACCCATAGAATTGTTAAGGGCCTGAACAGCATCTCCTAACCATTCTAATACTGGCTGAAAGACTGCAAAAGCATTTATGAATGAATTCTTTAAAGCTTCAAAGGATTCCGTAAGGCCCATATTTTGTTGAGCTTGCTGTTCAAGACTTTCTTTCTTTTTAGCTTCAGCTTCCATTGCTGCCTTTATTGTGTCTTGGTTCACTTGACTCAAATCGTCTATACCTTCCAGTTCAGATGATAATTCAAGTTTTCCATCTTTGCCAATTTTAGTTGCATTCATAATGAATGCTTTTTCTTCATCTGATAATCCGTCTATACTTGCGCCAATCCCTCCAAACAAATCTGCCTTTTTAACATCTTCAGCATTTTTTGCAATCATGTTTTGCAAACTATCTAAAGATTGTCCAGTAGTATCTGCAACCATTTGTAAACGGTCAACATCAACTGGGTCAAACTGAAACTCTCCTGTCTTTTCATTCCATGACCCTATATCTGAACCCATCTTACCTAATATTTGCTGAAGTTCTTCTGGACCTTTTCTTGCTGCAGAAAGTAATTGCATAGGGTCAATTGCGGCAAAAGAACCTCCAGCCAATTGTAATTCAGCAGCCATTTCCATTGCGCCCTCTATACTTCTGGCTTTTTTGGCTGTATCGAATATTTCATCAACATTCATACCCAACCTTTTGGCTTCAAGAGCCATTTTTCTTAAAGATTGTTCTCCACCAGTGAATCCCATTTGACGCATTTTTGACATGTTTTTTGCCATGTCCTCCATAATCTCTTTACCATTAACACCATAAAGAGAAGCTTGTCTCATTGTTTCTTCTGCAAACTTAGCAGTATCTTCAGTACTTCTACCAAACATAGCAAATTCTTTCGCTAATTTTGCAGTATCAGCTGCTGCTAATCCTGTAGCTTTTTGCATAGCAGCCAAATCTTGTGCGCCTTTAGATAATACATCAAAATTTGTTGTACGCAATTCACTTCCTAATGCACCCATTAACTCAGTTGTTTCTTGTACCCCAAGACCAACTTTTGCGGTTTCAGAAGTTAACATGGCCATTTGAGTAGTATTCTCTGTAAAATTAATACCAGTACTTATCTGTGCTGCCTTTATTTGTTTGTCAAAATCTAACAATCCAGTAAGAAGACTTTTTTGTATTGTTTGACCTACAGCTTGAAATCCTTTCTTTAAATCAAAAACTCTTTCATTTACATTTCTCATTTGACTTTCAAGTTCTTCAGCATCTACACCTAAAACTTCCAGTTCATTTTTAGAATCTTTAAAGTTTTTTAAAAAATCCTTACTTATATCTTTATTTTTTTCTAAATTTTTAACTAACTTATCTGCTTCTGGACCCATCTTTGCCATTATTGAAGCCATGTTTCCAACAAATTTTCCAGTATCATCAAATGAGTCTGCAATCAACTTTGCGCTTTCGCTACTTATTCCAAGTTTTTCTTGTATTTCAGAAACGTTAGTTTTAGAGAATTTTAAACCTTTAGCAATTTCTGAAAAATTATCATTTAATACATTACTTGTTTGTTCAACTCTTTCCTGTAGTTTTTCTTGTTCTTTGGTCAACTCTTGCATTCTTGCATTCATTTCTCCAGCAGTCAAACTTCTAAACCATTCAGAGCCAGAAATTCCAAATACAGTACCAGACAACTTATCGGCCAAACCCTGCTGTCTCTCTAAAGCTTTTTCAGCTTTTTCCATGGCAACATTATAAGCTTGAGCTCTTTTTAATGCTTCTCCACTAAGTCCTCTAGTATCCATAAAATTAATGTAATTTATTAATAAATATCTTACAATAATTTTATTGATTTTTTTTTTAAAGTAAACAAAAAAAAAGAGGCCATAAGCCTCTTTTAATTTAAAGTGTTATTTATTTTATTTACCGCCGAACATATCTTTGAAATATTTTTCTTTTTGAGGGTTGCTCATCCAAGACATTTTTGAGTCCATGTAACCCATAAAATCTTCCATGTTACTTTTTCTAGTGCCTTTAAATGCACCTTCAACATCAGGACCATATTCGTTTCCTCTATAAATTCCATCATGAAATTTAACTTGTGAACCTATAGTTCCATGCAATGGTATAATGTCTGTTCCACCCAAGAAAGCTATTCCTCTAACAAATTGTATAAGCAAATAAATAATGATTATACCTTTTGCAATACCTAAAAATTCACCAAAAAATTCACTTTGTTCTAGAAATTTACCTATATCGCTTAGATAAAGAAACATAAACAAGCTTGTAAATGTCATGGCAAATCCAGATAATAAAGTTTCAGGATTAACACTTGCACCCCATTTAATGAAATTATGTGGTTTTGGGCCAATCACAAAAATTCTAAACACATACAATAAAGCTTTTAGTGGAAATAATAGAACTTTAACAAGAGCACTATTTTCTTCTACACTTACTTGTTGAACTGATTTAGAGCCAGCCATTGGTCTTCCATATCTTTTTTCAAATTCTTTTGACATAATTAAATTTTTATGTTATAATGATATAACGAACAAAAGAAATAAATATTACAACTTAATAGTATTTTTTAATATACTCAATATTGAAAGGCTATTATCACCCTCTTTTAGAGGTTTTGCTCTTCTGGAAGTTTGTGTTGCCTTTGTTGTTGTTTTAGTTGGCGTTACAGATAATATCTCTTTTTTTAATTTATTTAAATAATATTTAGAAACATTATCAGATTTAAAATTATCTATTACATATTCTCTAAAATCAGAAAAATATTTCATCAGAGCATCTCTTTTTGAATCTTCAGATTTATATGAAGCGCCTATGTTTTTAGGATATATAAATGCTAAATTAGGATACTTTCCATATCCATCAATTCTTCCTTCATCAACAAGTTGCCTAAAGATTTCTATATATTTAAAAAATTTACCTGAATTTATATCGTTTTTAAACTTACTTATTTCATCAATTAAATTAGAGTCATTTAAATCTATATCAAATAAATAGTAACCGCTAGGAGGTGTCCAACCAGGTCTTTTTGTTTTAATATCAAATTTATCTGCATTAACTGTTGATGATTGAGCTGTGGCTTGTTGATTATTTGAATCTGTTGCTTGTCCTACATATTCTTTAGACTTAACTTCTATTGATTGTACTCCTTTATTAATTTCTATTAAACCTGGTATAGAGAAAGGTTTTCCAACATTTATAAAAGTATTTTCAAAATTAGCAGCATTTCTATTAAAATTATCCCAAGAAACAACCTGACCATTTATTTTCATGTCCAAAGAAGAAAAATCTATTCCTTTTTCTACTTTTAAAATAAACTCCTCATCGTTATTGTCAACAATTTTTATTACTGTGTCTACTGGAGCTTGTGTTATAGAAAGTCTTTTATATTTTGTATTTTCTTTAGCCAATCTATATTTTCCAAAAACAAAACCTTGCGAAACAGAGTATCCACCACTTTTTAAATCCCAAGGGTCTATCTTAAATCCTTCAGCACCAGATATGTAATGTCCATCTATAATTTGTCCGCCATTTATTTCTGAGTCGCCCCTCATTACTCCGCTAAATGTTCCACTATGCCAAATACCTTCAAACCTTACAGTTTTTCCCTTAACTCCACCAGAACTAGTAAACGGAAGTTTAGTTAATCCGATTTCAGTAGCTTCATAATTACCTTTAAATAACCATTCTAATTGCGGATTATACTTTAAAGCTTTTTCTTTATTGGCCACTTTAACAAAAGAGCCTCTTATTTTACTTTCAATTGGATTATATTCAAAAAATAAGATGGAAGATATTTCTTTGTCTACCACTTCTGCAGAACCATCTCCTATTAAGTATAATTCAGCCTCACCAACTGGGTCATAATTTGGGTCTGACATCCTAACCGCATCAGAATATTGAGCTTTTTTACCTTTTTTTTGAACTTCAACATCAGAATCAGTAAAACGCTCTCCTCTTATTCCCATACCCAATCCTCTCAACGCTCTTCCTAGTCCGCCAAGTATGCTTTCAGTTTGAATTTCTAATTCTTTTATTTTCTTTTCGTAGTCCATTTTATTATATAGAATCTAATCTGTACCAAGATATAATATCTTTATCATTTAACAATGAAGAAGAATTGTTTTTTAAAAATTCTTTTATTTCCATTGAAACGTTGGAAAAGTCTTTAATATCTGGAGTAGCTGGATTTACTTTTTTAGAAAAGGCCGATTTAATATTTGATGCAATTTTTTCAAATTTTTTATCTAAAATTTTAAATGCTTCGTATACATTGCCAGAAACGCCAATTTTTCCTTTTATTTTATTTGAAATAAAACTTCTTTTATTTTCCAAATCATTAAATGAAAACGAAAACAAAGGATGTCCCTTAAGCTTTACATAATAATCAGAAGACTCTATTGGCATATTTTCTTCATCACCCAAATATCCTTGTTGCTTAAGTCTTTGAATACCAGTTTTGCCAGACTCAACCCTTTCGGATAAAGCTTCTCTAATAATTTGTCTTATAAAATTTAAATCTTTCATAAAAAATATACTAATAATAAATAGTGTATTTTTTATATTTACTAAAGCAATTTAACATCTTTAGAGATTAAAATTTTTGAAATTCTTAAATTAAAAAAAAATACATTATTAATTTTGTCTAAATATTGAGCGTCTAAACAATAAGGGATAAGTAAAATGTCGCTATTTAAACTACTTGCTTTTTTTAAGTCTCTTTTTGATAATATAGTATTAAATGCAAAATTGTCATAATTTAATTTTATAGATTCGGATAATATTTTTCTTCTATTTGTAGACATTGTTTTATAATCATAATAAGTTCTATAAGCACTAACTGCAAATGCTTTATTATAAATTATATTATCTTCAATATAAGAAAAAGAACTTGCTGGAGTTCTGGCGAAAGTATAAAAATAAGAATTGTTTTTAATTAATTCATTAACTTGAGGCAATACAATTTCAACATATTCCTTAATCGTCTTTTGATTTATTTGTGTTTGTTGAAATTTAAATTCATTCTTCATTTTCAAATATAAGCTATAATAGCTATTAATTAAAAATGAATTTTCAATATCAATATCTGTGCTATAAGGAGGAATATTTTCATCAAAAGGACCTAGACCTTTATCGAAAAGATATTCCTCAAACTCTTTAAACGTATTCCAATACATTATTATTCAATATCATTAATCATAGTCTTAAGAATATTTTCACCTTTAAAAATTATGTCTTTTACCATTTCATTCATAGATTTTTCTTTTTGTTCTATAAACAAATTAACCAAAGAATCAAATTCAGATTTGTCAATATCAAAATTTATATATTCAACAAATTTTTCAAATATAACACCTATTTTATAAGAATATCCATTGTCACCTTTGTTTGTATTATTTGCGGAAATATATAAAGAAACTTTATCATTTACTTCAAGCAAATAATATGGACTTTCTTCTGAGCCTTGTATTAAAAAAGAATTAACATCTCTTGTATTTTTACAATTTTTAGTCCACAATACTATTAAATCTGTTTTTTCTAATTTTAAATTTTTCATATTTTTATTTTTTAAATGTTTTTTTTGTTTTTCGTAACGCAATATGCCAAATTATGGTTAATAACGCTACTTTTTACTAATTTTTTTTAGTTTATGCAATAATAAGAAATAAAAATTGTTTTTGCAATATTACTTATAGTCTTCTTGAGTTTGATTGACTTTTTGCTTTATTTACAGCTTCTCTTTCTGCTTGATTCCTTTTGTCAACCTCTTCTTGTATTCTCTGTAAAATCCACCTTCTTTCATTTACAGGTATATTAAAAACATCATTTCTGGTAAATCCACCTTTTCCGTAATATGAAATAAGAAATATTTCTTCCATCATATTTTCCCTATATTCTGTTCCTAATCTTATAAAATTATAATCAATTGGAATTTTATTTTTTTGAACAAATCCACAAGAATAGCATTCGCTATTAATTGTATTGTCAATTCCAGGTTCAACACTATCAATAAATTCTCTAAATTTTAAAGAATCTCCCAAAGGCATACTTTTAATTATTTTTAACTTAAAAGAGTCATCGTCTATATCATTTATGCTAACTATTTGATTTCTGTAAGTTATCTCTACTTTTTTGTCAAATATAACATCTCCTAAAACTTTTTTGTTTACTTCAATTTCTTTAAGTATTTTAATTTCATCACCTAAAGTTTTGGGCTTAAATTTTATAACAACATTTTCTCCTTTTATTTTCATCTTTGGTAAAACAAAAGTAAATAAACCATTTTCATCTGGGAGTTCTGTAACATCTTTCATTTCTAAAGAAGAAAGAGTTAAAGTATTTTCTGAATTTGTTTTACATTTTGGGCATTGGTGTTCATATTTTATATTATCCCCATAAGACGTTGAACGTAAATATATGATTACAGCATTTATGTCTCCAACCAAAACATCCTTAACATCACCCTCCCAATCTAATATACATGAGCTCATTACCATTTCAACAGCTTTTCCTGAATCAATTAATGTAGGTGATGTCAAGATATTTTCCTCTTTCCCAGTTAAATATTTAACAAGAAAACTATCTTTTTTGTTTTCATAAAAAATGCCCTTAGATGGAATCAAAATCTCATCAAAGGGCACATTATTATTTATGACTATATCTCTATAAGACATTATACATTAGCGTTTGGCCAAAATAATTTTGCAGTAATTGGAACTTCTTGTTCATAATTTTTACCACAATTTTCACATTCGAAATCATGATTTAAATCTATTCCTGGTTCAACTTGTGACAAATATTCTCTAAAAAATAAGCTGTCTGCAATAGGCATTACTGATATGAATTTTTTAATATAGGTTTTGTCAGTATTACCATTTACATCCATAATTTGCAAAAGATACTTTTCTGTCAATATAGTTTCAACTTTTACATTTTTACCTATTGTTTTCTTGCCAAGTTCAGCAACTTTTCTAAGTCTTTGCTCATCCCTCCCAGTTAAAAGTCTAAATCTAATATTAGCTTTACATTTAGGTAGCTGAACAGTAAACATTCCATCAGAATCTGGCTTAAATGGAACTTCTTTTGAGCTTAAACTTGAAAGAAGTATTTCTCTCTTATTTGTATGTCCACAACTAGGGCAATTAGTTTTTGTTTCATATTCATCACCATAACCAGTAATTCTAAGGTTTATTAGTATTGCATTTCTGTCTCCAGTCAATAAATCTTCAGAATTTATTTCTCTATCAACTATTGCATTATCCAATAAAACGTCTAAAACTTTTCCACTCTTAATTAAATCACCACTAGTAAGAATGTTTTCATCTTCTGCAGTCAAATATTTAACTTCTACTGAACTCTTTTTATTTGCATAAAATATTCCCTTTGAAGGTAAATCAACAAAATCAGTAGGAACCATAAATTCAGTATCTATGAACTGCTCTGGTATATCATGTTTTTGAGCGATTTCTTGATTTCTTGTAGTAACTTGAGGCTCTAAAGGATTGCTGCTTGCTTGTTGTTGAGGTCTTGTTCCTCCTAAATTAATTTCTTCTGACATATTTTAATATTTTATTTAATTATAAATAGTTGCTTCTAATTTTTTATAATTATAATATTTAGTTTTTAAAAGTAAAGCATTATTTATATATTATGAATGAATATGAAAAAAAGAAAAAAGTAGCTAGTATACTGAGAAGACAAAAAAAATCTTTAACAAATAATCCAATAAAGAAAATTAAATATTTGAATGCACAGTCCTATAAAATGGACAAAAATAAAACTTGGCCAGAAAGAGAATTTGAATCAATATTAAAAGAACTTAATATTGAATATGAATCTCAAAAAATATTAAAAGGAAAAATATTTGATTATTATATTCCCTCAACAAAGACTATTTGTGAAGTAGATGGCGATTATTTTCATGCAAACCCAGAAAAATATACCACATTAAATGAAATGCAGAAAAGAAGTGTAAAAAACGATAAATGGAAAGATATTATAGCAAAAGGAATGGGCTACAATATCTTTCGTGTATGGGAATCAGAACTAAAAAAAGATAGAAACGCAGTTATAGAAAGAATTAAAAAAGAAATTCTATCAATTTAAAAATTCTAATTCTGCTTCTATTTGTTCATAGTGTTCTCTTAAAAATCTTTTCAAAGAAGTTTGTCTAATATTAGGGTCAATATTTTTTATTGACCTTTCAAATGCTTCTCTTTCCCCAAGAAGTATTCCCATAGCTTTAGCTCTAGTCAATCCAGTATAAATCAAATTTCTATAAAGCATTATATAATGTTGATTTAAAATTGGTATAATAACACATTTAAATTCACTACCTTGAGACTTATGTATTGTGATTGCATAAGCTAATTCTATTTCAATTAAATTAGACCTTTCATAATGAATCAATTTAGAAAATTTGCTATTTCCATAGTCTACAATAAAACTAGAGTCTCCTGTATTAATTCTCCTAATATAACCAATATCTCCGTTAAAAACGTTTAGGTCGTAATTGTTTGCAGTTTGTATAACTCTATCTCCTTCTCTAAAAACTCTTTCTCCTATTATTAACTCATTTTTGCCTTCTGCCTTAGGATTTATTGCTTCTTGTACTCTTTTGTTAATTTCTTTAGTTCCTATAGAACCTTTGTTCATTGGAGCTAAAATCTGTATTTCAGTTTCTTTACCCATATATTTAGGTATTATTTCTTTGTACAATTTAACAATAGTATCCAGAGCATCCATTCCATACTTTAAAGTGCTAAAAGGTTCTGTGATTTTTTCTGGATTCATTGATGTGTCTATAAACATACAATCAGTACCATTTTGCCATATTTCTGGCTTTTCAAAAGGAGTTTGTACATCTGGTGTGACTCCTTTATTCATTGTGTGGGCATAACTAATTATCTTCGATTGCTCAGCCTGTCTGAAAACTTTAGTTAAGCTATAAATTGGTATACATTCGCTCTTAATAAAATCAGCCATAAGATTCCCAGGCCCAACAGAAGGTAACTGGTCTTTATCGCCAACTATCAACACTTGAGTCCCTGGAGATATTGCTCTCAAAAAAGATGCGGCCAATCTAATATCAATCATAGAAGATTCATCTAATATGATAAAATCAGCTTCCAGCAAATCCTTTTCACACTTTCTAAACCTATTATTTGCAACATCCCACTTCAAAAGTCTATGTATTGTTTTAGCTTCCTCTCCAATTATATCCATCAATCTTTGAGCGGCTCGTCCAGTTGGTGCAGCCAAAACAACATCTTTATTGATGCTTCTCAATATTTCATAAATAAACTTTACAGTTGTTGACTTACCAACACCAGGACCTCCAGTTAAAACTGAAAGACCGTTTGAAAGTACGCCTATACAAGCATCAAACTGTTCATCACTTAATTTAATTTCAGATTTACTAAGCATATCTACAAGCCTATTCCTTAACTCTCTTGTATCGCTTACATATTTCTTTTTGGCAAGCCTTATAACCTTTTCTGCAACATATCTTTCGTCATAATATATATCTCTTGAATAATATCTTCTTTCTTCTCTTCCGTTATCTTTAGAGAAATTTATACATACTATTTTCTCTTCTAATTGTTGCTTCTCCAGTATTTCTTCAATTTGCCCTGAAACATCTATACCTAAAAGACTTTTAACTCTTCCCTTAATTTGTCTTTCAGTTAAATAACAATGACCGTCAGTTTGGTTATGACTTAAAATGTGATGTATAGCGGCATTTATTCTTTCTTCACCTCTTTCATCAAAGCCTAAACTCATTGCCAATTTATCTGACATAGCAAAGCCTACACCATGAATATCTGTTGATAATTTATAAGGATTCTTTTTTATTACTGGGATAGAGTTTATACCGTATTCTTTATAGATTTTTACAGAAAAAATAGTGTTAACCATATGCTCTTGCAAAAAAAGCATAATATTATTCATTTCTTGATTTTGTCTCCAATTCTCCTTTAAACTATCAAGTTTCTTTTTGTTGATACCTTTAACTTCAGAAAGTCTATCAATATTTTTTCTGAAAACCTCCAGTGCATCATCGCCAAAATAACTAACAATTTTTCTGGCTGTTGCTGGACCAATACCAGGAAAGAATCCAGAACTTAAATATCTTACTACAGCCTCTTTTGTGGCTGGCGGCAATTCATAGCAAGATTCTGCCTGAAATTGTTTACCGAACTTAGGATGTTTTATCCAATCTCCAGTAAAACTCATAGTAACACCTTCGTATAATTTTGGTTGATTAACAGTAACTGTAACGTTGTCTTTTACATCTTGATTTTCAATTAACTCAACACTTAAAATTCCATATCCATTGGCTGGATTGTGGAATTTAACTCTTTTAATTACTCCAGTTATAACTGTTTTGCTTTCTTTATTTTCCATATTTTTATATTTTATAATGTGAAGTAATTAGATTTTTTGGATATAAAACATTAACCTTAAATAAACCAAAAAAAGGAGCAAATGTATTAGGGTCATAATTTGGTTTAAAATTTTTATTACAGATAAATTCTAAATTAAATTTTACTTTTTTGATATTTTTTACAAAAAAAAGACTATCATTTTTAACATAATTGTTCATATAAATTGGAACATTTTTTTTATATAAAAAAACGATTGCCATCCCCATTGCATAATTATCTAAATCATCATTGAGTTTAAGGATATGTTCAAGCTCTGTCTTTTCTTTATTACAAAGTAAAACTTCATAAAATTCATTAGAAATAACAATTAAATCATTATATTTATTATAGTCTTTATAAATAAGATTCATAATTTTAAAAAAATTCTTTATCTTATTTTTATCTGAACTAATTCTTTTTTCTATAATAATACTTTTTTTTATATTATAATAGTTACAATTTAAAAAATTAACAACACTTTCTGAACAAATGCTCTCAGAAACAATGCTTGCCAACTCCATTTCAACATTAAAATTAGAGCCGCACAAGTCTTGTATAAAATCAGTACTTAATTTAGTTCTAGTGTAAAAACTAAAATTAATTTTTGAAGAAGGTAAAATTGACTCTTCATATTGAAAAGGTGAAAATCTTTCTAAAAAACTAGGTAAAAGAATTAATAAATTATATAATTCTTCATATTTTGAAAAATTAAAATTTCTTTTCTCTAACAATATTTCTTTTCTAAAACTTATCATTTATTATTTTATTCTTCGACCAAAAATAATCCAAGACTTTTCATACCCAAAATTAAATCTTCCATCATACTTGTCAAAAATATTTTTACATTATCATCTTTTAATAAATCATAATCTTTATTATCATATATTTCGTTTATTTTTTTACAATGCTCTACAAGTGCATTAAGTAAAAAATAAGGATTAGTTGTTTGAAATGATTTAATATAATAAAATTGTAATAAGTTTGAATGAAAATCTTCAGTTCTTTCAAATAAAATTCCAAGTTCTTTAAGTTTAGTTAGAGTATTTGTTAAATAAACACCATTTGATTTTTCAAAGTCTTCTTTATTTGAAAAATCTATTTTTATTGAACCAGACTCATTTGAAAACATTATTCCAAAAAGTGCATTATATGCCATTTTGTGATTGGAAAATTTATCCTCAAAGCCAATCATAAAATCTTTTATTTTATCTCCTTTAGAGGATTTAACTTGTAAATTATTAATCTTTTTTAACCTCAAATAAGATTTTAAATTATCCAAGTCTGGCAATTCTTCTCTATTTTTATATAAAATAAGAGCTTTATTGTCTGCTGTTTTTAGTAATGAATTTTTCAAATATTGATAAGACTTTTCATTTAAATCAATTTCATCTAAATATAAAATGTCATCTATTTTATTATCATATTTATTGCACACAAAATGATAATACATCATTTCAGTTAGTTTTGTTTTTTTGTGACCTTGAATACCTCTTGCAAAAGATGTTGTTTTTTTTGTAATACCCATAGACTTTAAAAACTTCATATAAACAAACTCTAAAAAATCACTTTCACTCATGCTTTTACCTCTTGTTTTGTTGAACCCTAAACAATACTCAAATTGTTCTCTTTTATAAAAAACTTCTTTTAAATCAAAGTTCTTAGGAATTATAAAATGAGTTTCATTTAATTTGTTGTTGTACTTGTATCTAAAACCCCAACTTTTAATCCAATCAAAAAACAGATAATTATTAATATTTTTTTTTAAATCAATATCAAAAGGAACATAAATTAACAAGTTTCCATTTTCTACTCTATCTTTAATAGATTTTATCTTTAATTTAATACCCATATTAATTGTATAAATCATCTAAAAAATCCAAATTATCTATTGAGCCGTTTTCGGACTCTTCAACTTTATTTAATAAGAAATTACTACCAACAATAAAATAATTGGCTGAAGGCTGTCTACCAGCTTCTGAAATTTTTTCTGATATAAACTTTATTTTTTTTGATAAATTACCTATAATCATAGACTTTTTAATTACTTCATATCTAGAGCAATTCATCTTTTCTAAAATTAAAAACCTTTTTCCACCAAAAGCATTTTCATCACCAAAAAATGTGTTGACATTTTTTTTGCCTTTTAAATCCCAAAAGCTATCTTCAACCTTATTTTCTTTTTTGTCACTCATCTTTTATTATTTTATAATTTAAAACTCCATCTTTTTTAAAAGATTTCTGTTTTACTTTGTCTGGATTTAATCCTAAATCCTTTAAATACTCTTCCATTGTAGGTAATGCTAAAGTAAAATAATCACAAATTGATTCTTCATATTCTTTTATTTCATCTTCATCCATACCTTCTGATTCTATTTCATATCCAGAGATATAATTTACCTGTTCTTTTTCTAATTCTTTAAAAGAATTAAAAGATTCTTTTAAAAATTTTGGTGCAAGAATGTTTCTTACAGTTTCCTCACCATCTTTTTTCTTATATTTAAATGTTATTTTCTTAATAAATTCGGCCATTTTAATATATTATTTAATATTTATTTCTAAACAGCAAATATACAAAAAAAAAGATTGTGATACAAGAAAATAAATTAATATTAGGTTTTAGTAGTTTAAGAGAATTCTTTGAATGCCTAGTAGGAATCAAAAGTTTGGTATTTAACGGTACAGTAGCCTTAGTAACAATGTTCACTTCATTTATAACACATTATATTTGGAATGATGTTCAAGCCGTTTATTTTATGCTGTTTTTAATTGGAATTGACGCTTTAACTGGAATCTGGAAAGCTTATGTATATAAAACTTTTAGTAGTAGTAGATTGCCAAGAATATTTGTTATATCAACAATATACGTTTTAATGTTAGCTATTAGTTGGAATGCTGCAATATACTCTTCTTTATTCGTATGGCTTCCAGGCATGGTATATGGTGGACTTATTGGTACATTAATAGTGTCAATATACGAAAATCTTGCTCAATTAGGATATCTTCCAAAAGGTCTTCTTTATGACATAAAAGACAAGATAAAAGAAAAGTTAAACAAAAAGGATTAAAAAACCCTTCTAAACTGACATCCGTCCTGAAAATTTAACCAATTTTTATCTTTTGAAAATTTCGTTAAATAAATTCCTCCTTTTTCTAATAAATCCTTTACTCTATCATAACCATCTTCCCATAAGATAACTTTAACAGATGCTCCGCCATCACTCAACTCTAAAGTCCAAAACTTTTTTCCATTTTTTGAAATTTTTGGCACAAAATCTCTTAAAACAAAATAATAATATTTGTCTGGATTGTCGAATTCTATAACAGAATGAACACTTATATTATATTGATTTCTAAAGTTCTCTTTTAATTGTGATATTTTATGAAAAATATCTAAATCAATACTACAAACTTTAATAAATTGTTTATATTTTTCTTCTTTTGGAGTAGGCTCAAACTTACCATACAAACTTTCTTCCATTATATCAAAATTATTTTGTCCAAATAAATCCATTTGCATAGTGTTTCTTTTAATTTTAAATTTTCTAAATTCAAGAAGTTCCTCTCTTGATTCAGACCAATCATCGAAAACGCCAGCACACAAACACGCTTCAAAATTTGCTTTATTAAATTTGGAAAATTGACGCATAAAAAATTCGTCTTTTTTAATATTTTCTATATCGGCTTCCTGAAGTTCATTATAAGCAATTTCTCCCATACCATTAATACTAGAAAATCCCATTAAAATATTTTCATTGTCTAACATTGTCCATTCCCACTTAGATTTTCTACTTGGTGGCAATATCTTTATGCCTTTTGTAAAAGCAGCCATTATAGCTGCTGATAACCACTGTTCGTCATCTTTTGCGTGATTCAATAAAGCAGTATAAAATTCAGCAGGATAATATTTCTTCATAAAAAGAGTTTGCATGGCAACATACGAATAACTAACACTGTGACTTCTATTAAAAGAATATCCCAAATACTTAATTAACCATTCCTCTATATCCTTTATGGCATTTTCATCTAAGCCATTCTTTTTACAACCCTCCTTAAATTGTTGCCAAAGCTTTGAATATTCTTTGTAACTTTTGTCATTTATTTCTTTATCTTCTAATTCTTCCCCTGATAAACTTTTTTTAATTATTTTAGAAGCCTTATCCATAACTTTTCTCAAATTGTCACCTTCACCTAAGCTCATTCCTGCCAATTCATGAGCTATAAACATAAGTTGCTCTTGAAAAATAAGAACACCATTTGTTTCTCTCAATAAAGGCTCAAGAGATGGGTGTACTGGATTTATGGATTCTGGGTCTTTTTTATTTCTTATATATTCTTCGTGAGCCCCAACACCCATTGGCCCTGGTCTATATAATGCATTTGCGGCAACCATTTCTTCAAAACTTTCTATGTGCATGTCTTTAATTAATTTAGACATACCATCAGATTCAAACTGAAATATACCTTGATTGTTTCCTAGTCTTAATTCTTCAAACAATTCTTTATTATCTAAATCAACATATTTTACCTGTTCAGTAATGTCAATACCTTTTCTCTCTTTTACAAGTCTTATAGATTCTTTTAATATGTTTAATGTTGTTAAATTAAGTCTATCTAATTTAAGAATTCCTAATGTTGATAAATCCTTTCCACTACCAGATTCTTGAAAGCCAGATACTCTAACTCCCTTAACTACATTAATTGGCATATAGTCCCAAACTGGACCAGGAGTAATAACTATTCCAGCAGCATGTTTACCTAAATTCCTTATTTGACCTTGTAGAGTTAAAGTTGTATCTATAATTTTTTTATTTTTAGAGTCATTTAACCAGTCTTTAACTCTTTCAGAAGCTTCTTGATTATATTTCCAGTCCTCAATCCACTCTTTCAGTCCGCCGTCATATTTCATGAACATTTTAGGCATTTCTTTCGTAACAGCAAAAACATCAGATTCAAAGCCTCCATCTTGACCAAAAGCCTTAGAAACATCTTTTAAACATCCTTTTTCGTTAAAAGTTGAAAATGTAATAACTGGGAATACGCATTCTTTGCCATATTTTTTATAAAGAAACTCATCTGTTTTAACGTCTGAACCAGTTTCAAAGTCAATATCAATATCTGGTGGACCCTTTCTTGTCGGGTTCAAAAATCTTTCAAAATACAACTTAAACCTTAATGGGTCTATTTTTGTTATATCTAAACACCAAGATAATAAAGAGCCAGCCGCAGAACCTCTCCCAGGACCAACTTCGATATTATTTTCTCCACAATATCTAATAAGCTCCCATACAACTAAAAAGTAATCAACCATTTTCTTCTCCTTAATTACTTCTATCTCATAATCAAGTCTATTTCTATACTCTTTTACTTTTTCTTCATCTATTGCTATTGGACCTTGTTTTTCGTAAATTTTTAATTTTTGATTTAATTTAGCATGAGATAATTTTTTTATTATTTCTTCAGTATCATCTGTTCCAAAATATTCAATTACATCTTGAGTAGGTTTATATTCTGGGTATTTTTCTATATCAACTTCAAATTCAAAATCACAAATAGAAGCTACTCTATTAGATGTAATCATGCACATTTTCAAAAAGTTTTCATCATAATTGTAGCCAAACTCTTTATTCATGTTTAACAAAATGTCCTCAGAAACATAATTCATATTTCTATTTTCTTTTGTTCTAGATTTTTTTATAGACTTCTTTTGGTCGATAGAACTCAAAACATCTTGAAGAACAGAATCTTCTTCTTTGGCATAATATACATCATTGGCAACAATTAATGCCATTCCATATTTTGATGCCATGTTGATAATAAACTTGTTATATTGTCTCTGTATTTGATTGTCTTCTAATGATATTTCAGCTATATATGATTGTTTTCCGAAAATTTCAATCATTTTTTTTATGTAATTTTCAGCCAAATCATATTTTCCTCTTTGAACATATTTTGAAACCATTCCACCTTTAGAGGATGTTGTTAAAATTAAACCTTCTTTATTTTCTGAAACCCAATCAGTTTTGATTCTTGGAACTCTATAATAACCTTCTGTAAAAGATAGGTAATTTAATCTGTTAATATTTACATATCCATCTTTGTTTTTTACTATTATTTTCTGTAATACATTTGTGTCTTGTATTTTTTCTTCATATTCACCTCCTATGCTATCATTCAAATAAAACTCGCAACCAATTACTGGTTTTATCTTTTCATTTTTACACTTTTGATAAAAAGCAAAAGAGCCAGACATATTTCCTTTATCTGTTAAAACGATAGTATCATGATTAAATTCTTTTGCTTTTTTTATGTAATCACTAGCCGATGCGGCACCTTCTAATATAGAGTTATATGTATGAACCCCAAAGTTTACCAATTTAACTGGACTTATTGGTTCTCCATTTTTTTGTGACCATTTATCATAAATATTTTTCTCACTAAATTTTGAATCTAAATATTGAATACAATTTTCGTCAAAACCTAAAACACCTATTTCTTTTAATTTAAAAAAACATTTAGCCAATGCCTCTACGTCAATTAATGCATCGTGAGCATCTTCAAATCCTTTTCCGAAAAGTTTACTATGAAGTTCTGTTAAGGTTGGCGGCTTTAAGCCCATACCTCCTTGTATTCTGCAATAATCAATTGTTGAATTCATAGTACAAACATGAATTATATCATTCATATAATTATGCATTCCCATTCGCAAAAACTCACAACCAGTAATTTTATTATCAAAACTAATATTGTGAGCCACTAAAAATTTTGATTCTTTAATACATTGAACAAACTCGTTTAACACTTCAAGTAAAGGTAATCCTTCTGAGTTTGCCCTTTCATTTGTAATTCTGTGAACCTTTATTGACTCTGGCGGTATGGTAAAGCCTTCTGGCTTAACAATTCTATTGTAAGTACTTATAACATTTCCATTTACATCATAAACTTTCCATGCTAATTGAACTATTCTTGGCCAATTATCAAAGTCAGTTATTGGTGCGCTAAAATCTTCTGGTAGGCCTGTAGTTTCTGTATCAAATACTATAAACATATTTTTTTTTATTTCAATTTACAAATATAAGCAAAAAGCAACAAATAATCAAAATTAATGAATATTTATAATATATTAAATATGGATATAACTCTATTACATAAAAGAAATGAAATTGATTCTCTTTCAAAAAAAGAAAGAGAAGAGCTTTTAGATAAATTAATTAATTTTGATATAAATTTATCAAGAAAAGAAGTTCAATTTCTTAATAAAAAACAGCTTGAAAAATATACAAACAAAAGATTTCAAAAGCTAGCTTGGATAACACCAGAAGAATGGAAACAATCTGATGAAACTCAAAAAGAATTGTATAGCTATAACATGAACAGGAGTTGGTTTACACAAGAGCTGTTTGATTCCATGGATAAAGAATGGAGGAAAAACGTTTTGATGGCTGTAAATGTTTTATCTGGGTACTTTTTAAATAAAGATAGGTTTGATAAACTTTCTGATGATGAAAAAAGATATTATGCCAATAAAAAGTTGATTAAAACTTCTGATATGTATCCACATGAAATTAAATATTTAAAACTACAAAATTTAAAAAATTTAATAGATACTGTTATTTTTTCAAATGGCGCAAACGATTTTACTAAAGAACAACTTGAAAATTTTTCAAAGCCAGCACTATCTTATTATGAAAAACAAAAGGAAAAGTTTTTTAATTTACAAGAACAAAAATTAAGAAAAACAATTAGAAATATTATATCAGAGCAATTTAAAAATGTTTAATTAATATTTGCTTTCATTATCTTGTCTTTGCTTTAATATACTATCTCTAAGCTCTACGCAAAGCTTTCTTATTTCATTTAAATTATTTCTTGCATCAATAGAAGCGTCATGAGTTTCTTTAAACATAAATTTATACAATCTAGGCTCAGTCTTATCTATAAGTCGCTTAATTTTTTGCCACTTCTCATCTATACCGTGTTCATCTTCTTCTATATTGTTTTGTTCTATTTTAGATTTGCCTAATCTTTTTTCTGTTATTTGTTTTCTTAAATTTTCGTAACTCATATTTTAAATATTAATTTGTTCCATTATTTAATAAATCATTACCGTTTTCATCCAAACCAGTTTCTTCATTTATTTTATTCAATCTATCTGTTATTACATCTATTATTCTTTTTGTTTTTGTATTTAAATTTTTGTTTTTCAATTCAATTTTATCAAAAAGCTCTTCATCACTTTGTTCTTTAATTATTAAATTATCTTTTTTATTTACATTAACTTCTTCAAAAAGAATTGATTCTGCTAATTCTGTAGGTTCTCCTCCTCCAGCTTCAGGAGCAGCAGCTGGCTCTTCTAGCCCTCCACCCATTTCAGCTCCACCACCAAAGTCTTCTGCGCCAGGAAGACCTCCTGCAGCAGCTTCTGGAGATGCACCAGGCATAGCTTCTCCAGCCTGAACTTCTCCAGCTGGACCTGAAGAAACTTTAAATTTGCTATCAATATCAGCAAATAAACCAGTCTCCATATATTCTTCAGCAGCCATATCAATTTCAGAAAACATTTTCTTTTCAACTTTTTTCTGTCTTAATATTTGTTTAATTTCAGACTTTGAGAATCCCATAATATATTCCATGGCCCAAGTATAAGAAACTGGAGAAGTTGCTTCGCCAGTATAAATTTCCTTAAAAACCTCAAGTCTTGCCTTCATTGTTTCCAGCTTTAACAATTCTTGCTGAGTAGAAGGATTGGTTAATTTTAAGTCAAAATTGTCCATATCATCCTCAAATCCTAAAAGGAAAAGATGAATGTTGGCAATTCTTCTCAATTCTATAACTACATTTTCTTGAATTCTATTTATGGTTCTACTAAATCTTAAATCTGCTTGAGATAAAGCTGAACCTCCTGGCATTGATTCTGCATAATTCAAATATGGTTTAGGAACCTTTAATGCAGCAAATAATTTATTTTGCAAATACTCGACATCTTGAATTTCTCCAAGGTTAGAAGCGCCAGGAAGTGTTTCTATTCTTGAAGACTTATCACCCCTAATAGGAATGAAATAATCTTCTTCCATTGTCATTGGATTATATTTCAAATTCATTTGACCACTTTTTTGGTCAACAATAGAAGACTTCTTTAATTCTCTTTTTATTCTCTCAACATATTGATGAACATCGCCAGCTTCAAGATTTCCTACTTCTATATAATGAACTCTTCTTTCAGGAGCTCTTATTATTCTATAAACAAGCATAGCATCTTCTGCTAACTGTAATTGCTTCCAAAGCTTTCTTGCTGGGTCTAAAACACTTCTACCATAAGGCAATTTAGTTCCATCAGAAACTAATCTAAAATGTGCAATTTGAAATTCTTCAAAATACATACCGTTTACGTCCCACTTAAATCTTGATGAATTTACATTTCCATCAAACGCTTCTTCTCTGTGAATCTCTGCAACTGGTAAAGCTCTAGAATCATAGATTCCTTCATTTTGGTCTATTTCAAGTTTCCAGAAAGTATCACCAAACTTTATCATTTCCCTAATTAAAAAAGTTAAATTATATTCCATATTTAACCTGTTTTTAAAAAGGTCTTTTAAAACAGTTTTTATTCTTTGATTATCAGAGTATATAGAAAGTATTTCTCCTCTCTCATTTCTTGTGACACACTCATCAGTAATAATATCAAGTGCAGCAGAAACTTCTGGCGACATATCCATGGCTCTAAAATCGTTATATGCACCAAGCCTATCAGTGTCATAATAATTACTTCTTGAGTATATATCTTGAGCTATTTTTTGAGATTGAACATCTAAAAAGTCTTGTTGCTTTTGCTGCATAGTATTAGATGTTGGTGCTGCAACATTTCCTGTTAAAACACCTCTTTCACTTGGTAATGTTCTGGAAGTCCTTCCTCTTTTTAATCTATCTAATAATGATATAAATACACTTTCTTCTGACATATTTTCTTTTTTAATAAATATATAAATTTTCTTTTTCTAAAGCCCATAAGAGCTTTTTTTAATTAAATGAAGCATTAAAATACATATAATCATCATTTAGTATGTTGTTCTTTTTTTCTAAAATTATTCTTTTTTTAAATGTTTTTGTTTTGCTCACTATATTTGAATGCCATTTTTTAAAGATTTTATCACTTTTTCCGCCAAGAGAAGAAACAATTATGCTTTTTTTAAAAAATAGTGAACATCTAAGAATTAAGTTACATTTATCCTCTTCTAAACCTGTAATTTCTTCTGCTATAAAAATATCTGGGTTATTACCTCTAAGTTGGTCTATATGATTAACTATATGTACTTCAACATTATTATAAATTAAACGGTGTTTGTTATAATATGCGGCTTCAACTTCTTTATTTCTCAAAAAATAAGAAAGTTTATTCATAAAAAGCTCTTTGTTTGGAGTAAATATTACAATTTTTTTATATTCACAACTATCATTTAATAAAATCAAACAAGAAATATAGTAAGCTAAAATAGTTGATGCACCTATTTGTCTTGTCTTTACAACAGAAACATTATTATATTTATGAAAAATTCTCAATAAATCTAATTGATAATCTCTAATCTTCGAAATTTCTTTTTCTAATGGCAAATAATTTAGAACAGGAAGATAAAAATTATTTTTATAATATGTTTCATACAGGTTCTCCATAAACCATATTATAGTTTTTTTTAAAAAAAAGTAAATAGATTATCCTTTTATTGGACCAAATAACCAATTAGTATCATTCCAGTCATCATCATCTTCCCAAGATTCTTTGTCTTTGCCATCTAAACCTAATGAATTAATGTCATTTTTACTATGACTAATCAAATCTAACATTTGCATAGTTTTTTGTTTATTCCAAAATACAGATTCAAATTCAGTATCTCTAATCAAAAGAGCGATTGCAAATGCAAAAATAAGGTCATCATTAAATCCTGGTGCATGCTCTACTTTGTCGCCATTGTAAATAAATGTTTCAAACTCCATAAGTAATCTGTCAGAATTAATTTTAATCTGCATATCACGCATATATTTAACTATAGCACTAACTAAAAGCGGTCTAGTTTTAACTGTTGTCTGAAATCCTGGCACATCTGTGTCTTTTTCTACTACATAATTATGAGACCTATTGAAAAGTTTTACTGCAGACTTAGAAATATACATCCTATCATTAGGATATTTTAATTGATTTTTTAACATTAATGTAGTAGCTAAACCAAAGCTGTTACATTCTATAGCTAAAAATGCAGTATTATATTTTAATCCGATTATATATATAAGTTCAGCAAATGTATCTGGAACTATTTTTCCTTGATATTCCCCAACTTGTTCTAAAGAGTCTGCATCAATTATTTGTAATGTAGAGTAGTCTTTACTATCTCCACGACCAACGTCTCCTCCTATTATGTAGTTTCCATCTTCTTTTGGCATTTGCCATATATGAAAAGTTGTTTCATAATCAACAAAACTTCCACCATCTTTTTTAAAGTCAAAATAACATATTGGTTTTTTATCGCCAATATCCCTTCTGTATTTCATTATTATTGAATTATCAATAACAACAGCACTAGAGCCTTCAAAAGATAAGTCTAATTCTTGAGATATTTTAACTTTATCGTGGTGTAATCTATCACATTCCTTACCATACCAAGGACTCCAAGGATATTCTTTTCCATCTACATCTTTTCTATGTTCTAATCCTTCAGATAAAATTGGATGTATAGACCAGTGTAATTTTATTGGCACAAAACTTCCGTGACCCTTACTTGCTTGAACCCATGTCTGGTGATATAAATTACCAGTACCTTTTGGTGTTGAAATCATAATACATTTACCTTGAGTTGCGGCCAAAGCTAATCCAGCACCCATCCAAATATCTTGTGCATGTTCAATAAATGCAGTCTCATCAAGTATTAAGCAAGTCAAAGATTCTCCACGACCTGCCTGTTTGCTACTTGCAACAGCCTTTACCCAAGAACCATTAGAAAAAGAAATTTGTTTTGTATTATTTATAAGTCTTTCATCTGGCAACATCCAATCTGGCAATTTATCCAAAACTTGCCTTACAGTATTTAAGAATCTTACAGCTCCATTTCCATTATCGGCAACAACTAAAATTCTTTCATCAAAACAAAAAACAAGCCTCCAAGCAACATACATTGCAGAAATGACTGATAAACCCATTTGTCTTGATTTTAATACTATAGAATTTTGATTATCATTAAAAGTTCTTAAACAATCTTCTTGATAAGGAAAACAACTCATTTTTGATACTTGTTGTTTTTTCATATCAAAAACATATCCATAGTTATTAGCAAAATAAACTGGGTCTTGTGCGCAATTTATATATTCTTGAATTAAATCGTTATTCATAAAGATAACATTGTATCTTTATAAATATGATTAAAATTAAAAAAAAGGATTATGAAAAATCTATAGTAAATGAATCAATAGAAAAACTTGCTTGCAGCATTTCTTCGTCAAAGTTTTTATTATTTATAGAAAAATCGCCAATTGAATAACTATTAATTAAAGCTCCATAAATTTTTATAGAACTTATTTTAAATTGTTTTGAATAGCAATCTATTTTAAAATTAAATTTATGATTAAACATATAGTTGTCAATCACACCATTAACTATATTTGTAATATAAAAATTATTTTTATTTGAGTTATGAAAGTATAAAGTTATATCCCTACACTTTGTTCTTCCAACCATTCTATTGCCATAAATGGCTTCATAATCAAGCTCAAGCGATGGCATTTCATCTAAAAAACAAATTGATTCAAAATTTTCCGTTTTAAAAAAAGAAAAGTCTTCATAAAAAAAATTATTTTTTTTTTCAATTAATACTTTTTTTAAAAACTTTTTACTTTCTATTCTTTTAGATTTTTCTAATGTAAAAATTGGAAGAGAACAAGGTGACATAATATTGTTTTAATCAAAAATAAAACTTTTAATTAATAAAAACAATATTTAAAACTGTATTTTATTTACAACAACAGATTGTTTTGTACAAAGAGTCAATATAATTTGAGGATTATAATAATCAGATTTTTTTGATTCAAAAAATATTGGAGACTTTATTACTGTAGATGTTAAATTAAACTTTACTAATTTTTCCATCTTTTTATTTATTACATATAAGTCCAAATCTTTTGCGTCTAAATCATAAATATTAAATCTGTAATACTTGTTTTTGTAATCATAAAAAGATTCTATCCATTCTATAAACTCTTTTCCATTTGTTTCACCAACATTGTCTATTATCTTAATTTCAAAAGAACAATATTCTTTATCACCCCAATTCAACAAGTCTATTGGAAAAGAATTGTTTATTGATGATACCAAAAGTTCTGTTTTATTTTTCTTTGAATAAGGTTTAAAGTCCAGAATAAAAAACCCTTCCCACATAGAATCTGCATTTTTATCTAATTTTTCAGATAAAAACTTTCTTTTCCTAAAGACTTCACTTCTATTTGGAAGAAAATTTAAATTCATAAAATAAATATAAATTATAGCTTAAAAAAGTAAACATATCTTTATATACCAACATAAACAGTCGTTGTTACATTTGATGTTACATTGTATATATCTGATATATATATTACTTCTGTTGTATTATTTTCTACATGTAGTTGATATATTCCAAAAGTAGAGGCTGACCAATACATTGTATAAATTCCTTGGTTTGAATTAGACAAAACAACATTTATTGTCACTCCAGTATTAATCAAACCATCTGTATATATTGTATTAGTAAAGTTTGCTGGGACCACTGGGGAATTAGTATTTATATCAAATGACCTAACTAATTCATATACTGTTTGACCTGTTTTTATATTCATTTCTTACAATTTTATTTTTTTATTCTCTTTACTTTTTCAAAATACTTCTCTCTCAGCTCTTTTCTGGCTTGTGTATAATTCCAAGCATCAATAGCGTGTTGTTTTTGTCCAAAAAAGAAATTTAAAAGCTTACTAAACTTCTTGCCAAACGCATTTAAATCTCCATCAATTTCTAATTTTCCAACACTTGCAGAAACAGATAAGTCTCTTTCTGAAAACGTCGTATTTTCTTTAACAGTTACCATATCCTCTAATATTTCACCATTCACATTCCAGCCCATATCTAATCCATAGGCCGCCTCAAAAAGAATGTGACCAATTGCCAAACAAGCACCATCAATCAATTTCCAAGCAAACTGAAATGGTGCATACCACCTCTTTAGTGTAACCATCAAATAAAAAGCATACAAAATAGAATAAAGAGTTCCTATAGTAAACATTAAAAAACTTACTAAAACAGCCCACATAAAAGCCCATAATCCTTGAAGTAATTCTTTCATAATTTTAACATTTAAATTTCATAATATTGCCACGAGTGTCCTATATAATTATCTTGAAAAAAAAGTGGAACATAATCTCTTTTGTATTTTTTACCGTTCACCATTTCAATTAAGTGAGTTTGTTTTTTTGTTTTATCTTTAAAAATATCATTTATGTCTTCCACAAACTTTTCAGAATTTATATACAAGCTCTTGTTGTCTTCCGCTGCTTTTTCACAGTTATAACCAATAAGATTTTCAGGTTCACCATCAAATCCTATCATATTGCAAAATGATTTATTACAAAATAAAATCTTTCTCTCACTATCTTCTATAAGATATGAAACTTTACCTTGAAATTTTTCATAATTTTCCAATATTGTTTTTATTTCATTTACAGCATTTTGTTCTTCTTTCGTATACATATTAACTCATTCTTAAATTTTCAATTATTCCTTCTTTTACTTGCGTAGTTAAATATGGTTTTGTGTTTGCGCTAACAGCATCTCTAAGAGGTTGAGTATATCCATCTAAAAATAATTGTATCTCATTTTTTATACCTGTAAGTAAATCAAATGAATATAGCTGTCCTATATTAGCAAGAGTATATGCTTTTGCTTGTGCAATAACATTACTCCTTCTTTCAACGCCTTCATGAATAGCCTCTGGGAGTGTGTAATATTTTGTTGTTACTTTTGTTGCTCCGACATCTCCATTCTTCAAAAACCAATTTGTTGTTTGAGTTCTAAACTGAACTAATCCATTTACATCTCTTGTATAATCTCTAAGTTCTTCAACAACTAAATCTGAATAAACTTGAGAATTTGTATTATAGTTCCTATAATAATCCGTTCTTCTTAATTCACCGAAAGTAATAGTTCTCTTTTTGTGTAATCCATATATATCATAATCTAAATTTGCAGGAGAATCAAAAGAATCATTAATTTTGAAATGTAAAAGATTATTATAATTTGAATTATAATTATAGTTTGCAATATAATTATTTAATTCTTGCTCTTGTTGAGCGTTTAATGGACTAAAAAATATTAATGATACATCTTTATCATTAACACTTATTCCACCATCAACAACCTCTCCATCATAAGAAGCATAAAGTTTCTTTCCTAATAAAGATTTTACCTCATCAAGTATCTGTTCTGTGTTATATTGATTTATAATATAATTGTAAGTATTCATAATTAAACTAAATTAACATTTAAAATTCCAAAAATATCAAAACCTCTGTTTGTAACAGTTACAGTACCAGTTGCTGCACTAAACTGCACTTTAATTACATCACCATTTGTGACACCTGTAATAGTTGCAGATGTTGATATACTTCTGTTTGAGTTGGTCATGGCAGCACCAGAATTTGATACTGTCCTTACTGAGCTTGGTTGTACAACATTATTTCTTAATATAGCAAATGTAGAAGAACCTGCATTGTTATTATTACTTATTTGAGCATTAAATCTTGCTACATATGTTGTTGCCGAACTACCAAGGTTTTTTGTTGTAAACGTCATGCCTGGAACGTCTACAAATGCCGATGTCGCTGTTGCGGTTGAACCAGTTGACACACCTTGTAAATCTACCTTCGTTGCACCTGTTCCAACAGGACTTGCCTGCCAAGCTGCATTACCATTTGCATCTGATGTTAAAATATACCCAGAAACAGGTGATACAGGGAATCTTAATGAACTTAAAACTGTAGCACTTGAGGCGCTGAATGTAGTCGCACTTAATGTTGGAGCATTAACTGTTCCTGTAAATGTTGCGCCAGATAAATTAGCCTCTGTTTCAAGCCTTGCATTAATGCTATCAAAATAAACATTTAAATTTGTACTTCCTGAAAATATATTTGTTCCTGAAAGGGATACAAATGTTGCTCCATCTGTTGAAGTCGTTAGCCCAGAAATATTCAAATTATTAACCGAAGGTGAATCTACAAGATTTATTATTGGGTTCTCCGCAGTCCCTCCTGTTGTTATATTTGAACCTGGTCGAACACTCTTAACGCCACCTCCACCAATAGTACCAATAGGAGCAAATATTGAATATAAATTTGTTGAGCCTGAAAATATTGTTGTTGCAGAAATTGTCTTAGCAGATAAACCATCTGAAAAAACAGCACTACAATCAGAATTTAAAATTAAACAAGTTGTATTATCTATAGAACCAATTGGAGTTACTGAAAACTCCATTTTTGTCCCACGATTTGTAGGAGACCAATCTTCAGTTGTTAAAACTCTTATGCGTGACTGAGAGGCTGAATTTGAAACCCCATCATAACCAGCAAAATTTAAATTACCTATTACGTCACCACTCAACAATGTTGACTTAGAAGAAGGGCTACCATTCGTTCTTCTAATCCTAAAATTAGAACCAAACCCGAATTGTTCAAAATCAGTAGTTTGATTTTGAGCAGATAAAGAAGTCACATGCAATGTTGCTGTAGTTTCAGGGTTCGCATTTCCTATATTTAAATAGCTTTCTACATATTGAGTTATTGCTGTTGTTGCGTTTAAAATTGTATTCCCAGAAGCATTTAAACCATTAAATGAAGGTGAATCTACAATATTTATTATCGGACTTTCTGCAGTTCCACCAGTCGTTATATTCGAGCCTGGTCGCACACTTTGCACACCACCACTCCCAATAGTGCCAATAGGCGCAAATATTGAATAAAGATTAGTTGAGCCCGAAAGTATAGTTCCGCCACTTAGTGTTGTAGCGCTTAGTGATGTTGCATTAACTGCCCCTGTAAATGTAGCTCCTGACAAGCTAGATTTAGTATTCAACTGACTTGGTAATGAATCCAAGTAGTTCTTGTCAGTAGAAGACATAAATCCTGCCGTTGTAGAATCTGCAACTGAGTGGGTTGTTCCGCCACTATGAACTCCATGAGCATGTTGGTGGTCTGACCTAGCAAATGAATTTGCAATACCTTCTGAGTTTGAATCTGAAATACTTATAGGCGCTGCTGTATTTAAAGGGTCTGCTCCATTAGGTAAGTGTCTTGTAGAGTGTGTTTGAGCTGAAACACCATTTATTGTACCTGCATTCACTATGTTGTTTGAGTCCATATCTAGATTTCCAGACATAGCTCTACCACCATCAACAAGCAAGTATTGAGTATGGTCGTCAGCAGATAGACCAAGTAAGTTACCATGTGTTGAGGAAGCATTTACGCCTCCCGCTTTAAATCCGATAATAGGTCTAATATCTTCAACTTGCGTAATTCCAGTAGCACCCTCTTGAACATATATATTCGCAATCTGCACTAATGAATCTGAAAAATAGGTTGGTGGAGTAGGTAATAACGCATCCTCTGTTTCAAGAAGTGTTGCATATTGATTTTGACCTAAAACTAATAAATATTGCTCATAAATACTATCTCCAATCAAATAAAATGTGTGTTTTGTATAATAAGATGATGATAAGGCAGATAGCGAACCATTATTATCATATAGTGAATTCGTAACAACAGTAGTTGCTGAAGATGTCCAACCAGTTAATCCAGTTCTGTTATATTGAACAAAAGTTATATCAGTACCTCCTGTAGGCTTAAACTCGTTTGTTGAATAGTAATATTTACCCGATGATGCATCTAGGTGGAAAGGCGTCGTGTTTTCTGTAACGATAGAACCATCTGCATATATAGGTCCGATAGCTTCTGTAAATAAATCAGAATATCTATTTGAAGTATGTTCTGCATTCAATGGAGACAAATCAATAATCTCAATAGATGAATTTGTTACAACTCTGCCTAAAATTATATTATTTATCGAATTCGGTCTAGAACCAGATGTAGATAAAACTCCGTTTTCATTGAAATAAATGTAAAGATTAGAATTGCTTGGTAAGACCAAATCCTGAGAGTCCCAATCAATTCTTTTCAATATCTTAGTATTAGGAGCTTTTTCTAAATACCCAAAACCTGTGCTTATATTAATAGTTAATCCACTCACTTCTGTTATAACACCACCTTCGATAATCCCCATAGTAGCACCCTTTATCAATATTGTTGATAAGTCTGTATGTGTACCATCTGTAAATGTTACAGATAATTGATTGGTGATATCTAACTCTCCATCAGTACTATCTAATATAAGCCAAGAAACAGAATTACTAGCGTTAAAAATTTGAGTATGTGATGCTGAACCAAGTATAGTTCCAGTAGTTGTTGAATTTTCAATAGAAATATCATAAAGACCAGAATTTGTAATACTAATAGCATCTAAGTCAAATGAGCAATCACTTCCTACATTCGCATTTCTAATTCCATAATAGAATGAGTCTATATCAACAGAAGTACAATCTAATGAAGCTCCATCCTCTATATGAATAGCAGTTTCTCCTGTGTTTCCCATTCCTGCCATAGAAGAAGATAGGATATTGAAAGTTGCACCACTTCCTGTCGCAAAGTTACCAACTTGAACTCCGTCACCAGAAGGGAAAATATAGTAGTTTTCTAAATTAATGAAAGCTTGATAATTATTGTTTGCAACTGCTTTTGCTCCATAACTATAATTACCATTAAAATCCATATATTCCCCATAGAATATTGTATCTTGAGTTACAGACTCTACGTGAACATTTGTATCACAATCTATAATAGAGATTTTGTGAGCTTGTGCAAAATCTCCAATGTCATATACATATACAGCTGAATAACCATTGCCGACGCCACTAAGTGACATAAATGAAATCTCACAATTATTACCCATCTTAAACAAGTGCTGAGTACCTGTATTTGGAATTACTAAAGTCGATTGAATGCTTGCACCGACGACACTAATGAACGGCTTATTTGTTAAATCTATTTCATCCTCATAAAAAATTCCAGCCCCAACACTAATTAAATATCTATTAGTACTTGATGCGTCTGTAATAAAATTAACAGCATCTGCAATAGATGTAAAGTCTTCTCCTTTTTTGGCGACTTTAATAATTTTAGTATCATTATTTGTTAAATAAAATGGAGCGTCATTATTTATCGAGATTTTAGAAAACTCTGAGATACCATTAAAATAACCTGTCGTTCCAGGATGCTCTATTAAAATATCATTTGTACATTCTGATATTCCTAAGGAATCACAAATGATGTTTGGTGCACCATTTCCTGATAAAGAATATAATCCATTCTCAAAACCTCTAATAACTGAACCAATGATTCTAACGTCAGCACTATCTTGAGCTTTTAAAAATGTTGAACCTGTTGATTGAGCAATTCTAAATGTAGAATTTGTAATAGTACATGTTGAACCAGTTCCTGATACTGTAAAGAAATCGGTTGTTACAGGCAATGTTGTATCTTTGTATGTACCATTAGTGAATATCACCTGAGATAAAGTTGTGCCAGTATTCTCTATCTTAAACCCATAAGCGTTATTTCCAGTTACACTACACCTATCTATATAGACTATTGAAGAAGCCGAAGTGGCATAACAATGAACTTGAGTTTCATTATCGTTAAAATTACAATCTTTAATTAAAAACCCAGTTCCGCCAGTTCCATTATGGTAAACAGCTTTTCCTCCTGAACCGCTAGCGTTTGTCAAAACTAAGTTAACAATTGATGACGCATCTGCACCAACAAATATAGTGTTTGTATTTACTGTCGGTATAACTAAAACACTTCCAAGTGAATTTGCTACAATCGAGATACCTGTTTTCATTGTAATAGTATCTTCAATGTACATGCCTGGACCAACCTTAACCACGTATGGATTTGATGTTGTTGCTGCGGTAATTGAATCGACGGCATCTTTTATTGATGAAAATTCTACATTCCCGCCTTTTCCAACATTTACAACATTTTTAACATAATCATCATTTAATCCTAGAAAAATATTATATAAATCAGTGCTTCCTGAATAAATAGTTCCACCACTTAATTGAGTTGCAAACACATTACCGCCTGTTGCTGTTCCTGATAATGTCAAATTATTAAATGAAGGTGATGCAGTAATGTTGACTATCGGATTAGAACTTGTTCCGCCTATCGTAACGTTTGAACCCGATTTTACTGAATCAACAAATATATCATATAAATTTGTTGAACCAGAATAAATAGTTCCACCACTTAATTGAGTTGCAAACGCATTACCTCCCGTTGCTGTTCCTGAAAAAGTAAGATTGTTGACTGATGGTGATTCTGAAAGATTTATTGTTGGGCTTGTAGCCGTTCCTCCTGTTGTTATATTTGAGCCAGGCAAAACATTTTGTACACCCTCCGAAGAACCAATTGGTGCAAATATCGAATATAAATTTGTACTTCCCGAATAAATAGTTCCACCACTTAATTGAGTTGCAAAAATATTACCTCCTGTTGCTGTTCCTGAAAATGCAATATTATTTACTGATGGAGAATCTACAAGATTTATTGTAGGATTATTTGCAGTTCCACCTGTTGTTATATTTGTCCCTGGCTGAACTCTTGTTATATCATTTCCATCACTTGATGTTAGGAAAATATCATATAAGTTAGTGCTGCCCGAATAAATCGTGGACGCACTTAAATCTCCAATGTTCGAAAAACTACTTTCAATAGTATTTGCTGTTAACGAAGTAATGTCACCCTCTGTAGAGGTTACATTTTCAAATGTTGCATAATTAGATTTGTCTACAAATATTATATTTGCAACAATATCATTTAAGATAGATTCTTCTGGTGCAGTTAATGCTTGTTCAAACCAAATATCTATATTAAATGTTTGAGCATTATAGTCAATATACATTGGTGTAATTGACAATCCATCAACTACCGAATTAAATAAATCACTCGGAACTACTTGTTTATTGTATGAATAATTAAAAGCCATTTTTGTTTATTAATATTGTGCTAATAATGAAATTTTACCTGACCAAGATGAGCTTACACTTGGACTTACAACTAAATGTAACCAATCTGAAGTTGTTCCTGAAAAGTCTAATGATAAGAAATCTTTACTCCTAACTATTGAATTGGTAGATTTAGACCCAACTTGATTTGTTGTGAATACATAGCCACTATCTAAAACAGTTCCTCCAGTTACAATTGTACCATTTGTTGAATATTCTAACAGAGTTCCTTCAGTCGTCGCAGTCCAAGCATTCCATGTTGGAGAGCCACCTAGATTATTTTCTCCAGCAAAACCCCTTTGTAATATCAGCTTCCATTCTGCCGTTACAGTTGTTGTAGTTGTTAACAAATCAATAGATAATGGTATGATTGAAATTCTATTTGTTCTACCTTTAAAAAGTTGAGACAACCTAACAGATATAACTGCTTGTTCAGAAGCAAATGTTCTTGTATTTAATCCATTAGAAACTGCTGTTGTAAAACCAAACTGTTCTTGTCCTCCCTCTGAAATAACAGATGAGCATATTTGCTTAAATGTATTATCAGTTCCGCCTTGAGAAGTTACTTCATATCTAACTGGTAGATTTGGGGTTCTCATATAAACCGAAGTTTTATTGTTGGCATTTAAAATTTGATGTACAGGAATTATAACTCCATCTATATCTAAACCAAAAATAACTCTACCAACTCCTAGCCATTGAAAATTTATTAAGAAAATATTTGTCTTAGTGACATCCAAATGAATTCCGCTTGGGTTTAAAGTGTTTCCAGTATCTAATGTGTCTAAATTCCATTGACTTTGTGGTATGAATGTATCAACTATCGAACCGCTTGTATCAGACCTTAAGACAACGCCAAAAGTGTTAGTACCACCAGTTTGAGAAAAGAATAAACCATTTTCGTCATTGTAATATCCCATTCTCTTTGTAACGTTTGCTGTCGGCGTTCCAAAGACTCCAGTTAAAAATATTAACTGAGACTTGCCTGGCTGATAAATATTATAACCATGTTGTTCCCTTAGTACTCTATGCCCATTTGCAGTTACGTTGAATTGGGTTTCAGATGCACCTGAATTAAAAGTTACAGTACCACCACTTGTATATGTTTCCATAATAGTAGCACCACTTGTAAGCGTTTGATTGAATGAAAATAAAGCTTGTGGATTACTAGTTCTCAACCTACCAAATGCATCTATATTTGGACTGTCAGAAAAACTTATTTCATTATTAAGTGTAAAGCTCATATTAATAAATATTTCAAATTAAATTACTATATATTCTTCACCGTCATATAGGAAGGTGAGTGATGGATTATTTCTAAGTTTTATAACATATGATGTGTTTCCATCAATTGTCTTTGTTCCTCCTGACATCGTTATCGGATACGTAAATGAAACACCTGCTCTATCTTTAACTACAAAGAAGTCATTTGTATTAGGATTTGAAGGTAAATTTACTTGCGTGGCTGACCCAGCTGTTTTATTTATCGACAAAGTATTTACTGTGCCCGAAAAACTATAACTTGTTCCTGCTGTTAAAATAAATGTATTATAAGGACTTTTGTTTATCGGCTGAAAAATAGCCGATAAATCAGTTGAGCCTGAGTATATTGTTCCTCCTGATATTGTTGTTGCGCTAACTGAAGTCAGAGTCGGAGTTGTCGTATTTGTATATCCACTAATCGAAGCATTATACTGAAGAATGGAATTATTTGTTCTACCTGAAGAAATTATGTCCTGAATTTCATTTGTAGACGGGTATCTGTGTGGTCTTACGAAAATAGAACCATTGGCATTAGCTCTAATTACTATAGCCATTTCTATCTTCAAGTTAGGGAAATTTGGCTCAACATTGGTTAATCCACCCTCAAATGTCGGAGACACCCACAATACATCACCTTCACTCCATGTTTCACCATAAGGAGTACCTGTTGTATCAATCCCTCTAACTAATCCAAATTCAGTTACATAACCATCATCTCCATTTATTATGTCTTCAGTGGCAACACCTAGTGTATACTTAGCAGGTATAGTACCATTTGCAATCATATACTTACCTAAAATTCTACCAGAAGCCCCCAACGTTCCAGCTGCTCTTACAACACGACCATTTTCAATTGTTGCTCCACTTTGATTTTTTACGTAGTAATAATATTCTAAACCAATTTGTTGCGATACTTGAGAGCCATGCATACCAAGACTTATGGTTCCATTTGGTTCATCCCAATACATCTTACCTTCCGTACTAACACCTGGTGTATATCCAGTATTAAATTGAATATAGTCTTCAACATAAACTGTTGACGCAGACATTGCCTCAAGATTTGTATTTCCTGTTACTATAAAATTTGAATTTATAGTTGTAAGACCCGAAGTTGTAAGTTGATTAAAGATTGGTGAGCCAGAAACTGAAACCTTATAGTCATTACCTGATTGTTGAACTATAATATTTGAGCCAGCTGATACCGATGTTCCAGATAAGTCTCCAGAAGTTAAAAATATGTCATAAAGGTTCGTAGAACCAGAATAGATTGTAGATGCAGATAAAGAATTGACATCTATACTACCATTAAAGACAAAATCACCATTAACTGTATCTCCAGTTCTATTGATTCTATCCCATCCTATTGGTAAAATATCGTTTGCAGTAGTTCCAGATGCATATAATATTGCATCAGCTGTATTTAAAGCCAATTCTCCAAGCTTTAAGTCGCCAGGAGACGGTATCTTTCCAGGTACATTTGACCTTTTTACTAGGAATGTAGTATTTCTATTTGTCATATTTATGACTTATAATAATTTGTTTATATAAAAGACTATATAGTCCTATTTGATAAATATTATAAAATAATAAAATGTAAATAATCTTATTAGTCTTTTTATAACATTATTTATGATTTAATAAAAAAAAGGACGTATTTTCGTCCTTTTTTTAAAATAAAATTTAAATATATTAATAAGTTCCTCCGTCTAAAACATCAAACTCAGCTAAAACTCTAACGCCATCTGGGGCACCATTATTAAAATTAGTATTTCTTATAACTATATCATTTAACTGTGTCAAGAAAGCTCTATTTACATATCCAGTAGAACCAGTATATTCAGAAGCATCACCACCAGTGAATGTATTCATTTGAGCAACAGTCAAATAAACGTCAGTGTTTGTTACTGCTGAAGATGCAACCAATCCACTACCATCTTGAATTCTTATACCAGAAGCTACTGATGTTACAATGCTACTACCTGTAGGATTATAATTTAATGTAATTTGAGGGTCTTCAACGTAAAGCTCACTTGTAGCAACTGTAGTAGCCGTACCGAAAACAGTTAAATCACCATGAACAACTAAATTTCCTATTCCTGGAGTTGATATTGAGCCTCCACTACCAATAACTAAACCTCCTTGTCCAATTGTTGCAGTTGTTCCAGAAGCATTTGTTACATTTATATTTCCAACTGTTAATAAGTTTGTTGAATCATTGTATTCAAATCCAGATTCATCAACAAGTCTACCACTTGTTCCAACATAAACAACTCTTCCTTGAGTTAAACTTGAATCTGTAAATCCTGTAGCAGATACAAGTCCAGAGAATGTAGGCGAAGAAGAAACGTTAACTATTGGATTAGAAGCCGTTCCTCCTATTGTAATATTTGAACCAGCATTTACAGAGTCAACAAATATGTCATATAAGTTTGTTGAACCAGAATAAATAGTTCCACCACTTACGTTTGTTGCAAAAATATTACCACCAGTTGCAGTACCTGAAAAAGTAAGATTGTTAACTGAAGGTGATGCTGTAAGATTTATAATTGGATTTGTAGCAGTACCTCCAGTTGTTATATTTGTTCCAGGCTGTACACTTGTAATACTTTCTGTAGAATTGGCAATGTTATATATTATAGTCTCAAGAGACGTTCCTGCTGAGTAAAATGCTGTTGTTGCAGATACATTTGTCGCTATTGAACTTCCACCAGTTGAAACTCCTGAATAAGTGATATTATTAAATGAAGGTGATGCAACTAAATTTACTATTGGATTAGAAGCCGTTCCTCCTATTGTAGTGTTTGAACCAGCATTTACAGAGTCAACAAATATATCATATAAGTTTGTTGAACCAGAATAAATAGTTCCACCACTTACGTTTGTTGCAAAAACATTTCCACCAGTTGCAGTACCTGAAAAAGTAAGGTTATCAATTGAAGGAGATGCTGTAAGATTAACTGTTGGGTTATCAGCAGTTCCTCCAGTATATATATTTACTCCAGGCTGAACTCTTGTTGTAACTCCTTGTATTTCCGAAATATTACCTAAAACAAATCCACTTGTTGTACCACTTAAGAACTTACCAACTAATGCTCCACCATTTTGACCTTGATATTCGATTATTTGATTTCTTAATCTTAAATCATAAAGATTTGAACCTACTTCAAAAAAGTTTGCTGTAGAACCAGTTCCTGCTGCAGTCCATTCAGATGTTGAAGTTGTAAAACCAGAGAAAAAAACAATACCATCTGCAGTATTTACAATAGGTTCACCTTTTATAAGGACTGATGGTAACGGTCTATTTACTATATCCGAGTTCTTTAATACATGAGTAGTGCTTCTAGTTGCCATTTTTTATTGTTTATTTTTTATTTTTTATCACTATTAATAAATATATATTTTTTTTTTATTTGAATTTAATATGTTCCTCCAAACAATGTGTCATCTTGAATAACTGAATTATTTGCTGTAATAATTCTTGAATTGCCAAGTAAATCATTTCCAAGATTTAAATTTTGTGTATAAACCTCAGTTGATGCAGTCCAAAATGTTGATGCTCCACTGACAGTGTTTATATTTCTAAATCTTTTAGAAGAACTTCCAATGTCAACCGAATTATCATTTAATGGTTCTATTTTATTGTTTACATAATAAGTTTCACCAGTTATTGTATCTGCATATATATTTCCTCCAAAAGCTTCGCCTGAAAAACTTACATTATTAAAGCTGGGAGAATCTTGAACTGAAACTTTATAATTTAATCCATTTTGTACTAAATTAATGTTACTACCTTCAGTTAATGTTGTTCCAGAAATATCTGTGCTAGTTAAAAATATATCTTCAAGATTTGTAGAACCAGAGTAAAAAGTATTAGCAGATAAACTAGCATTAAAGTAGCTATCACCAGTAACGGTGCCACCGCTAATTGGTAAAAAATTATCATTTATCTTATAAAAATACTGTCCAGACACAATTATTTATTTACATATCATTTATATCATCTTCTATCTTAATGCTTATACCACCCTCTCTTGGTAAAGACATTTTTTTTCCATCAGCAAAAAAAAGCTCAAATTCACCAACATAATTTCCAGAAATAGAAGTTTCTCCTTCTTTCCAATTATATTGTATAATTCCACTGGTAGCAGATATAGTTTGAGCGGATTGAGAAGAAATAATTAATACACCACAATCATCAATCATTGAAAAATTAATTTGTGTAACTGTAGTAAGGTTAAATCTTTCCCAGTTACCCAAACAGCCTTTGTCATAAACAGTTGCTATTAAAGCAGGTGCTGTATCATTTCTTTTTATTATAAATGGTTTCTGACCTTGTGACATAATTTATTAACTTATAATTTCTAATCTTATTTCATTAGTTTCTAATCTAATGTCGACATTTTGACCAACTACTATAGGAACTAATTTAAATCTTGTTATTAATTTTTTTAATGGACTTTCTGCTGTATATTTAACTAACCAATTTATTTCATATGTTTCATCAATACTATATAGTCCAGCCGTTAAATCTACATAATATTTACCTAAAGTTTCAAAAATTACATTTGGACTTTCTATTGTTTGATTTGTATTTCTGATTATAACATTAGCGCTTACATCAAAGACATTTATTGGAATGTATGTTTCGTTTAAATTTTCAATTTCTATACAATAAAAATCTCTATATAACCTTAAATAACTCATTTGCAAAATAAATTTATAGCTAAAAATAAATAGTAAAAAAAAAGGAGACCGCATCAAATTAGTCTCCTTTTTTTGTATATTTATTATTATTTTATGCGTTAAGTAAACATCTATCTGGCTGTACTGTAATTTTTACTCTAGAAACATCATCTGCTCCATAATCATAACTATCAAATGAAGCGTTAGTTATAAAGCATCCAATTAAAGTCCACTTTTCAACTTCAACACCAACTGGGTCTAAAGCCTTAAGTACTAAATTCTTTTTGTAACCAACAGCATAACCCATTCTACCAGTTGCAGATTCTGCATGAAGTCTAACCCACTCCATAACCTTTTGAGTAGTAGAAGGTCCTATTACATCAATAAATTCAATATCAATTGTGCTCCACTTATATCTTCCTGCAACGAATGTGCTAGTATTCATATATTGGATTTCAGTACTACCGATTTCTATTGTAGGTTTTCCAGAAGTTTGTACATTGAATGATTCAATACCTAATTCAGAAGGGAATTCAAGTACGAATCTATTTTTTCTTTTTGGTTCCTGTTCTACTGGAACTGGTCTAAACATTACAGCCATCTCTATTTTTTTTTAATTGTTTCTTATGTTCTATTATAAATATGAAACAAAAAAAATTTTTATTGTTTTTTTTATTTTTTTTAAAAAATAAATCTTTAATAAAAAAGGGATACATTTCTGTATCCCTTTGATTTTATTTGATAATTAGAAATTAAAAATCCTCAAACCTAGCACCAGTAGGAAGTACTTGGAACGTAAGGTCTATAAATTCAGCAGTTCTAGTTGGTTTCAATTGAATCTTACCTACTAATGTATTTCTGTCAACAACTTCTGCAGGGTTATTAGACTCATCCATTACAACTCTAAATCCACTTAAACCTCTTTGGTTTTGTATTTGTAACAACAATGGTTCAACTTTAGATAAGAACTGGTCTCTTAAAGTTTGGTCGTTTTGTTCGAACAATAATGTCTGAGAAGTAGCTGCAACAATTCTTCTAATTTGTAACAGTAATCTTCTAACATTAATTCTATCAAGAGCAGACTGTCTAACTTGAAGAGTTTTTTGACCATATATTACAACTCCGTTTTGAACAAATGTTGCAATTGGATTAATTCTTCCTTCGTATAACGTATCTCTTTGTGCTTGACTTAACTTAATATCTGCTTTTCTAACAATGTCAGAAGCAGTACCTCTGTTTATACCTGCAGGCGCAAACCAAGGGAATGCTACATTATCAGTTAAAGCAATTGATTTAACAACTTCTGCTGTTGGAGCAATATAAACAAATTTGCCACTTGTTTGGTCTTCAATTTGAACCCAAGGCCAATATGTTGCTGCATAACTAGAATCTATTCCTGTATCTTGCATATTCAATACTGCTTCTTCAGGAGTTCCTTTTGCTTGGTCAGTAGTGAGCCTTGGAGAATCAATGATGTAAAGAGTATCTGCTCTATCTTCTATTATTCCAAGTGCATATTTAACTATTTCCTCATTTTCTGAATAGTTTATACCAGGAGTTGCAAATAAGTTAATGTCAACTTCTTCAGGGTTTACATAAATGTCAACAGCTTCTTTAAATGCTTCTCTATTTGAATTATCTCTTGAATTAACTGTAAAAGTTGGAGTTCTAAACTTATTCCATCCATCAAAACCACCTGCAGGAGCTAAAGTGAATTTTCTTTCAGCTTTAGTATAACCACTAAGTGCATTATAATCACCTTTTATATAGCCAACAGGAGCAGTAGATTCAAGGTGGAAACCATCTATTGTTGTGATTCCACTAGCAAGTCCACCAACATACTTAAACATGTCAGCCTCTACTGTATTTATTGTATTTGCGTAATTAACTTGATTTGAAGTAAAGCCTGTATATGCTAATTCAGAAATTCCTAAGAAAACTTTATTTACAGAATCTCCAGATAAATAACTAGTCTTATAATAGAATGGAGCAGCAGTCTCACCACTTAATCCAGCCTGTCTTTGAGAATATCCTTTAAAACCAGCAGGAACAACATTTGAAGGATGCCCTTCAGCCATGTCAATAGTTACAAACAAAGATTGTCTTGGATATTCTTCATCAGTTGTACCAATTACTCTTGCAATATAATTTCTTTGAGTTGGGTCCATTGACACGCCTCTAAATCTTTCAAGTGCAGTTTGGAAAGAAGAACTATCAGTATCGTTAAAATCTCTAATTAATACATCGAAAGTTTTTGTTATAGTATCAATATTTGTAATTGATATTTTTATTTCTCTGTTGGCAGAATTACCATCAGAAATTGATTGAAACTTAAACAAATCTCTTACTTGTCCACCAACAACATTAGAAACAATCCAAGGTGTTGAAGGATTTGTATATTCTGTATCTTTAGCATATTCTGTAAATGATGTGTCACCGTTAGAATAAACTAATTGAGCAGTAATTCCAGTAATTTCTCCTCTAGAAACAGCTTCTCTCAAGAAGTGAGGATATATAGATTCAACATATATACCATAATCTCCGTCTAGTTTCTTAGGGTTTTTACCTAAAACATTTACTATATAACTTTCTTTGCTTTCATCTAATGTAACATTCAAAGTATAAGCAGAGAAATAAGAACCAGTACTTGCACTTAAAACAAAATTAGACAAAGGAGCTCCAGCAGTTACTACACCTATTTGAATGTCAGTTTCATTGTTAGCATAAAAGCTTGTTCCTTCATCTGGTGATTTACTTCTTAGTACTGCAATTACAGCCCCATTCTTATCGCCAGAACCTTCAGCTTTAATTAGCCAAGCGTTAGAATCAACGAAACCTTCTTTACCAAGAACTCTAGTTACAGTTAATTCATTTGATTGTGATAAAAAGGCATTTGCCACATAAGGAAGTTGTAATTCAGTATTTGTTCCACCAAATCTAAAAAGAAATTCATCTGTACTTCTTACTTTGATTGGTTCAAAAGCTGGACCTTTTTCAGTTAAACCTACAAGTCCTAATTTAGTTAAACCTACTCTTGATGCGAAAACTGAGAAATCTTGTTCTCTTGTGTAAACACCAGGCGATACGAATATAGTTGCCATCTGATTATTGTTTTTTATTAATTTGTTTATAGTTTTTCAATAAATAGGATAAAAAAAATCAAAACTAACATTCATCCTCTCTAATTTCTATAGAAATTTTTGTAATCGTTTGAACACGCTCAAATTTCTTAGGGTCTACTATTCTAGAATACACAGTTAAAGGATAAACTAATTGAAAATATCTATCTGAATCTATATTATCAACAGTATTATCTTCACTCGGGTCTCCCAAAATAGCTGGTATGTTATATCCATTAATTTTCATATAACCTTGACCGTCAGAAAATGCTTCTTCCAACATTTTTTCATAAGAAATATTAACATCCTGCATATAATGAGTTACAAATCTTAATTCATATTCAACATCAACCCAAGTAGGTTGAGGAATTTTAAAAAGTTCATAACCGCCCAAAACACCATCTGTTGTTGGAACTTTTACATAAGTAAATTTTAATTTCTTTGGAATAGTTCTTTTTACTGGCGCTGTTCCTTTTTTTACGCCCTTTCTTCTTAAAGTCATAAATGGCATTGTTATTTCTTCTCCACTTTCATCTTTTAAGAATTTCCAGTTCATTTTAAATTCGGCCCATCTTTCTTGTGTTAAAAATATTACTGGTACTCTTGAGTCGTTTCCTTCAGCGTCTTCAACTGTAATATTTATATCAACAACAAAATCCCTCATACCTCTATCAATATCTTCAAGAAGTAATTTTTGAGGTAAATAATTTGTATTTTTAAAACTGTCGTCTAGATTTTTATTGATATTTTTTTGAATAGACATTTAAATTTAAAATTTATCCTTTATTATAAATATTAAATATTTTTTTATAAGTATTTGATTTTTGATTTTATTAATCATATATTCGCAAAAAATTTTCAATTTGAAAAAAGTAAGAATCACTCATAGTTTAATTAAAAAAATTATTGAAAAAGAAGAGATTCTAACATTTTCTTACTTTATTAAATTAAAATATCTATATACAAATTCTACCATTTATAATTTTTCAGTAAGAAAAGCTGCAAAACTTATAGGAACATCTCCCAGTTCAATCAAATTTCATTTAGATAAAATGAATGATATGGGAATTGTTAAAATAATTAAAAATAAAGATGGTGGTAAAAACATAACTTTTTCTTCAATAGAAAAAATTTCAGAGATATATGGAATAAATCATAACAAAAAATGTGGTTCTATATATTTTCATAATTCAGAAAGTGTACAAGTTATTAAAACTAGATTATATTCTAAAGTTTTAATAAACAACATCAATAAACAAAAATATACTATCAAAGGAAAGTCCAACTCGCTTATGCGGAAAAGAGACCAAGTCAAAAAACTAGCTAACAATGATGTTTTAAAAACAAGGCTAGAAAGGTCAATTGCGAGTGAAAGGATAAACTTTGAATCTTATTTGTGTTGTCAAAGTATTGGTGAAATGTTTAATAAAACAAAAATGACTGGCTATAATCAATTAAAGAAGATGGCTGGGATGGGTATTTTTAGAATAGAGAAGAAATATATGAAAGTTTTAGAAAATTGTACGCAAAATGAATATGAAAAACTATATGAATATGGTCAATTAAAAAAAGGCAAATATTTTTATAGCAAAAAAGAGTCTGCAATTTTAAAGAGTGTTGGTTTTAAAATTGACGTTATATAAAATTTTTTTAACTGTTCAGATTATTTTACCAACATACGGCGGATTAATATAATAACGTTAAGTATATTGTTTATTCTTGTTAATGCTTATCTTGCATTAAATACATCAGAGTTAACTTCGACGCCTTTAACTGTTATTGAGTACAATTTATCCCCACCCCAAGAATGTTGGTTATCTATATTTGAACTTCCATCATCAGTAACTTCATAATAATTACCTTTATGATACATAAAGTCACCCATTCTAATTTCTACACCTAATTCATCCAAGTGAGTTACATACATACTGGCGGTTATTTTACCGTAGCCCTTTTTAATCAAGCCTCCAGGCGTCATATATTGAGGCTCTTGAACTTCTACGTTAATTCTTCCGAAAACTTCTACTGGGTCTAAATAAGCTTTCTTTTTAGACTCGCCATATAAATCGTGAGTTCTAGTTCTTTTATAGTCAATCCTATATAATATGAAAGATTCTTGTAATATGTCTTCAGTTATTTCTCTACCTGCGTTTTGAAAAAATCTTCTTTCTTTCTCGCCAAAGAATAACTTTATACCCTTTTGTGAATTGTCCAATTCTTTTGCTTCAGCAGGCTTTTTCATATTCCTGTTGAGCATTCTATCTCTATTGCTATTTCCTATATTTCTGTCAGACATATAAAATTGTTATTATCCTAAATAAATAGGAAGTGGACCATAACTAAGAGTTTTGTTAACATACTCTTGCATAAGTGCATTATTTTCTAGAAGAGCTTTGTAATTTAATCTATCTAATAAATCTCTTAACTCTTCTTTTAATTTTGACATGTCTTCTCTACCGTTAGATATTAAATCACCATGATTCATTGTAAGTGTAGCATCTGGAATTGGTAATTCACCTGAAAATTTCCCTCTAACACCTAACCCTAATAATTCTTTAGCTAATGCTTGAGCATATTTTTTAACCCAAGTTTTAGCTGGGTCATTTAATTCATTATATCTTAAATTATATAAAATAGCATCTGAAGGACCTGAAACTAGACCGTTTCCTTGATTTGGGAGTCCATCAACAGGATTTGTGCTACCTGTATAACCAGGATTTTGTGTAAAACCGCTGTACAAATCATTTCCACCTATACCAATCTTATCATAATAATAATAAAACATTGTGCCTGGAGTTCCTGCACCACCACCAATACCCATATTAGAAGCACCAAGACCAGTATTTGTATTATTTCTTGGTATTGGATAAAGAGAGATTACTTTTGTCCCATTAGCTCCACCTCTTATTCTATAAGAATATTCAGAACCTCTAACTTTATTTCTTAATTCTGCAGCTTGTGCAGTAAGGATAGTATCATAGACTGGCATTACATGATAAAGTGTGTGACCAGCAAAAGAAGCGCCAAATTCAGAAAAAGCAATATTTGAATTTGCAAATGGGTCTAATCCAAATAAATTAATAAAGTTAGGAGTAAACCAAAGTACTTCATTTATTTCTCTATTTGCTGGAATAACATAATCTTGCGTACCAGCAGTCAATGGTATAGAATCTAATTTAAGTTCTCTTGTACTATTAACACCACCTAATCCATTAACTTGTTCAGCATAAGCTGTCGAAAAAGTTCTTTCAAATCCAAAATTTTGAGAAACGAATTTTAAAGTAAAATCAATATCATTTGGAAGACCTAACATTTGAGAAAGCCTGTTTTCTAAAGCCCATTGATGTATATAAGAAGAATATTCTTCAATGGCTTCACAAAGACATTCTTCTAACTGTTCATCTTCTAACTCAACACCCATTACTGGCTCACCAAGCTTTCTTCGAATTCTTCTATAAATTCTAGAAATTTGCTCTTGAGTCATTCCGCTCAAACAATCTTCAGATATTATTTCACAATATTGTCCGTAACTCATTTTATGAAATTTAATTAATTAAATGGTCCAAATTGGCTAGGAATAAATTTAGATTTAAACCCTATGAAAGTACCAGCATTTACTGTTAAAGAACCAACAACAACATCAACATATTGATTTGCGGCACTTGCTGTGAAAGTGAAGGTTCCTCCACCAGCTGCATTTATTGTAACATTACCTGCAGATATGCAATAAACTCTGTGTACTGTACTTGCCGTAACACCATCTCCCAATTCAGCTGGACCCATAGTACCAGATAAAGGAATAACTTTGTAATTAGCACTTATATTCATCATTATTTAAGTTTTATTTATAAATAGTTTGAAAAAACAATGTATTTGCTTAAATTTGTATAAATGAATTTTTTAACAGAAATAAATATAAATAATTTTAAATCAGGACTTTTTACTGTATCATCAGATTATTATTCTTTAAATTTTGAAGAAACATATATTTATTTAGCAAACAAAAAAGAAAAGGTTTTATTGTTTACATCTAATTTCAACAATTCTTATAATCACAAAGAAATAGATAAGGTAACATTATATCCTTATAAAACAATAGAACAAATAGAACAACTTATAATTAATCATAAACCAAATTATGTGTTCATAGAAAGTTATGAACATTTAGAAAGCTCTAAAGATTATAATCATAATAGAAAAATTTTATTAGAAAAAAAAGATAATAAACAACTTCCAAAAAATATAAGCATTTTTCAAGAACAAAAAATAATATTAACAGATTTAAAACTTTTATCCTCAAAATATAATATTAATATTTTTGTTTATAAACAAATTATGAACCATCAAATTAAGTTTGAGAAAAATTTTATTTATATACCTAACTTACATATACATTTTAAAAAAAACAAACAAATAGAAATATATGATAGAAAAAATTTTTAAACTAGCCAAAATAGAATCAGAATGGTTAAGTCATTATGGCCATGAAGACTCTAGAAAGGAAGAAGAATTTGAAGATATTAAATTTTATGATAGAATGCTTCCTATTGGTTATTCAAAAGTATGGACTCCTCTAGAACAAAGATGTCCTATGGGATATGTTGATACTCTTAATATAAATGAAGTTAAAGGTATTGTGTGGGGGCCAAGAAATCATGATAATAATATTTATACTTGTTTAGAGTTTGTTATTCATAATAAAATAGAAGGCTTTGAACAATTAATAAAAATGATTAAAAAAGAATAATGGATATACTGGAAAGAATTGTAATAATTGAAAAAATAAAAAAAATCAAAAGAGAAGAATCTTTTATTGATGCATTTGAAAAAATGTCTTTTTACAATTTAAAAATTAATATTTTTAATGAATTAAATAAAAATAAAACATTTACAGAAAGATATAGAACAATAATTGTTCATAAGTTAAATAAATGTAAAAATAAAATTGAACTTAGAAATTTAAGAACTGAAATAAATTATAAAAAAGTAACAGAGGAATTTAGAAAATTATATAAAAATGATTAAAGAAATAGTAAAAATTGGAACAGATGTTTTAAGAGAAAAATCTAAACCAGCAGAGAATAACGAAAAAACAAAAGAAATTATACAAAATCTAAAAGATACATTATTATCAATACCAAATGGTGCTGGACTTGCAGCTCCACAAATAAATGAATCATTACAAATATTTGTTACAAGAGATTATAAAAATGATATCAGAGATAATATTTTAGTTTTTGTAAATCCAGAAATTATTGAGTATTCAGAATTAAAGGTTTCAATACCAGACGGTTGTCTTAGTATACCAAATGTTTCTTTTATGACTCAAAGAAGCTCTTTTTTAAAAGTAAAATATTTTAACGAAAATTTTGAAGAAGTAGAAGAGGAACTTTCAGGATTTCAATCTGTTGTTTTTCAGCATGAATATGACCACTTGAATGGCATTTTATTTATTGATAGACTTGAAGAGAAAGATAAATATTTATATAATCAATATCTAAACAGAAAAGAAAAAGGTGAAAATGTAATTGTTGCAAATAATTTTATTGAAAGTAAAATTATCGAAATGACATTTGTAAAAAATGATAATATTTAAAAAAATGAATAAGTTTTTATTGTTATTATTATTGTTTATAAATTATAATTTATTTTCTCAATGTGCATGTGTTTATAGAGATTGTTCTGGAGTTTTGAGATGTATATTATTTTCAAATTGTGGTGGTTCAATAAATAGTTGTGCTCAATCATATGGTCAATGTGGAAATAATGCTTGTAATCCAACTTGTGGAAATACTGTTCAACCATGTCAAATATATCCTGGACAAGGAAGTTGTTTAATTAATACTATGCCAAATGGAGCTTGTTGGTATGCAGGAGGTCAATGTAATACTTCTGTAGTTTGTTCAGTTGTTTTACCAGTTGAATTAATTCATTTTACTGTAAACGATATTGATGGTGAAAATATTATAGCTTGGTCAACTGCTTCAGAAAATAATTCATCACATTTTGTATTATTTTATAGTAATGATGGTGAAACTTTTATTGATATGGTTTATCTACCAGGTCAGGGAAATTCATCAGAAATTTCAGAATACAATGTTAGACATGTTGATTTTAGTAAAACTATTAATTATTATAAAATAGTTCAAGTTGATTATGATGGATATAAAACTGAATATGGTCCAATATCAATAGATAATACAGATGTCAAAAAAGAAATTACATTAATAACAAACATATTAGGTCAAGAAGTTACTAGTGATTATAAAGGTTTAGTTATTATATATTATAGTGACGGAAGCAATAAAAAAACAATTTTTTAATTATTTTTTTTGTTTTTTGTAATTTTTTTTATAAATTTGCGTTAACTATTTAGAAAAAAGAAAATTTTATTATATTTACATTATACAAAATGAAAACATTAAACACATACACTTTAAGCCTACAACTAGAACAGTTGTTACTTCAGGAGGAATTAACTCCTTGATGCTTATCGAGTATTGTTTAAATTATATATATATAAGTTAAAGACCTCGATAAGAAATTATCGGGGTTTTTTGTTTTATCGCCCATTCGTCTAGGGGTTAGGACGCCAGGTTTTCATCCTGGAAACACGGTTTCGAATACCGTATGGGTGACTAAATATAATGTCCTGTGGTGTAATTGGCAACACGTCTGGTTTTGGTCCAGAAGAGTTTAGGTTCGAACCCTAACAGGATAACCGTTAACTTTTTTGTATTTTTCATTTTATTTATATAGAAATGAAATTTATGAAAAGAAAAGAAAAAACAATACATTATTTGTATAAAACAACATGTATTATAACAAATAGGTATTATATAGGAATGCATAGTACACATAATTTAGATGATAATTATATGGGTTCTGGCAAGAGATTGAGAAGAAGTATTAGAAAATATGGAGTAAATAATCATAAAAAAGAAATACTTGAATTTTTTGAAAATAGAGATTTATTAATTGAAGCTGAAAAAAAAATTATAACATATGAAATTCTTAAAGATACTAATTGTATGAATTTAATGTGTGGAGGTAAAGGTGGATATGTTAGTGAAGAACATTATAAAAAAACATCTAAAATATGTGGAAATATACATTCTGAAAGAATGAAAAATGATTTAGAATATAGAAATAAAACAATAAAAATATTATATAAAAATTTAGAAAAAGCTAGAGAAGAAGGAAAATATAATGGTATGCAAAATTTTAAGGGCAAAAAACATTCAAATGAAACAAAAAAAATAATAAGTGAAATAAAAAAAGGTACTGGTATTGGAGAAATGAATAGTCAATATGGTACATGTTGGATTACAAAAAACAATATTAATAAAAAAATTAAAAAAGAAGAATTAGATTTATATTTAATCGATGGTTGGATTAAAGGTAGAAAAATAAATTAAAATGCGGATATGGTGAAATTGGTAGTACACGATAGATTCAAAATCTATTGCTTTTCAGCGTGAGAGTTCGAGTCTCTCTATCCGTACAATAAAATAGTGATATGACGAAAAAGTCAATGCTCTTTATATAATTATAAATATAAAGTGTTTCAATTGGATTGAATTAATATTGATAGACGTTAATCAGTTGATGTGAGAGCTCATTGTGGCAAGTAAAGTCAGAGGTTGAAACAAACCGCTGTCAGGAGCGATGAGAGTCTGGGTGGAAGTCCAGAACTGACCTAAAACGAGGCGTTCAATGTGGATGTATCATAAGAGTGGCCACTTTTATGATAAATAAGCAGTGCCACGCCTATCCTCAACATTGCAAGTTCGAATCTTGCTATTACTATTTTTTATGCCTTGGTGGTGGAATGGTAGACACGTCCGTTTAAGGGGCGGATGCCGAAAGGCGTGAGAGTTCGAGTCTCTCCCAAGGTACAATAATGTAAAATAGAATTTACAAATTATTATATTTTTGTAAAAAGTATTTTACATTAAACGCTCAAATGGTGAAATTTGGTAGTACACGCTAGTTTTAGGAACTAGTGCCGTAAGGCGTGAGGGTTCGAGTCCCTCTTTGAGCACAAATTAACAAAATGCTCCTGTGGCGAAATTTGGTAGTACGCGATAGACTTAAAATCTATTGGTTTTTAGACCGTGAGGGTTCGAGTCCCTTCAGGAGTACAAATAAATTAAAATTATGATTAACGTAAATGATGTAAAAAAAGATTTGTATAAATCAAAAGTGAATGCTATTTTTAATAGATATGTTGCTGGGAATTTGTATTATAGAATTGTTGTTATGGGTGAAACATATGAATTTCCAATTTCAACTCTTGAAATAGCTGGGAAGAATGGTATGGATGCGCCAATGCAATATTATCTTTCTTCTGATTTGGGTACAACTGATTTTTATTCAGAAATTAAAGGTTCTGATTTAAATAGATGGATTCAAAAAGCTATAGAAAAAAATGAATTTATAAAATTATAATATTTTTTTTTGAATATTGTAATTTTTTTGTAAATTCGTAGTTAGATAAGAAAACGTTCTTTGAATATATAAAAACTAGTCCCCCAAAACTCCTATCCGTGGATGCCTAAATCACTAGGGTAATTATGATAGTGTATCAGACAATCGATTAAATTACTACATGACAATTGTCTGGTTGTAGTATAAAGATGAACGTAACGGAGTTTTTAAAGGGGGGCTAATATTAAAATTACCCTGCTTGAAGTAAACAAATAGTGTCAAATAGTAAATGATGAATAGTAAATCAGTGCTTCATCTGAA
>Ga0315900_10000406_pt1 | contig 76760 bp, 69 predicted proteins | sample LakEriMetagenome_FD_203521 | JGI IMG/M metagenome (GOLD analysis project Ga0315900, IMG submission 203521) | Freshwater fungal communities from buoy surface, Lake Erie, Ohio, United States - Buoy 12 MA114 | ecosystem: Environmental > Aquatic > Freshwater > Lake > Lake biofilm | place: USA: Lake... | reverse complement strand
AAAAACCACGATTAAATACAGTTGCTAATTGAGTTTTCCAATTTTCTATTTTGTCTTTCGTATAAGTTCCTTCCAAATAGGCATCAATGGCTTCATTGTAACATTTAGTAACAGTATGCACATAATCCACAGAACGACCGCGACCTTCTAATTTTAATACACTCACACCAGCATCTAATATTTTATCTAAAAAATCAATGGTACATAAATCCTTTGCCGACATGATAAATTCATTATCGATTTCAAACTCCATCCCATCTTCTTTATCGGTTACCACATAACTTCTGCGGCAATTTTGAATACAAGCTCCTCTATTAGCAGAAGCAAAATGCGAATGTAAACTCAAATAACATTTACCAGAAACCGCCATGCATAATGCGCCGTGAGCAAAAATTTCAAGTTCCACTAATTTACCAGATGGACCTGTAATATTTCTTCGTTTAATCTCTCTGCTAATATCAGCCACTTGCATTAAACTTAATTCTCGTGCTAATACAACCACATCTGCAAAGTTTGCATAAAACTCAACGGTATCTATATTAGAAACATTTGCTTGTGTAGAAATATGAATTTCCATGCCAATTTTTTTAGCATAATTCATTACCGCATGGTCGGCTGCAATAATTGCTGTTACTCCATTTTCTTTTGCTGCACTCACAATGCTTTTCATCAAAGTAATATCGTGATCATACAAAATGGTATTAAGTGTTAAATAGGTTTTAACATTGTTTTCTTTACCGATTTCAGCAATACGTTTTAAATCTTCTAGCGTAAAATTATTACTAGAGCGAGCGCGCATATTTAGTTGCTCTACTCCAAAATAAACCGAATTACAACCTGCTTTTATTGCCGCCATTAAAGCCTCGTAAGACCCTGCAGGCGACATTAATTCAATAGAACGTTTCATTAAAATTTTATGCTTACACGTTATTTCCCCAATTCTCTAACTCTTCTTTACTCCACAATTCTGGGAAGAAAATACGGCGTTGATATTTTGGATGCATATATTTTCTCCAATCACTTCCTCCTGTTGCTTCTGCATTTCCTAAATATTTACCAGCGGCGTTATAGTGAGCCATAACCCAAGATACGTTTACTGTATAATCATAGTGACGCATCGCTTTAATTAAGTCTGCATCATTTTTTACAGCTTCAGGTAATTGCTTGAATTTTGACCAAAGATTAGTGGTATTGTAGTCTTCCATGTTGCTGATTAATTCAATTTTGTAACGCTTTTCAAAATTAACCAGTAAAGTATTTTTTTTACCAGTAGCATGATCTTTACCAGCAGCTTGCCAATACATGTGTTCAAAAGCATGCTCATAAGGCGTATTTCTATCAATCGTTGCTCTAAAACGATAATCAATTAAATTAATTAATTCGGTAGATGCAATTTCAATTTGACGATACTGAGCACTTTGAAATCCACTTGCAGGTGTTAAGGTATTTCTAAACTTCATGTATTGCTCCTTCTCCATACCATCTCCCATGATATCAAAAGAAGAAGATAACATATCAAAATAACGACTGATGCGTCTTAATTTCTCTGTAAAGAAAGGAGCCGATACTTCGGCGCTATTACTTACTTGATTAATTTCCCAAAGAATCATTTTAAACAACAACTCATTAATTTGATGATACATAATAAATACCATCTCATCAGGTTGAGTTGTACGTTGAATTTGAAGTCCTAATAAAGCATCAGGTAAAATATAATCCCAATACGTAATTGGATTAGCCCATACCAATCCTTCTAAATGAACATCTGGATTTTGATCGATTGCTTTATATTTATCTTCAATACGAGAAACTATTTCTTTTTGTGCATCAGTCATAATTTTTATTTTTCGCTAAATTAATACATTTTCAGTCATTTGTTGATGGATAATCTCATCAATCCTTGCTATTGAAGTATCCTGATTAATATCATGTTTTTTAATTAAGCCTTTAATCACATTTTCCTGAGCATTTCCTTTTTCTAACGCAGTTCTATATTCAATATCCGTAAAAGAAACCATAGTGTATAATGGAAAATATTTATCAGGATACAATTCGCTGAATCTTCTTTCAATTTTTTGCAATAATAAGAATTCAGGATCCGCTACTTTATTTCTCATCACTAAATAATTATTCAATGATAAATCTTGAACAGCATCACCGTTTGGTTTACGCAATACTTGATATTCTTCGCCAATTTTCTTCCACCCGATAGCTATCGGGTCTTCATTGTGTTTTTTCATCAAGTCCCACATCACTGTACAATCTTCGAAACCACAGTTCATACCTTGACCAAAGAAAGGAACCGTTGCATGTGCTGCATCACCCATTAACATCAATTTACCATGATACCAAGGGTAGCAACGAATTATGGCTAACGATGATAATGGATGATCTCCCCAAGCATCTGCCACATTTGGCATCATGTTGAAGAAATCAGGAAATACTTCTTTAAAGAAATTCTCCACTTTATCTTTTGACGTTAATTTATTGAAACAATGCTCGTGCCCATCAAATGGCATAAATAAGGTACATGTAAATGACCCATCAAAATTTGGAAGCGCAATTAACATAAAACGACCACGAGGCCAAATATGTAAGGTGTTTTTCTCTAATTTATAACTACCATCTGCATTAGCTGGTAATAAAATTTCGCGGTAACCATCTTCAATGTAATTTTGACTGTAGCTAAAGCGATCTAACTTTTGCATAGCATTATAACGTGCCGCAGAGAAAGCGCCATCGGTTGCAAACACCACATCAGCCGTTACTTCAGATAAAGTTCCTGTTTGCGTATTTTTAAAATAACTTGTGCCTTTTTCTAAATCAACATTGACGCACTCTTCGTTGAAGAAAATTTTTACGTTAGGATTTTGTTCAGATAAATCCATCAACTTCGCATTAATTTCTCCACGAGATACAGAATAAATAGCTTGGTCGTTAATACCATAAGGTTGATAGTTTGTATCACCTTTTAATGGATGCATAGTGCGACCATACATAGGTATCGCAATTTTTCTGATTTCATCACCAATACCTACTGCATCTAAAGCCTTCCAGCCACGGTAAGACGTTGCTAGGTTAATTGACTTACCAGCAGACATATTTGCTTTACGCATATCTGGGCGACGCTCATATACATTTACTTTATAGCCTTCTTTCGCTAAATAAACGGCCCATAAAGAACCTACTAATCCTGCACCTACTATTGTTGCTTGTTTCATAAATATTTTATTTTCTAATTTTTATATTGTCAGTCTGAGCGGAGTCGAAGACTATTTTACTAATGCTTCTTTTAATTTCGGTGGTTCCATAACATGACCACATTTTTTACATGTACGTAACTCTAAACTATCGTAATATGATTGCATTAATTTTGGTAATTGCTCAACGATATCACCTAAATGGAATTTTGCACGATACAATTCTGTATCACAGTTTTCGCAATACCATGTACAAGCATCTAACTCCTGAGGAGTTCTTTGACGCTCAATGACTAAACCAACCGTATTAGGAAAACGCTGAGGAGAATGTTCTACTCTAGGTGGCAATAAAAAAATCTCACCTTCTTTAATATCAATCACTCTTGTTTTCCCATTTTCTCTGATAGGTAATTGCATATCACCTTCAATTTGATAGAAAAATTCTTCGCCTTCATTATAGTGAAACTCCTTGCGGGCATTTGGTCCACCAACAACCATCACAATAAATTCAGTATCCTTATAAACCACTTGATTTCCAACTGGTGGCTTTAATAAATGACGATTTTCGTCAATCCATTTTTTAAAATTAAAAGGAGGAATGATGCTCATACTTAAAATGTGATTTAGTTTAAAAACAAAACACCTGTCAGGTTTTATAAACTTGACAGGTGTAAAATATTAAAGGGTTCCTCTTCTTGCTTGCTCTGCTTCAATGGATTCAAACAACGCTTGGAAGTTTCCTTTTCCGAAAGACTTCGCACCTTTACGTTGAATAATTTCAAAGAACAATGTTGGTCTGTCTTCTACTGGTTTTGTAAAGATTTGTAATAAGTATCCATCTTCATCTCTATCTACCATGATACCCCATTTCTTTAGTACTTCCATATCTTCTTCAATAATCCCTACTCTATCTTTTACAGTATCATAATACGTTCCTGGCACATATAAAAATTCAACACCACGTTTGCGCATTTCAGAAATCGTAAATACGATATCATCTGTGGCAACCGCAATATGTTGGCATCCTGGTCCGTGATAAAAATCCAAATACTCTTCTACTTGCGATTTCTTTTTACCATGAGCTGGTTCATTAATTGGAAATTTAATACGACCATTTCCATTTGTCATAACCTTACTCATTAAAGCCGTGTACTCAGTAGAAATATCTTTATCATCAAAGGTTACTAAGTTTGCAAAGCCCATCACATCTGCATAAAAACTAGCCCATTTATTCATGGCTCCTAGCTCCACATTACCAACCATGTGATCAATGTATTTTAATCCTGTTGGAGTTGGTTTATACTCAGTATCTAATTTTGCATAACCAGGCATAAACACACCTTTATAATTTTTACGTTCTACAAACATGTGAATCGTTTCTCCGTAGGTATGAATACCAGCTCTTACTATTTCGCCATTTTCATCTTTTGTAACTGTTGGTTCTAAATAAGATTTAGCGCCACGCTTCGTTGTTTCTTCATAAGCTTTACGAGCATCATCTACCCATAAGGCTATTACTTTTACGCCATCGCCGTGATTACGGATATGGTGAGAAATTTCGCTATTTGGATCAAAAGGAGAAGTTAATACCAAACGGATTTTATCTTGAACTAATACATACGAAACTCTATCTCGAGAACCAGTCTCTAATCCAGAGTATGCTAATTCTTGAAAACCAAATGCTGTTTTGTAATAGTGAGCTGCTTGCTTCGCATTACCCACATACAATTCAACATAATCGGTTCCGTTAATTGGTAAAAAGTCTTGTGCTTTATCAAACACTTTTTCTCCACTATAATCGTAGTTTTTTACTTTAGTTAAATCTGCTACTGACATACTATTTAAGATTTTAGATTTATAAATTTTGATTTACTATTTAATTTTATTTGAATTTTTAAGTCATATTATCGAATTCTAAATTCTTAAATCTGACTTCTAATTTATTTAAGCTAATTGAGGAGTGCTCATCCATGATTTATAATAATCCTTCACTTCATATTTTAGAGCCTCAGTCGAAATTTTTAAAGGATTAAATGGATCAATCATCACTGCTAATTCCTTCGTTTCTTTTTTACCAATACTGCGCTCAATTGCACCTGGATGTGGGCCATGAGGAACACCAGCTGGATGTAATGTAAATTGACCAGCTTTAATATTATTGCGGCTCATGAAATCGCCATCTACATAATATAAAATTTCTTCGGCATCAATATTACTATGGTGATACGGTGCAGGAATGGCGTCTGGATGATAATCGTATAAACGAGGCACAAAAGAGCAAATCACAAAATTACGTCCTTCAAATTGTTGATGAATTGGAGGAGGCATGTGAATACGTCCAGTAATAGGTTCGAAATTAAAAATGGAGAATGCATAAGGATATACATAGCCATCCCATCCTACTAAATCAAAAGGATGAGTTTCGTATGTATAAGGATAAATCATTCCGCGTTTTTTAATCATAATTTTGAAATCACCATGCTCATCATGTGTTTCGAAATTATACGGTAATTTAAAATCGCGCTCGCAGAAAGGAGAGTGTTCTAATAATTGTCCAAATTCATTGCGATAACGCTTTGGCGTGCGGATTGGGCTATGAGATTCTACAAATAATATTTTGTTATCCTTTGTATCAAATTCTAATTTATAAACTACTCCTCGCGGAATAATGACATAATCTCCATATTCAAAATCAACGGTACCATACATGGTTTTGCAACGTCCACTTCCTTTATGAATGAACAACATTTCATCAGAATCTGCATTCTTAAAGAAATAATCTTCCATATTCTTTGAGGGGCATGCCATTCCAATTTGCATATCATCGTTAAAGAAAAACACTTTACGACTTTCTAAATAATCATCTTCTGGTTCAACATCGTAACCCATAAAACTTAAAGCTTTTAAGTTTTCATCAATTCCTACTTCAGGTCTAGCGTAATGCGCTTTGCCTATTTCCTTCACCATGGTTGGAGGATTTAAATGATATACTAAAGAAGAAGTACTAGAAAAACCTTCCGTACCAAATAATTCTTCGTGATACAATTCGCCATTAGGTTTACGAAACACAATATGGCGTTTATGTGGGATTTGCCCTTGTTTTTGGTATATAGACATAGTAGTTAACTTTAATTAGTTACAACAAAGAATGAAAAATTATTAAAAAAAAGGAATGATTTAACTCAGTTTCGAAATATGATTATTATCAAGTTTATAAGAATGTGTTTGAACTACCTTTATGGTAGAAAATAATCATAAACTAAATATAAAAAACATGAAAACAGGAGAAAAAATTTACACACAACATGCCGACCATACCGAATGGTTAAGCAAATTAAAATTCTATACTGACGAAATTTCCATTATGAAAGGACGTTTAGGAGAATTAGCTTCTAAAAACAGTCACCAAGATGTATTAGCACAAGTAGAGCATTTTCAAAATCAATTCATCGTTCAAAAAAACAATATTGATGAAATATCTCATGCCATTAAATTAGATGAAAGTGCAATTGAAAAAGAAGTTAATAAAAATCCAGTAGCGGTTGATCACAGAGAGATGCCTTCTCACTCAAAAGAAAAAGAAGCCGTTGATGCTTTTGAAAAAAACTTTAATGAATTAAGAGCAGAGTTTAAAACATTTGCTGCTAAGTGGATGTAAAAATAAACTATACCCTTCGACTCCGGTCAGGGTGACATACAAAAAAAAGAGGCTTGAAAAATCAAGCCTCTTTTTTTTGTTATAATATAACTGTAGGATTTAAACTGACCTTGGATGTGATTGAGTTAGATATCAAGCACGCTTTTTCAGATTTATCTAGGACTCGTAAGGCTTTTTCTTTATCCTCTTCTTTAGTAATTATTAATGTTGGATTTAAAATAACCTCCGTCATTAAAAACTTACCTTCTATTTGATCTAAAACACCAACCGCGTTGCAACTAAATTCTTTAAATTCTAATCTCGAATTTTCTGCAATGGCCAAAAAGGTTGTCATAAAACAAGAATTAACAGCTGCTGTAAAAAAATGTTCAGGCGACCAAACACCCTCAACTCCTTTAGGAAATTGTGGTGGGGTTGCTACTTCTATTTTAGATTTTAATTCAGGAGAAGACACCTCTCCTACTCTTTCTGCATTCCATTTAAGGTTAACATTATATTGATGTGACATACTTATTGAAACTGATTAAATAATTTAATTAATTCTTGAGTTGGCACTACACCCGAATGTTTCCAAACAGGTTGCCCTTTTTTAAACATAATTAAAGTTGGCACACTTCTAATTTGATATATAGAAGCTACCTCAGGATTTTTATCGACATCTATCTTAATAATAGTGGCATTATCTTGTAATTGCGTTTTTACATCTTTTAAAATAGGTGCCATTGTTTTACAAGGGCCGCACCACTCTGCGAAAAAATCTACTAATACAGGTTTTTCGGAATTGATGATATTATTGAAGTTGTTCATTATTTTTGTTTTTGAGGGATTTCACAATTGCCACTGACGCAGGTTACACAAGTATTAAATACAGCTTGTCCTAATAAAAATACTCCTGCTAATATTAAAATATAATCTAGAGCAATGATACCACTAACTATAAATACTACAGATAATACTAATCGTATGATTCGCCACAAACTCCAATGAGTCGATAAGCGTTGTTTAAAATTTAAATCCATTATACTTTTCCGTTTAAACTCATCCAGCCACCGCCGTTGTAAACTTCTTTAAACCCTAAAGAGCTCAAGGTTGATTTGGCAGAAGCGCTTCGCATACCACTTGCGCAACAAGTAATAACAGGGGTATTTTTCTTAATCTTAGCAACGCTTGATGATAATTCATTTAAAGGGATATTAACACTTCCTTTCACGTGTCCTGAAGCGTATTCTCCTCGAGTTCTTACATCAATGATTTGAGCTCCATTTTTAACTAATTCTTTGTAATCTACTTTTGGGCCTAAACCTAAAGCACTTTTTATAGCATCTAACATAAATTTATTTTTTAATGTTTATTATTTTAAGCGTGATGATGATGAGTTTGATTTTTATATTCTTTTTTAAATTTATAAAAGAAGTTTAACCAAATTAATCGAGACCATCTTAAGGTTAATGGTGCCACTGCTATAATAAAAAGAGTAATAAAAATAGCGAATGGTAATAATTCCCAATTTAAAAAATAACTTTGAATAGCATACCAAATCATAAACCATCCAGAAGAGATTGCATATGACACGTACATTGCTCCATAAAAAAAGCTTGGTTCGTCTTCATACTCTAACTCACAATGACTACATGTTTTATGCATTTTAAACATCTTACTTAAATTGTAAGGATTTTTTGATTCAAACACATCGCCTTGATGACATCTAGAACATTTGTTGAAGAGCATCGAATAAAGGATATTGAAAATTAACATAATGATATATTTTGATTTATTTTTTTGTGAAATTTCACACTATAAAGATACAATAGAAATAGACGAAAGTTGGTGACTTTTGTTACATTAAACATTGACATTTAACAGTATTTGTAAATAAAAAAAAGCCAGTATTAAATACTGGCTTTTAAATAAAAAATTAAAAATTAGTGACACTTAAATAAGTCAAACGTTTCTTTACAATCTTCACATTTATACAATGCTTTGCAAGCTGTAGAACCAAATCGACTAATTAAAGATGTGTGTCTTGAATTACATTGAGGACAAACAACTACTTCTGCTTTACTAAATAATTTTGAACAAGAAGAATGATTTGGAGGAGCGATACCGTAATTTTTTAATTTAGCTTTTGCTTCTTGACTTAACCAATCTGTTGTCCAAGCAGGAGTATACGTTAATTCTACCTTAACTTTTTGTATTCCATGACTAGATAAAATCTCTTTTATTTGATCTTCTATCATTCCCATAGCAGGACAAGCAGTATAAGTAGGTGTGATTGTTACAACGTACGTATCATCCTTTAATTTCACATCTCTTAATATTCCTAAATCTTTAATTGTAATTGCAGGAATCTCTGGATCAGGGATTACTGCAATTAGATTAAAAACATCTTGAGTATTTAAATCAACGGTTACCATTTTGCATCTGGATAAGCTCTTTGTAAATATTGCATTTCAGATAAAATGTGCCCTAGGTTTTCGGTATGTATACCTTTTTTACTTCCTGTTTGCATATAAGTATCTTCAGGTAAAGAAAGAGTAGCTTCCGTTAAAACTTTTTCAATTTCATTTTGCCATTTATCTTTAATTGCCAATGTATCTACAGCAATATGTTGATGTAACAAGTATGTGTCAAGCACATCCATTTCAAACAACTCACCTGTATACATCCATAAATCATTTAAGCCCTTTTGCATACGTTTGTGGCTTTCTGCAGTTCCGTCTCCTAAACGTAACGTCCAATCAATAGCGTGTTGCATATGATATTTTACTTCTTTAATTGTTTTAGAAGCAATAGCCGCTAATGTTCCATCCTGACTTTTTTCTAGTTCAGAGTAAAATAAATATTCGAAAACAGATAAATATAATTGACGAGCTATTGTGTGAGCAAAATCACCATTAGGTTGTTCAATTAATAAATGATTATGATAATTTATTTCAGCACGACGATAAGCGATATCATCTTCTGAATGCCCTTTGCCTTCTAATTCAGCAGCATATTTTAATAAAGCTTGTGCTCTACCAATCATATCTAAAGCCACGTTAGTTAAAGCTAAGTCTTCTTCTAATATTGGTCCTTTGCTGCATAATTCAGATAAACGATGACCAAGGATTAATGCGTTATCACCTAAGCGAATCGCATAATTATGTGTTGCATCTTTTGTTGTCATAGTATTTCGGATTAAATGTTTTTAGCGCCTTCAGGCATTACGTAAAAAGTTGGATGACGATAGATTTTATCGTTTGATGGATCAAATAACATATCGTTATCATCTGGATTAGATGCTGAAATATGTTTTGCAGGAACTACCCAAATACTTGTTCCTTCTCCTCTGCGAGTATAAATATCTCTTGCATTTTGCATTGCCATTTTAACATCAGATGCATGAATGCTACCTGAATGAATATAAGGAAGACCTGATTTACTTTGAATAAATACTTCCCATAAATCTAATTGTGTATCTGTTGCCATGATCATATTTTTTAAGCGGTTACTAATTCTTTTTTTGCTGTTTTCAATTTATATGCTTCTGCAGCTTCTCTCACCCAAGCACCTTCTTGATGATACTTAATATGATGATCTAAACGTTGCTTATTACATGGTCCGTGACCTGCAACAACTCTATGAAATTCTTCCCAATTAATTGGACTTAAGGTGTAATGTCCAGTTTTTTCGTCCAATTTAAAATTCTTATCAGGAATAGTTAAACCAATTAACTCTGCTTGAGGAATTGTTTTATCAATAAACTTTTGACGTAACTCATCATTCGTTTCACGTTTAATTTTCCACTTAACAGCATCACCACTTCTTGGAGAATCAGAGTCATGAGGACCAAACATCATCAATGATGGCCACCACCAACGATTCATAGCGTCTTGTGCCATCGCTTGTTGATCTTTAGTGCCGCGCATCATAGTTGTCATGATTTCGTATCCTTGACGTTGGTGAAAACTTTCTTCTTTACAAATACGAACCATCGCTCTACTATATGGACCATAAGATGTACGCTGTAATGATACCTGATTCACAATCGCAGCTCCATCCACTAACCAACCAATAGCTCCAATATCTGCCCAATTTAAAGCAGGATAATTAAAGATACTTGAATACTTAGCTTTACCAGTTTGTAATTGCTCTATCAATTCAGCTCTTGAAACTCCTAAAGTTTCTACAGCACTATATAAATACAAACCATGTCCACCTTCATCTTGAATTTTTGCTAATAAAATTTGCTTAGCTCTTAAGCTTGGAGCGCGTGTAATCCAATTTCCCTCAGGCTGCATACCAATCACCTCGGAATGCGCGTGTTGAGACATTTGGCGAATTAAATGTTTTCGGTAGCCTTCAGGCATATAATCTTTAGCCTCGATGTGCTCTCCATTATCAATCCTTGATTGAAAATGTGTATCAGAATGTTCGTTGTGCATAGTTAGATTTTTAGCGTAAATATATTTTAACTAAAAACCAACTCACATGACTTACGTCAATGTTAATAGATGATTATTATCAGAGAAGAACTACCCTATAATTTCGTACAATCCCCAAAAGATAAGTAATAAACCAATGGTGCTCGTGCTATACATCACAATAGTAAATGATTGATTTGAATGAAAATTGACACAGGTAATTAAAAAGCCAACTACTAAAAAAATGGCACCAAACCCGATTTTAGTTAAGCCATTTTTACGATGAACAGCATATTGCACTTTTTTTATTTGCTTAATAATTTCTGCTCTCAAAAGAGGGTCATCCGTTTTTTTAGATAATTGTTTTTCAATTTCTTCAAAGCTATTTTTATGATCTGCTAAGTCTTTAGCAAACATATATAACTCTTCCCAGTGGTCATCTTTCAAAATCATAGTTTTCTTTGATAATCAATTTACACTAATTTACAAAAAAAATAAATTAGAAAAAAAATGATTTTTGTCAGTAATGATTTTTAAAATAAATCACAAACCGTTTTGTTTGAAAAATTCTAATTTAGAGTTAAAGATAGCCGCCATTAATGTGCCGCGTTTCTTTGCTTCATCAGCAATTGGGCCAGCAAAAAATTCATCCACTGTACCAGTCCAGTTTTGAACCCAAATAATAAAATGGCTTTCGTCTATTGGCATTCGCGCATGTGGCGGAAATGGAGCTCCACTATAAGTATGTTCATTAAATAAAATTGTTTGCCAAAAGCGATACATTTTTTCTAAATGCTGTTCCCATCTGCTGCCTACCTTTTCTTCAAAAATTGGTCCTAATACTTCATTTTTTTGAATGCGTCCGTAAAATGTATTCACCATCAACTTTATATCATCCAAATTTTCAATATCATTTTTCATTTTTCAACGATTAAGCAGTGGTACTAAATACATTTCCTTCGGGAACTTTTTTCCAATAACGTTTATCAAACGACAAACATACATTTCGTAAAAACAATTTCCCAACATCTCTAATTAGCATTTTATTAGAAGTGACTTCAATCAAACCATCTTTAATGAACTCTTCAAATTTATTCTTTGATTCAAAGTAATAATCATCCAAGCTTGTTTCATGCTTACACATTAAATCTAAAATATGTTGACGGATAATTAAATCTTCTTGAGTTAAAGAGTGACCCTTAAAAATAGGGAAATGACCTTCATTTACAGTCTTTTGATATTCTTCAACAGTTTTAATATTTTGAGCAAATCCATCCCACGTATCACTAATAGAAGAACAGCCTAAACCAACTAATAACTTAGTTGTATTAGTAGTATAACCCATGAAATTACGATGTAATTCACCTTTTTCAAATGCATCAAATAAAGTATCATTTGATAATGCAAAATGATCCATACCGATATCAGAATAATTAGCTTCAATAAATAAGTCTTTGCCTGCTTCATATAAACTTCGCTTGTAAGAATCTGCAGGCAAATCCTTTTCCGAATATTTTCTTTGCCCTGGCTTTAACCAAGGCACATGCGCATAACTATAAAAAGCTATGCGTTCAGGTTTTAAAGAAATAATTTTTGTAATGGTATCATTAATGGATTCAATAGTTTGATATGGCAATCCATATACTAAATCAAAGTTTATTGATGTGTAACCAATTTCTCTAGCGTCTTTAACTACTTGGTTTACTTCTTCAAAAGTTTGATAACGATTAATCGTATCTTGTACTTTTTCATCAAAATCTTGAATACCAAAACTTACACGCTTAAATCCTAAATTATATAAAGCTTGTAAATGCTCTCTAGTCGTATTACCAGGATGTCCTTCAAAACTAAAATCGTAGTCTTTAGAAATATCAACAGTATCTAAAATAGATTTTAATAAAAAAGATAAATTTTCTGGAGCAAAAAAAGTTGGAGTACCGCCACCTAAATGTATTTCTTTAATTAAAGGTTTTCCTTGAAACTGATTTAAATATAATTGCCACTCTTTTAGAAGAGTTTCAATGTATGGCATCTCAACCTTATGATTAACTGTGATACGAGTATTACAAGCACAGTAGGTACATAAGCTTTCACAATAAGGCAAGTGAATATATAAACTAATGCCATCAGCATTATATTTAATAAAAGCATTTCTCAAATGCGCAATCCACTTCTCTTCATTTACATTATTATCCCAGTATGGAACTGTAGGATAACTGGTGTAACGTGGTGCTTGAATATTATATTTTGAAACTAAATCCATAATGGATTCGAAAGTACTTCGATTAAAATCAATAAAAACTGACATTTATCAGTTAGAATTTTGACAAAAAGCATTTTTGGAAAGCAAAAAACTATTGTTCGTTTTTTAGTTCAGATAAGAAATTATCGATGATTCCAGGTTTCACATGTGGCATAACTACAATTTTATACCATTTCGGTAATTCTTCGTGACTATCAGGAACTAAATGATATTTATGCGCGAGCTCAGGACTTATAAAATTGGCATCAATTGTTACAATATTTAAATCAGGATGACGATAATGTTTAATGCCCCACTCTGTCAATGTTTCGGAAATAGAAGCAGCTTTGTCAACCAATTGTTTCATTTTCACTGTCCAACCTACAGAACCATGAATACGCAAAATCATCCACACACAAACGGCATTAGCTCCTGAGCGACTACCACATAATGTATAGTCTTTTCCTTTCACATAACCAGCTTCATTTGTACAAACATATTGCATGTATTCTTTACGAATTAAAAAGATACCTGTTCCATAAGGCGCTTGTAACATTTTATGTCCATCAATAGAAAAAGACGTTATATTTTTATTTGTAAAAGAAAAAGATGTTTTAGAACTTGTAAAAGGTAAAATAAATCCACCGTAAGCGCCATCTACATGTAATTTATAATTTACATGTAGTATATTTAAAAAATCAGTAATCTTATCGATATCATCTACAGAACCAAACATTGTTGTAGACATGTTTACATTAATAATAAAATATTTGATACCACTTGCTAACGCGCTTTCAATTTTTAGTTCTAAATCTTTGATTAAAATTTCGCGCGTTGTTGGATGGATATCTATTTCAATCCCATTTAAATGCAATAAATCCAAGGCTTTTGGAATAGAATAATGAGTATCTGCAGAATAAACTACGGCTATATCTTTCATCTTAGCTTTGTATTCTTGCAAATAAAAATTCCTGTAAATCCAAATCGCTTCAATGTTTGCTTCTGTTCCTCCGCTAGCTACATAACCGTCGTAGGAATACGGTTCTGCACTAAAAATCTCTTCCGCACAAATTTTAATTAAATCTTTTTCAATTTCATGCGTACCTGCGAAAAAATCTTCATGTTCATCACCTAAAGTATGCACACCAATATGATTAGGATTAGCTATTAGGGTTGACAAAAATGGTGCATCTTTTAAAAAGGGCGCGTCATCATAAAAGATATCCGTATCTAAAAAAGTACCAGGGATACCTAAAATATTTTCGGTACGGTAGTTTGTATTTTTACTTAAAGCATCAAATACTTTACGTTTTATTAATGAATATGAATACTTTTCCCAGAACATAATTAATTAACTAATGACATTTTTTTGGAGAACACTTGATGATTGGCTTTCCAGTTCCTGGCTTCTCACAGCATGACACTTTAAGTGTTTCTTTTTCAAATTGAGGACTTAGATAAGGAATCCCTAAATTCAATCCTCTTACAATTAACAAAACTGCCATCACAGAAACTACATAAGGCATTGCCTGCCGAATATGATTACGATACTTCACAGTAATAAACTGTCCTAAGAATGCTACAGCATACATTACTGGAACAGTACCGATACCAAAATAAAACATGAACTCTGCGCCTTTTATATAATGTCCAGTTGCAATCGCTCCTGCAATTCCTAAATAAACTAATCCGCAAGGCAATAAGCCATTTAATAAACCTATAAAGAATAAAAAGTGTAATCCTTTTTTATTAAATAAATTACCTAACTGCAACTTAACAGAATTAATAAAAGAATAGATAAAGCCTAATCCTTTAGCTGTATTTAGTGCTTTTACATTAGTTAAAATAACAGATAATAAAAGAAGAACGCCAATAACAATAGAAAGTATTTGTTGAAATCCACCTAAGAAAAAAGACTGCCCTAATAAACCAAATACAACTCCTAAGAAAGTGTAAGTAACAACTCTTCCTAAATTATATAAAAAGATACCCAAGTATTTTTTTAAAGGAGAATACTGATGAACTGGAAGCGCTAATGCAATAGGACCACACATACCAATACAATGGAAACTACCTAAGAGACCTAGCGATATGGCAGCTATAATGAGTTCCATTTTTAATTAATAAAGATCACTTCTTCTTTAAAGTAGTTTTTCTGATTACTTGTCCAAGATAATTGCAATTTATACGCACCATGAATTAATTCATTAGCCTCGATAATTTGCTCATTATTTACAAAATTCATTTTTAGTTGAATATCTTTGCTAGAATCTGATGGGCGAAAAAACGTGACAGTTCCCTTAAAATCAGCACTTAACAAAGCTGAATCAATTTTTAAAATAACAGAATTTCCATTGATAACATGGGAAATACTAGCTCCAGATAAAGATTTCTCGTTATTGGTAGCATTAATTTTTTGCTGGAAATTAATTTCTTGAGCATAGTAATCAGTACTTACTAACTCTACTTTTTGACCGTAGCTCATAAACACTAATGTTAATATTAAGCCAACGAAACTTAAATACAAGACAACTATTTTACCTCCAAAATTCATGATATTTGATTTTAATGATTATTAAATTTAATAGGTCCTAAAAAATTAGTTTTAACTGTTTTAATTTTCTTTCCGTGAGAATAAACGCCGATTTCTAATTTCACTTTTCGTTCAACAAGATCTTTTTTATTTAAGTACACAAAAAACTCTCCCATAGTAACTGCTTCAGGCTTCACTTGAATATCTTTACCAATCAATTGAATTTTATAGTCTTTAAAGTTTTCTACTTTCAATTCAACCGGCAACGCTTCACGAGTTTTATTTACCAATTTAATTGTAAATAAATTACTTAATTGATCATTAGGCTGTTCTTGATATAGCATTCCCTTAGCTCTTAAAATAGTAGCATCATAATCAGAACGAGTAGTTAATAAAACTGTTTCTACACCAATTAATACTAACAATACAACTGTGTATGCTTTCATTCTAGTAGTAAAAGCTAACTTCACTTTATCTTTAATGCCGTTTTCAGAATCATAACGAATTAAGCCTCTCTCTAGTCCAACGCTATCCATCATGTGATCGCAAGCATCAATACAAGCTGTACAACTTATACATTCTAATTGTGTCCCATTTCTAATATCTATTCCTGTAGGGCAAACTTTTACACACAAATTACAATCAATACAATCTCCTCCAGTTCTAACTTCATTCTTTTTAAAATGATGTCTTTCTTCTCCTCTCACATAATCATAAGCAACTACCACTGAGTTTTTGTCTAATAGCACACCTTGCATTCTTCCATAAGGACAAACGATTAAACACACCTGCTCTCTAAACCACCAATACACAAAAAAGAAAACTGTTGTAAATAATACAATACCTAAAAATGCACCAATTCTATCACCTATGTTACTTAAAATATTATATACATGATCAATACTAATTACATAGCTTAACAACGCAAGTACAATCACAAAAGAAATACTATAAAACGCTAAAAATTTTAATACTCTTTTTTTAATTTTATCAGCATTCCAAGGCGCTTTTTTTAGGGCTTTTTGATAATTTGCATCACCTTCAATCCAATACTCAATTTTACGAAATATCATTTCCATAAAAATGGTTTGTGGACAAGCCCAACCACAAAATAATCGCCCGAAAACTACAGTAAATAAGGCAATAAAAACAATAAAGATGAGCATTCCTAATCCAAAGATGAAAAAATCTTGAGCCCAAAAAATAGATCCAAATAAAATAAATTTTTTCTCAGGAACATTAAATAGGAATAATGGCTCTCCGTTATATTTAATAAAAGGAACGGAGAAAAATACTATTAAATAAAACCAAGTAAAGTAAGTTCTTAAATCATAGTATTTTCCGAAGGGTTTTGTAGGATATACAAACGCCCTATTTCCGTCCTCATTAATTGTTGAAATATGATCTCTAAAAGATTCGTCGTGATTATCGTTTTGTTTATTTCCTTGAGTATCCATATTAATTATAGTATTTAAACTTGATAACGTGTAGACTTACCTTTTAAAGATAAACTTCTATTTCTTAGCGGCTGCAACAGTTGCAGTAAACGCAGCTTTTAAACTATCCGCTTTAATTTGAACATTTAAACTATCTCCAACTACAGCAGTTGAATCACTTACTGGAGCAACTCCTCCTTCCACATATAAATCACCTTGAGCAGCTTTTCCGTTTGGAGGATTTGTACCTCTTAAAGTTTTAATAAAAGATGTTACTTGTGACATTTGCATAGGAGATAAATCTTCTTTCCATGCCTTCATTCCTTTTTCAACCCAACCATATTTAATAGATTTAAAAATATCCTGAATGCTTCCACCATGAATCCAGTAATCATCTGCAAAGTTAGGTCCAACAGTGCCTTCGCCTAATTGACCATGACAAGCTGCACAATTTGCAATAAACACAGCTTTACCAGCTTCAATATCAGAAGCATCTGTTAATAATTTAATTGTACTTTCATCCACATTGTTAGCAGAAGTCTTCATAAACTCTTCAACCTCTAACTTAGCTTGCGCTATTTCTTTTTCGTACTCTTTTGTTTGTAAATCACCAGTTCCTAATACATGGAAATTAATCAAATAGATAACACCGACTACTATTGTTAAATAAAAACCGTATTTCCACCAAGGTGGTAAATTATTATCTAACTCTTTAATGCCATCATAATCATGATCTAACATAATACTATCTTCTTCTTCAACAGCAACAGCATCTGTTAAACTCATCATAATTTTAGACTCCACTTTTTTAGCTTTAGTAGCTGTTTCAGCAACTGTATGAGTTTTTACTAAGAAATTGAATTGGTAAATAATTAAACCTAAAACAATTAACTCAATTAATACAATTACAATCATAAAGTAAAAAGTAAATTGATCCAATCCACCAATTCTTCCATCGTCTACTTTTGCAATTACTGCAACTTTTTCTTGTGACATCATTGCAAATGAAGACGGCATTAAAAGCACAGTCGTTACATTTCTCATAGAAGATGAGTTATCCTCTTTTTTATTAGAGTATTTAGAAGTCAGATAGTCGCTATCAGCAATATTTTTAAACACACTACCAAACGCTACAATCACAACTGCCAATACTACAATAGTAACCAACAGTGTTAAAAACAACACATTTGTAAAATAAGAGGTACTTCCTTTGGTTGTTTGTTCCTGACAAAAACCCACAGCCGGAATTAACATTGCAACGGCAAGTGATTTTATTTTATTATAATTATTCATAAGCATAGATTAATTAGTTTCGTTATCGTTGATTGGAAGGTTGCTTAATTTCTCGAAATGTTTTTTATTCCCTTTGATTACATAAAAAGTAACCAAGCCAAAAAACACAACAAATATTATTAATGAGATGAGTGGATAAATCCCGATTCCGGTGATACTTTCCAAATAGTTTTTAAATTTCATTTTAATACGTTTAAATATTTATAAATTATTTTTGTGCTTTCAAACCTTCAGATTTAATATCTTTTCCTAAACGTTGTAAGTAAGATATTAAAGCAACAATCTCTCTATCTGGTAATGTTTCGATACCGTCTTTTTTCAAGTTAGCTGTAATTTCTTTTGCTTGAGCTTCCATATCTTTTATTGCATTATTTTCATAGCCCGCTGGATAAGGAACACCTAAACGTTTCATTGCTTTTATTTTTGCGATAGTTGAATTTGCATCTAATTGATCTTCTAACAACCAAGGATAAGTTGGCATAACAGAACCTGGAGACATTGATGTTGGATCCATCATGTGATTATAGTGCCAGCTATCAGGATATTTACCACCTAAACGAGCTAAATCTGGACCAGTACGTTTAGAACCCCATTGGAATGGATGATCGTATACAAACTCTCCTGCTTTAGAATATTCGCCATAACGAGCGGTCTCGCTTCTAAAAGGGCGAACCATTTGAGAGTGACATGTGTAACATCCTTCACGAATATAAATATCTCTACCTTGTAATTCTAAAGGAGTGTATGGCTTAACGCTAGCAATAGTTGGAATATTTGATTTTACCAAAAACACTGGAACAAACTCTATTAAACCACCAATAGCTACTACTACTAAACTTACAATCATTAATTGAATTGGTTTACGCTCAATCCAACGGTGCCAGTGATCTTTAGAGTGAGATTGATATTCTCCAACTAATGCAGGAGCTTGATCTTCCTCAATTTCTAAGAACGTACCAACTTTGATTGTTTTAATTAAATTATATGTCATTAAAATAGCACCTACTAAGAATAATGCACCACCAACAGAACGAGCAATATAGAAAGGGATCATTTTAGTAACTGTATCCATGAATTGCCATTTTAATTGACCTTCTGGAGTAAAATCTTTCCACATAGATGATTGCATGAAACCTGCCCAATACATTGGAACTGCATATAACACAATACCTAAAGTTCCAATCCAGAAATGCATATTAGCTAATTTTTCAGAATACAATTTTGTTTGGAATAGTCTTGGTATTAACCAATATAAGATACCAAAAGTCATAAATCCATTCCATCCTAATGCACCAACGTGAACGTGTGCAACAATCCAATCAGTATAATGCGCAATCGCATTTACATTTTTTAAAGATAACATTGGACCTTCGAAAGTAGCCATACCATAAGCTGTTACAGCAACTACTAAGAATTTTAAACCTACGTTATCACGAACTCTATCCCAAGCACCACGAAGTGTTAATAAACCATTGATCATACCACCCCAAGATGGAGCAATTAACATCACTGAGAATACAACACCTAAAGATTGTGCCCAATCAGGAACAGAAGTATATAATAAATGGTGAGGGCCGGCCCAGATATATAAGAAAATCAATGCCCAAAAGTGTATAATAGATAAACGGTATGAATAAACAGGACGTTGAGCAATTTTAGGTAAGAAATAATACATTAAACCTAAATATGGAGTCGTTAAGAAAAACGCTACTGCATTATGTCCATACCACCATTGTACTAAAGCATCTTGAACACCAGCATACCAAGAGTATGATTTCCAAAAAGAAACTGGAATTTCAATAGAGTTAACAATGTGTAACATCGCTACCGTAACAAACGTTGCAATGTAAAACCAAATAGCTACGTATAAATGACGCTCACGACGACGAATAATTGTACCGAACATATTCCAGCCAAATACAACCCAAACCAATGTTATTAAAATATCTATAGGCCACTCTAATTCTGCGTACTCTTTACCTGTTGTTTTACCTAACACTAATGTTAAAGCAGCCAACACAATAATTAATTGCCAACCCCAGAAGTGGATTTTGCTTAATAAATCACTAAACATGCGGGCCTTTAATAAACGTTGTAACGAATAATAAACACCCATGAAAATACCATTACCTACAAAAGCAAAAATTACGGCGTTAGTGTGCAACGGACGTAAACGACCAAACGTGGTGTAAGGTAAATTTAAATTTGCTGCGGGTAAATACAATTGAATAGCGGCTATTAAACCTACTAACATTCCTACTAAACCCCAAAGAATGGTTGCATAAGCAAACATCTTTACTGTTTTGTTGTCGTACTGAAATTTTTGAAGTTCCATATTATTTTGTTTTTTTGGTTTTATTATTTGTTTCTTGTTTTGTTTCTTGAATTGTAGTGTTGTCGAACAACATTCTTACTGATGGTGTGTAATCATCTTCGTATTGATTACTCCTTACCGACCAAATAAAGGCTATTAAAAAGCCTATTGCCAGTAGTAAACTTGCTCCTATCATGATAAAAATTGCGCTCATATTGGCCGTAAAATTAGGTTAGTTAACATTTCTTATAACTGACTATTATCATCACTAATAATGACTTTTATCAGTTCTTAATCTTTTTAGTTTTAGCTCATAAATAGAGCTTAATCCAGTGGTTAGTAAAACAATACTTATTGAACTGATTGGCATCAAGATAGCAGCAATAACCGGCTCCAAATCGCCTTGTACGGCAAAAAACAATCCGATAAAATTATACAGGATAGACAGTACAAAACTTGCAAAAATGATCGTTTTTTGTCGTCTACAATAATTTACCAATTCTTTTAAAAGTGTAAAGTTTTTACCTGATAAAACCGCATCACATGCTGGAGAGAAATTATTGGTATCATCACTGATAGCAACACCAACATCACTTTGTTTTAAAGCACCCGCATCATTCAATCCATCTCCAATCATTAATACTCTTTTATTATTATTTTGAAGGCGTTTGATGAAATTTAATTTATCCTCAGGTTTTTGCTCAAACAACATTTCTGTTTTGTTCCCAAAAATATTTTTCAAAAAGCCTTCCTCTGAAGAATTATCTCCAGATAAAATTTTCAAATCAAATTGTGAACCTAAAGATGAAACAATGTTTTCTAATCCTCCTCTATAAGCATTTTTTACTATAAAATAGCCTACAAATTCTTCATCAATACTCACATACACTCTACTTCCTGAAACTAATTGATGAGTATCTTTTCCAAATACATAATTTGAAGAACCCATTTTTACAAAATGTTCATTGATATTTGCTGAAGTACCAAATCCCTTAAACTCTTTATAATTCTTTACATGTAGCATTTTAGTAAATGGAAGAAAAGAAACCACACTTTTACTTAACGGATGATTAGATTGATTTGCTAAGGTGCGGATTAACTGAGATTGATTAGAAGACAACTCAGCTCCTTGAAAAGAAATTTCTGATTTTCCTTGTTCTGTAATCGTTCCTGTCTTATCAAAAACGATGGTATCAATCTCTGACATTTGCTCAATCACCGAAGCATTTTTTACATATAATTTATATTTATTTAAAATTCGAATCATGTTGCCATTAGTAAATGTTGCACTTAATAATAAAGCACATGGGCAAGCAACAATTAATATTGAGGTAACTGCCCCCCAAATTTTAGACGAATCGTTTATTGACCAATAAATGGCAGCAGTAATAGCAACAGAGAACAATGCGTAGGTAAAATAGCGACTAATTCTATGGATAAAAGAAACTTTTATTTCTTTCTTATTTTCGGTAAAAGCTTCGTTATTCCACAATTGGGTTAAGTAACTTTGAGAAACTTCTTTTACTACTTCTAATTCAATGGCGCCTGATGTTTGTTTGCCACCTGCATAAACAATTTCTCCAATTGATTTTTCAACAGGTAAAGATTCGCCAGTTACGAAACTATAGTCAATGGTTGCTTTTCCTAAAAATAAAATGGCATCCGCTGGAACAATTTCGTCATTATGAATTTTAATTCTATCACCAACCTTTAAATCAGAAACTGAGATTTGTTTTTCTGTTCCATCTTCGTTAATAACACTAACGCCTAATGGAAAATAAGATTTAAAATCTCTATCAAATGATATGGTTTGATATGTTCTGTTTTGGAAATAACGACCAATCAACATAAAAAATACGATTCCGCTCATCGAATCTAAATAACCTGCACCAGTACCAGATAAAATTTCATATAAACTTCTTCCAAACGTTATAAGAACAGCTAAGGCTATTGGAGCATCAATATTTAAAAACTTTTGTCGTAAGCCTTTATATCCTAAAATAAAGAACTCTGAGGCTGAATAAAAAAAAACAGGAAGTGATAAGGCTAAATTTAAATAACTAAACCATGTTTTTAAACCAATATCATCTGATTTTCCTAACGAAAAATATTCAGGAAAACTGAGCATCATAATATTACCAAAACAAAAACCAGCGATTCCTATTTTAACAATAGTAGTTGTATCATACTTTTTTATTTTACTCGAGCTAACGTCGTTTAAACTAATATGTGGTTCATAACCAATAATAGTAAGTGCTTCAGCAACTTTCTTTAAAGAAGTTTCATGATAGTTATAAATAACAGTCACTTCTTTTTTCACAAAGTTTACTTGAGATTTTATAATCCCTGAATCTATTTTATCTAAATGCTCTAAAATCCAAATACAAGAAGCACAATGCATCTGAGGCAAATAAAGAATCGCATGTTGGTGAGTATCGTCCTGAAAATGAGTTAATTTCTTAATGATTTGGGCATCATCTAAAAAATCAAATTTCCCTTTTCTAACTTCTTGTTTTTGATTAATGCCTGGATTGTGTTCTAAATCATAATAGGAACACAAATCACTTTTATTAATAATTTCATAAACCGTTTGACAACCTCTACAGCAAAATTCTTTATCTTCAATGTGATAATGATGATCTACTACGTCCTCTCCGCAGTGATAACAAGTTGTTTTGATTTCAGATTTTTCGATAACTTTCACGTCACAAACTTAAAACCAGATGTTTTTATTAAAACTGACAATTATCATTTATTATATTGATAAAGGTCAAATTGAAAAGAAACTAAATGATTGAACTTTAATAAAGATTTTAAATTATGATTTACATGAATCCAATAGAAAATTTACATTATGCCATTGGTCAACTAGCATTTGCTGTTGCTTTTACAGATGGCAAAATACAAAAACAAGAAAGTGAAATATTTCATAAAATTGTTGCGGAAGAACTAAGTAATAAATCTTCCGATTTTGATGTTTCTGATATTATTTTTCAAGTCATGGAAAAAGATAAAATGGATTCGAAAACAGTATATGAATGGGCTATAAAGGAAATAAAAACAAATAGTCATTATTTGAGTCCAGAATTAAAAGAAAAATTTATAACAGTAATGAAAAAAATTGCAGGAGCTTTTCCTCCTATCACAAATGAAGAATCCGATATTATTAATAGATTTAAAAAAGACATAGAAAATATAAATGGCGACCCTGCCTACTATTTAGCATAAAAAAAGTCCCCACCAACTATACTGGCGGGGACTTTTTTTATACTTTAAAATCTATTTCTAACTATGAATAGTTAAAACAGGAATAGGACTATTAAATGCAACTTCTTTGGTTGTACTTGGATAAATTAAATTATGTAAAAAAGAATGTTTCTTTTGTTCTAAAACAATTACATCAACTTCATGCGTTTTAATAAAATCTAACAATGCTGTACTTGCTTTATCTTCTGATAAAATAAATGTTTTGTGAGACGTTGCCTCTAACTTATGTTCAACAAATAAATCGGTAGCTGATTCAACTTCAGTAATTACATGGTTGTCAGGTATAACATGCAATACACTCAAATTAGCCCCAAACATAGATGTAATATTCTTAATTTGAATTAATCCTGTTTGTTCTGTAATCTGAACATCGTACTCACTAGCATAAGCAATATTTTTTATCTTTTTAAATTCATACCCATTAGGAATAATAAAAACTGGAATATTACTTTCTCTAGATAATGAAACTGCATTACTTCCAAACAAAACTTTACCAACGGCGGTACTATGCCCAGTAATTCCCATTACCACTAAATCAATATTCTTATTGGAAATATAACTTAACATTACTGTTTTTAAATCTCCTACTTCAACGAAATAGTCTACTTCACCGATAAGTGCATTTTCTTTTTTTAGCAATAAGGCTTTCTCTTCTAAAGCTATTTTACTCTCTGCTATAGCATCATTAACTGTGTAGGCAACTACATTATATTCATTATTATATACTGGTATTGCACTAACATGAAGTAGAATAATATTAGAAGACAGGCTATTAGCTAAATTCACAGCATAAAGCAAAGCATTATCTGATGTTTCAGAAAAATCTACAGGCACTAGAATAGTATTCATGATATTTAGTTTTATACAAACCTAGTTAAAAGCGTGTAATAGTATCATTAATATTTGTCAGATAATAACATGAGATTTATCACATAAAAAAGAACGTAATTAATTATATTTGTTTTTATGCAAGTAAAATTTATTGGAGCAACAGAAACAGTAACTGGTAGTAAACATCTAATTACAACTGATAAAGGAGTTAATATTTTATTAGACTGTGGTTTATATCAAGGAATGGGTAAAGAAACCGATTTTTTAAATCGCCACTTGGGATTAAACCCCTCAGAAATTGATGTTCTTATTTTATCACATGCACATATTGATCATTCAGGAAATATTCCCTATTTAGTGAGTCAAGGCTTTTTAGGCTCCATTTATTGCACACCACAAACATTAGAAGTGGTGGAAGTTTTATTAAAAGACAGTGCTAAAATTCATGAATACGATATTGAGTATGTTAACAAAAAAAGAGAGCAAAGAGGAGAAGAGCCGTTGGAACCATTATATACTTCAAAAGATGTAGATAGATGTTTAAAACATTTTAAAACAGTGCCCTATCATGCAGATTTTCATTTAAACGAAGAAGTCTCTTTTAATTTTACCGATGCCGGACATATATTAGGAAGCGCAAGTATCAATTTAAGATTAAAACATAAAGATCATAAGATAACACATTTAACCTTTACTGGCGATGTTGGAAAATATAATGACATGCTTTTAAAAGATCCTGAATGTTTTCCTCAAGCCGATTATATTATTTGCGAATCAACTTACGGGGATAGATTACATGAATTAGATATTGATGCTGAATTACATTTATTAAATGTGGTTAGAAAAACTTGTGTAGAAAAAAAAGGTAAATTAATCATTCCTGCTTTCAGTTTAGGGCGAACCCAAGAAATCGTTTACATTTTAGACAAATTAAAAAACAAGAAATTATTACCCAATATCAAAGTATATGTGGATAGTCCTTTATCCACAAATATTACAGATATTATGAGAGAAAATATAGATTGTTTTAATCAAAGGCTCCAAGAATACATCAAAACCGATGCAGACCCCTTTGGTTTTAGTAATTTAAAATACATTAGAGAAAAGGAAGAATCAATGGCGCTAAATACAAGTGAAGAGCCTTGCATCATCATCTCAGCATCAGGCATGATGGATGCGGGACGAATAAAACACCATTTAGCAAACAACATCTCTGATTCAAAAAACACTATTTTGGTGGTTGGCTATTGTACTCCAAACTCATTGGGTGGTAAAATTAAGTCAGGAGAAAAAGAAGTGAAAATTTTCGGAAAATTTCATGACGTCAATGCTGAAGTGGAGGTAATTGATTCTTATAGTGCGCATGCCGATTATTCAGAATTGATTAAATTTTTATCTTGTCAAGATAAATCAAAAATTAAAAAGATCTTCTTAGTGCATGGCGATTTAGAGGCAAAAGTATCCTTTAAAGAAAAATTAATGCATGAAGGATACAAAGAGGTCATTATCCCTAACAAAACAGAAATTTTCATTTTGGATTAGACTAAAATACAAATTACTAATAATCAAACACTTAACTTTTACATGTTTTTCTAAAACTGACATTTGTCATTTAAAAAACTGATAAATGTCAGTTTTTGTTAAGAACTCTCCTTTACCTTTGGTAGTTGTTTTTATAAAAATCGATACCTTGGGAGAAACAAATTCACTTATAATGGAAAGCTTAAACGCTTTATTTGAGTATACTACCGAAGGTATTATCATTGCTAATAAAACTGGTAAAATCGTTCGTGCAAATCCAAGTTCTGAGAAATTATTTGGCTATGAACCCGGCGAATTACTGAATCAAAACATTGATATTTTAGTTCCGAATAAATTTTCACATTCGCATGAAAAACATCGTGAAAATTATAATAAAAATCCTCATCCTCGTTCAATGGGAAAGGGATTGGATTTATATGGTAAGAAAAAAAATGGTTTTGAATTTCCTTTGGAAATAAGTTTAAGTCATTATACAACGGACAATGAAATGTTTGTCATAGCATTTATCATTGACAGAACCGAAAGAAAAGAGGCGGAAGAAAAAATAAAACGAGTAAATGCAGAACTTGAGTTAAAAGTTGAGGAACGCACTAAAATATTAAAAGAAACGCTCCATGAATTGGAAGCTTCAAAAGATGAATTGAGTGCAGCATTAGAAAAAGAAAAAGAATTAAATGATATGAAGTCACGCTTTGTAACGATGGCTTCTCATGAATTTAGAACGCCTTTAAGCACTATTCTTTCATCAGCCTCATTAATTGGAAAATATAAAAATACTGAAGAAGAAGAAAAACGACATAAACATGTTGATAGAATTAAGTCTGCCGTTACTAACATGACCTTAATCTTAAATGACTTTTTATCTGCAGGCAAATTAGAAGAAGGAAAAATAAGCGTGAATCTTGTGTCAATTCATATACCTTCATATATAAATGAAAGTTTAAATGAATTGAGTAACTTTTTAAAACCCGGGCAAATAGTCAATTATAGTCATCAAGGAGTAGAAACCTTTGTTTGCGATAAACAGTTTTTAAAAAATATGATTATCAATTTGGTGTCCAATGCTAGTAAATTTTCGAATGAAAATAAAACTATAGAAATTAGTACAATCAATTTAAATAATGAACTTCAGTTAATTGTAAAAGATCATGGAATGGGAATTCCAACTGATGAACAAAAGAATTTATTTGAAAGATTTTTTAGAGCTAAAAACGCTTTAAATGTTCAAGGTACTGGATTAGGACTCAGTATTGTTTCAAAATACGTAGAGGTCTTGAAAGGCTCGATCAAATTTGAAAGCGAATTAAATATCGGAACAACATTTTACATAAAATTACCATTACAAGATGAAAACAATTCTTTTAATTGAGGATAATACGGAGGTAAGAGAAAATACCTCAGAGATTTTGGAACTTGCAAATTATAAAGTATTACAAGCTGAAAATGGGAAAGTTGGCGTGGAAATCGCTAATGAAAATAATATTGATTTAATTATTTGCGATATCATGATGCCAGTTTTGGATGGATATGGCGTGATTCACTTATTAAGTAAAAACCCGAAAACTGCTGCAATTCCATTTATATTTTTAACAGCAAAATCAGAAAGAGGTGACTTTAGAAAAGGCATGGAAATGGGAGCTGATGATTATATCACCAAGCCATTTGATGACATTGAATTATTGAAAGCTGTTGAAAGTAGATTAAAAAAAACTGAATTATTAAAAGCCGATTATACTAGAGATGAGGCTGGCATAAATTCATTTTTAGATGAAGCTAAATCTCTAGCTGAGCTAAAGCATCTCAGTGATTCGGCTAAAGTAAAAAACTATAAAAAGAAAGAGTTAATTTACACGGAAGGAAATAACCCTAATTACTTATATCTTTTACAAAAAGGTAAAGTAAAATCTTTTAGAGCTCATGAATACGGAAAAGAACTGATTATTTCTTTACACAAAGAAGGTGACTTTTTTGGTTACACAGCTTTGTTAGATGAAACTGCTTACAATGAAAGCGCTGAAGCATTAGAAGATTCTAGCATTGTATTAATCCCAAAAGAAGATTTTTATGCCTTATTAAATAATAATCATGGCGTTATGAAACGCTTTGTGAGATTATTATCAAATGAGATTCAAGAGAAAGAAGAACAATTATTAAAAATGGCTTATAGTAGCGTCAAAAAACGTGTCGCTGAGGCATTATTAAAACTTCAAAAAAATTATCAGCAAAATGCGAAGGATACTTTTAGTATTTCAATCTCTCGCGAAGATTTAGCCAATATTGTTGGAACAGCCACAGAATCATTAATCAGAACATTAAGTGATTTTAAACAAGAGGGCTTAGTCGAAATTAAAGGCAGTAATATTTCGATTGTTGACACTAAAAAATTTGAAGCTTATATCAAAAAATATTTTTAACCAAATGAATAAATTGATATAATAAAAAAAGCCTTTCGATTTGAAAGGCTTTTTTTATTTAAAATCTTGATACTCTGCGGTGACAATATGGAGTTCCTCCTTCTTTTTCGTAATACTGTTGATGATATTCTTCTGCTGGCCAAAATTTAACTGCTTTTTTCAGCTGTGTAGCAACTTTATATCCTTTTAATTGAAGTTGTGAAATTAATTTCTCTGTTGTTGCTTTTTGAGCATCATCAAAATAAAACACGACTGATAAATACTGTGGACCAACATCATTTCCTTGTCCATTTGCTTGAGTTGGATCGTGAATTTCAAAAAACAATTTTGCTAATTCCTCGTAACTTGTTTTTGAAGGGTCATAAGTTACTTCCAATGCTTCAATATGTCCGGTTGAATGACTGCATACTTCCTTATAGGTCGGATTTTCTTTAAAACCACCAGTATATCCAACGCTAGTGCTAATAACACCTTTTGCGTGCTGAAAATAATATTCTACTCCCCAAAAACATCCTCCTGCAAAAATAGCTTTAGCTGTCGTTGTATTAGCTATTTCTTCCACAAACAACATAGAAATAGAATTAACACAGTGACGTGTATCTTTATCTGTTAAACCTTCTCCATAAAACACATGGCCTAAATGTCCGCCACAAGTAGCACAAGTAATTTCAGTTCTGCTACCATCAGCATCTAATGTTTTTTTAATTGCGCCTTTTATCTCATCATCAAAACTTGGCCATCCACAACCTGAATGAAATTTAGAATCTGATTTATATAAAGGAGAATTACATTGTTTACATAAATAAGTGCCTCTTTTAAAGTGATCAGTGAACTCTCCAGTAAATGGTCGCTCAGTGCCTTTATTAATAATAACGTATTGTTCTTCTTTCGAAAGTGTGTTAAATTTCATAGGTGTGTCTCTTTTAATTAATGAACTCTTGGATAAATCTGATGTTTTATTTGAATTTTGGCATTGTGTCGTATAACAACCCATTAAAAACAACAAACCAACTAAAAATGCCTGTGATTGTTTAATGTTTAATAATTTACTGTTATTCATTTTTTTAATTGATTAATTGAACAATATATAAAAGTAACAGATAAAAAACTAAAATGTTTGACCGTAAAAACCTTTTATGATTTTTTATAAATTCAGTGAAAATTAACCTTTAAACACAGAAATATAAGACTTATCTTTATTAAATGAAGAAATTATTGGTATATCTATTTTTAATCTTATGCCATTGGATGATGAGTCAAAATAAGGAACTAATCTCAAAAGATAGTATTTCTAGTGACAGTATTCTGATTTTCAGTAAGTCATTCTTAGGTACAAACTACTGTTATGGAAGCTGTAATCCAAAAAAAGGTTTTGATTGTTCTGGATTTGTTCACCATGTATTTCACCATTTTAATATAAAAGCACCAAGATCATCACGAGATTATACAAATATTGGTAAAACTATTCATCCTGACTCTTTTCAAGTTGGCGACATCATCGTTTTTACCGGCACAAATGCTAAAAACAGAACGCCAGGTCACGTTGGGATAATTACAACGAATGCCAATAAAGAATTAGAATTTATTCACAGTTCTTCTAATAAAAAACATTCAGGAATTAAATTATCGAATTATATAGAGTCTCCATATTATGAAAAACGATTTTTGAAAATTGTAAGAATAGTTAAAGTGTATTAATGTTAAAAAAACATTAGACATGGACAATTCTTATTATAATTTTAAATATATTCAACCAAAGATTTATAGCTTAAAAATAAAATAACCAATGAAATCAACACTATTAATATTTTCTATAGTCCTATGCAATTTCTTGTACGGACAAATAAGTATTGAATTGAAAGAAAATCAAACTTCTAATTGGTCATTTAATGATCGTGAAAAACTAAATTACGCCGATAAGTACTTTAAAAATCAAGAATATCTTTTTGCCCGACAATCTTACGACAGTTTATACAAAAAACATAAAACAAATCTTTACATCGGTTACCTGTTAGGATCTTGTAATATCTACGATTCTAGATACCAAACAACTGCTGAGCAACTAATTAAGGCTGCCGAATCTTTGAAAGAAAAATTACCCGATTATGATTATTTTTTAGGTAAAGCTTATTTAGTAAATGACAAATTCACTGAAGCCATTGCTCAATTTGAAAAGTATAAACTAAATCCACTAGATAAGGATACAAAAGAGGAGGTAGATCATGAAATTTTTATTTGCAAAAGTGCAATCACCTTAGAAAACAAATCAGCTGTAGCAAAAATCAGTAATATAGGGTCGCCTGTAAATACAAGTGGTTCAGAGTACACTCCTGTTTTTCCTTCGAATGAAAATTTTATGGTTTTTACTTATCGTGGTGAAAAATCGATGGGAGGTAAACAAATTCTTCCAAATAAGGCCGATGAAAAAAACGGAATTTATTTCGAAGATGTCATGATTTCATACAAGAATAAAAATAATCAATGGGCTGATCCCACACCTATTAGCAGTATAAATACAAACGGACATGATGCTACTGTTTATATATCTCATGATGGACAAAAATTATTTATTTATAGAAATATTGGAGTTGGGAGTGGTGATATTTTTATGAGTAAGCTAGATGGGGCAAATTGGGGCATTCCCGAAAAAGTAAAAGGGATTAATTCAAATTTTTGGGAAGGGAGTGTTTGTTTGTCACCCGATGAAAAAACAATTTATTTTTCAAGTGACAGACAAGGAGGCCAAGGAGGAAGAGATATTTATTATGCGCAACAACTACCTGATGGCTCTTGGGGAAACGTAAAAAATTTGGGTCCAGAAATTAACACAAAATTTGATGAGGATGCTCCTTTCATTCATTCCGACGGCAAAACATTGTTTTTTGCATCTACTGGTCACAATACAATTGGCGGCTATGACATCTTTAGAAGCGAATTAAAACAAGGAAAATGGTCTACACCATACAATGTAGGAAAACCTGTAAATTCAGCACAAGATGATAAATTTTATGTAGTGTCATCTGATGGGGAAAGAGGATATTACTCTTCAGAAAAAAAAGATGGCAAAGGTTTGCAAGACATCTGCATGGTAGAGCCAGGTTTATTTGGAAAAACTACCGCTTTAGTTTTAGTGACAGGCTATGTAACATATGATAATGCGCCAGTGAAAGCTGAAATTTTAGTTCGCTCAAAAATAAATAAAAAAGATTTTTCTGGAACTTTCAACTCTAACTCTGTAAACGGTGGATATTTAGTCAATCTTCCCTCTGGTAAAGAGTATGAAATTATCTACAAATATCTAAATACAACTATTAGTAAAGATATATCTACTGCAATGGTAGATACTTTTGCGAATTTGGAAATTAACGCAGAATTATTTTCGAATGAATATCAAAGATTAAATTTCACAAAGATTGATTCCATGGCCTTTAAAGGTGATGATTTAAATGCAATAGGATTAAACTATGAAATGATTGTTGAAAAACATGGAAACAAAGTTGTTGATAGTTTAGAATATACTGTTCAGATTGGAGCATATAAAATCATGGAAAACTTTAATTACTCAAAATTAATTGGTTTACCCAAAGCTCAGCGCAAAACTTATGGCGATAATATCACAAGATTTACGCTAGGAAATTACAAAACCTTAAATGAAGCCAATGTTTTACTGAAAAAAGCTAAGAAAAACGGAATTAAAGATGCTTTTATTATTGCAATTTATAAAGGTCAAAAATACTATTTTACAGAACTACTAAATCAAGGTATTTTGAAATAAATTCAAAATCATAAGAAAAGCCCGCTTATATGAAGTAAGTGGGCTTTTCATTTTATAACTCAACGAGTAACTTTTTGTTTAATAATTGCTCAATACTATCTAATGAATCATACAACTGTTGAAATGAACTTATGACAAAGTAGCGTTCCTGAAAAACATCTGTTCTGTAGTCCGTTTCAAAAATTGTTTGAATATCAAAAGGCAATTTCTCAACATTATTACTTAAACAGTTTTCTGTTTCTCCTTTGGAGGAAATAATACCTGCACCATAAATTTTCATCAATCCTCCTTCTTCAATCAAACCAAACTCTATCGTAAACCAATATAAGCGGCCCAATAGTTCAATTGCTTTTTCATTTTCAATATATTGTAAAGCAATGTCACTAATACCTTTAAAAAAATTTACGTATGGCTCATTTGTTAATAATGGCACATGTCCAAAAACATCGTGAAACATGTCTGGCTCTTCCAAATAATCTAATTGTTCCACAGCTCTTAACCAACAAGTGGTTGTAAATTTTTTCTGTGACAAAAAATTAAAAAAATCTTTTTGTTCACTAATATTTGGAACTACTTCCAACGACCAAGAGGTTGTGTTTTTTAGTATGGCATTTACTTCTTCAAAATCAGGAATTTCATCTTCTTTAAAATTGATAACTTTTAATGCGGTTAAATACTCCTTCGATACAATTGGTTTAAGCACGTTTAATTGCCGATTGAATAAAGTTTTCCATACTTCAAAGTCTTGCTTTGTGTAGTTACTGTAAATTTGTTGTGTTGGTCTGTTTTGTTTCATGTTATTTATTTTTAAAAAATTAGCAATAAAAAAACCCGTTCCTGTTGGAACGGGTTTAAAATTTATTATTCAGTTTATTTAAGTCTATACTTAACTATGAACAATATATTACCATTCCAATGGGATTCATTAGATAATAGTAATAATAAGTATTGTTCATTTTATTCATAGGTCAAATATAGAAATTATTTACTGCATCCAGCTTCCCTGTAGTCTTTTTTTGCGTTAGGATTATCTAAAACCTGAAAAGACATGTATGGATCGCCAAACAATTTACAGTAACGCTCTGGATTTTTTTCTTTTGCTTTATGCAGAGCATCACTAAATACTCGGCTATAAAACTTCTCAGGTAAATGTGAAGCTATTGAAATATAGCTAAACAATAAATCCTCACTTACATTTTCAACTTTTAAAAAGGGCTCTAGCACGGTTGAAGAAAATTTATAATCTTTTCCTCTTGTAAAAACATAGGCTAATTTTAATGCGTTTTGCCAACTAGCATCCTTAAAATTATAAAAGCCTTTAATTTTATTTATACAAGCTTCAATTTGAGCATCTGCACCATCAGTAGTATCTAATGACTCTATAATTTTAAATTGCCATTCAATATTTAAACCATCAATTAACTTTTTCTTAATCTTAGTTTTGTATAATGCATCTATCTCTTGTTGCATTTTCCCTTGTTGTTCTTTTGTTCCCACAGTTGAATCAATTTTTATAGAACAAAATATTCTATTAAATCTCACAACATCATTACTTGGATCAATTTTTTCTAAACGCTTAAATTCAGCATAATCATCTTCATCAGCAATACTACTTTTTGCTAAATAGTTAAAATAAGCTTTGTTATTTAAAAGACTTATAAATTGAGGATTTTCTGGAATTCTAAAACTATCCAAAACATCTTCGGTATATTTTTTAGCTATCTTTTGACTAGAGGCATATTCCATAATTTTATATGCCTGACTCATTTTATTGGCTTTAACAGCTCTATTGAAAGACACCGTGGTGAATTTTTGTTCTTTATTCCCACTAATGTCATAAGTTACATCCATTACCATTTGTGCAAAACGTTGCTTGGATAATACTGGCTCTAACTCTGATAACAGAGCGCCGTCACTATTTATTTTTTTGATTGCTTTTTCTTTTCCCAATTTTACTAAATCAGCATACTTTCCATCCTCCATTTCTAATTCAAATAAATTCCAAGAGTCTTTTGTTTCAATACTTGGAGTAATCTTATTTTGCTGCATACTTTGTAAAACTTTTGTAACACTTTCAGCGCGTTTACGTTGTAATTTAGCATTTGCATTTGCATCACCTTCTATTGAAGAATAAGCGTAGATATACAAACCATCAATCACAAAATCTGGTTCATTTAATGCTTTAATAAAAGGAGCTACATCCTCGGGTTTAAATTCTGACTTATTTTTCTCAAATGGAATCGTGAAATTTAAAATAGAACTTTCAGATTTTGGTTCAAACGCTGGCTTTAATCCTACGGTTGAATCTGCAGGAATAATACCCACTGGTGTACTGCTTTCTTGATCTCCTTTTTCTAAATAACTACGTGTAACTGTTTTACAAACATGTCCATCTTGCACCACAATTAAATTTAACTCGTATGGGCCAGTAATTTTTTTATTGAACTTCCCCATTTCTATTTTCAACTTATTGATTTTAGCCTTCTTCTTAGCTTTCGGATCAGGCTTAATTAAATTTTTTGAGAATACTTGATCTTTTGTAATGACCTTGCCCATAACTCCCTTGTTTTGCAAGTTATTATCAACGATATTATAATCCGCTTTCTCGTACTGAGAACGTTGAACAACATCAACTGCCAAGCCATCTTTAGTTTTTTTCAATAAACGCTTTAAATCTTTTAGGTTAGCATATTCCAAGTAAATTTTACCATTTTCTACAGATAATCCCTTTTGCAAAACATCATAATTTTTCCACTTATCACAGTTCTTACAAGACTTAGCGTCAGGAGTTAATAGCTTTTTTGATTTTGTATTAAAAGGCACATCTAATTCCTTTTTCATTTTAGCGCCTGTATTAAAACTGTCGTAACCTCCAAAAACAGCTGTAGCTACTACCTTTTTACCATCCTTCAACATCTCGCACTTAATACCTATAAGCATATATTGTGCCTTTAGCAAAATTTCCTTATCCTTTTTATTATTTTCCCAGCGTGTCCAAATAACTTTAGCTACTTCCTCGGTTTTATAATTATCACGTCCTTTACTCACAGGAGCTAACATAGCCACCTCTTCGCCTTTTTTTGTTCCTCCAGCTTTTACTAAATTTTTCTTTACTTTTTCTGGATCAACTTTAGCTGCTCCCGATTTAGCAAATGTTTTGGTGTCAATACCTGCTGCTGTAACTAACACATCATTTACTTCAAAAGTATCCAAGCCATTTTTAATTCTAAATTTATTTAACTCTCTAACCAAAACGTTAGGTAATTCGTCCAAATTAAAATTATCTTGTGCCTGCAAAAAGTTAACAGCAAACAAAAGAACAAATAGTAAAATCAGTTTTCTCATAGTGGGGTGCTTAGTATTTTAACAAATATTAAAAAAAGCATTTACAACTGCTGTGCAGAGTATTCACAAACTATTAACAAATAACAATTTATTCGAAAATTCTACCAAATTAAACGTCTCAATGATTATATTCGTAACTGATTATTGTACATAAAAGATGAAAAAAATATTAATTGCTAATAGAGGAGAAATTGCCTTACGCGTCATGCGAAGCGCAAAAGAAATGGGTATTAAAACTGTAGCTATTTATAGTGAAGCGGATAGAAATGCGCCATTTGTTAGTTATGCAGACGAAGCTGTTTATGTTGGACCACCACCTAGCTCTCAATCTTATTTACAAGGTGATAAAATTATTGATATTTGTAAAGAGCTAGGCGTAGATGGTATCCATCCAGGATATGGTTTCTTATCTGAGAATGCTGATTTTGTTAGAAAAGTGCAAAAAGCAGGAATTACTTTTATTGGTCCAAGCGCTGATGCCATGGACATGATGGGCGATAAATTAAGTGCAAAAGCCACGGCCAAAAAATACAAAGTACCAATGATTCCAGGTTCAGAAGGTGCTATCAGCGATTTAGCAGAAGCGACTAAACTAGCAAAAGAAATTGGATTTCCCTTACTCATCAAAGCTTCTGCAGGCGGAGGTGGAAAAGGAATGCGTTTAGTAGAAAAGGAAAGTGAAGTGGAAGAGCAAATGAAAATGGCAATTAGCGAAGCTATTTCTGCCTTTGGAAACGGAGCAGTGTTTATAGAAAAATATGCTTCCGGTCCTCGTCACATCGAAATTCAATTATTAGCAGATAATCATGGCAACTGCGTTTATTTATTTGAACGCGAGTGCAGTATCCAACGTCGTCACCAAAAAGTAATTGAAGAAGCGCCTTCGTCAGTATTAACACCTGAATTAAGAAAAGCTATGGGTGAATGCGCTGTAAACGTTGCCAAAGCTTGCAATTATAGTGGTGCAGGAACGGTTGAGTTTTTAGTGGATGATCAGTTAAATTTCTATTTCTTAGAAATGAACACTCGTTTACAAGTTGAACATCCCGTATCAGAGATGATTACTGGATTAGATTTAGTAAAAGAACAAATTAAAGTGGCTCGTGGCGAAAAATTATCTTTTACACAAGATGATTTAAAAATTAACGGACATGCTATTGAAGTACGTGTTTGTGCTGAAGATCCAACAAATAATTTTTTACCAGACATTGGTACATTAAAAACATACCGTGTACCAACTGGACCAGGCGTGAGAGTTGATGACTCGTTTACTGAAGGAATGGATATTCCTATTTATTACGATCCGATGATTGCCAAATTAATTGTGCATGGTAAAGATAGAACGGAAGCTATTGAAAAAATGTTGCGTGCTATTCAAGATTATCAAATTACTGGCGTAGAAACAACTTTACCATTTTGTTCTTTTGTACTAAAGCATGAAGCTTTTGTAAGCGGAAAATTTGACACTGGATTTATTCCTAAATACTTTAAGCCTGAAATGTTAAATAAATCTAATGCAAATGAAGAGGAGGTTGCCTCTATTTTTGGTGCGTTTATGACTTCCAAAACACACGATAAAGCCAAAGAGCAACAAACTAACTCGGGAGGAAAATCTAAATGGCGATTAAATAGAGTATAGTTCAAAAAGGTAACCGAAGGGTTACCTTTTTCGTTTAAGGAATAAATACGAAATGAGAATCATTAGTTTATCACATTTTAAATTTTTAGCCATTTTAAACTTTTGGTTCATACAAATTTTTGCCCAAAACACAGACATTTTGCAAACATCTTCTGATAAACCTAAGGTTTTATATAAAGTTTGGGGCGAAGTAGTAAATGGCGATACTATTCCTAGTATTAGATTACCTGAAGTATGGATTTACGCGGAATATAGTTATAAGAATAGGAAACAGTATGAGGCTTGGACAAGAACTAAATATAATGTAAAAAAAGTTTACCCCTATGCCATTTTAGCTGCCGCTAAATTAAAAGAATACAATCGAATCTTAGAAAAAATACCTGATGAAAAAACTAAGAAGGCTTATATGAAAACCGTTGAAAAAGAATTAAAAGCAGAGTTTGAAGAACCTCTAAAAAATCTGACGATGACACAGGGTAAAATATTACTAAAATTAATTGATCGTGAAACAGGAAATACAAGCTTTGAATTAGTAAAAGACTTAAGAGGTGGTTTTCAAGCATTTATGTGGCAAAGTGTGGCCCGTATTTTTGGCAGTAATATGAAATCAGAATACGACCCAACAGGAGAAGATATTATGATAGAACGAGCTATTAAATTAGTTGAAGCTGGGCAGTTTTAACTACATTTTTTTAATCTAAATCTTCCTTAGTTAATTTTGGTAAGTCTTTAATTAATACTTCTGGCTTAACATCTAGTACGGCACATATTTTAAAAAATGTAGTTAATGTAATTGGCTTACCGTTTTCTATATGATGCATTCCTGATTTATCTATTCCAATATCAAAGCCTAACTGTTCGAGTGTAATTTTATTTTTTTTGCGTTTTTGTGAAATAGCAAGCCCAAGTACTTTAAATAGTTCTTTTATTTTCTTTTCGTCTGATTTCACTCAGTAAAAAGAATTTAATTTTATTAAATAAAAGTTGTGTATTTATACAACTTATGTATCTTAGTGTAAACTTAAAAAATTATGAATAAAACAAGTGAATTTTGAAATAAGGGTTTTTCCTGCTAACTTTCCATAACCAAAAACAAAGCAGAGTAACTTTAAATTTTAAAACAAAAAATTAATTGAATAAACCTTTTTATATAATTGTTTTTCTTCTGTTTGTTTTGCGCATGTCGGCGCAACAAAACCTTGTGTATAATGGAGATTTTGAATTATATAGTAGTTGTCCATTAGAAACTTCAAATCCTTCTCAAACTAATTATGAAATATCTAAATGCACTGGATGGAATGCTCCAACGCTAGGAACAAGCGATTACTTTAATGTATGCTCAAATTTAATATTACCATCAGGTTTTAATATTGGAGTTCCTAAAAATATTTTTGGATACCAAAATGCCTACAACGGTAATGGTTATTTGGGACTTTATGCTTTTTGGGATTTTTCTCCATGCCAATACAGAGAATATGTTCAAACAAAACTAAATACGCCTCTTACTGCTGGAAAAAGTTATGCTATAGAATATTATGTGAGTTTAGCCAATTATCAAGCCGCTGTAAATAGTATTAGTGCCCTATTTACAACTACTAAAATTACATCAAATGATGATTGTTTTATAGTTGCCACCCCACAAGTAAAATATACTAGTGGTTATATAACTGATAGTTTAGGTTGGACAAAAATAAGTGGTTCGTTTTTAGCACAAGGCGGCGAAGAGTATTTAACCATTGGTTTTTTTGAAGATACAACTAATCACGTTGGCGTATTACCTTTAATACCAGACACCGTTTCTTTAGGCTATTTTAGTGTATACTATTATATTGATGGAATTGAGTTAAAAGAAACTCAAGATATTAGTAATCCTAAAAATTGTAGCGATATAATCCCAAATGTATTTACCCCAAATGCTGATGGCATAAATGATGTTTTGCGTTTTACTACTTGTAATAAAATCATAAACACTACAATTTATAACCGTTGGGGCAATTTAGTTTTTAATACTGAAAATCAAAATTATAGTTGGGATGGAAAAACTACAAGCGGAGAGCCGTGCATAGATGGAACTTACTTTTACATCATCCAAACAGAAGAAAAAACATATAAAGGCTTTATTCAATTAATAAGATAATACCTTATTAATTATGAAAAAAATATTTAGTTTAATTACCGCGGGTTTATTTGCTGTAAATGCAATTGCTCAACAACCACCTACCCCAAATCCTGCAACTGATCCTAGTACGGGCTTACCTGGACCTCAAAAAGGCACAGTTGCTTGGTATAGAGGTGGCAACGTACCTGTTGGCCCCGCCACCACCAATAACATTTTTGGTACGTTGTGGAACAGCCCAATTTATACACAAACATCTGCGCAAAACCGTATGAAACTAAACGGCAATATTACTTACCCTGTTGGTTCAGTTTCTGTAAACGATAACCGTAATGGTTTTTTATTGCTAACCAATAATCCCAATATTTGGACAGGCGGAGCAGGTTTAATGTCGGCTACCCAAGGAGCATTTAGTTTATTGCACTTAGTTGGTGATGATGGAGGCAACTTGCAAACCTTTGGATTTAGAACATGGATGCGAAACGGTATAACTATGAGCAATAACTTTGATGCCGGTTTTATAGGTGTGCGCAAAATGCCAAATACACAAGGAGGAATTGATGATGTAAGTGATTTTGTTATTAACTGGAGTGATAATGTAGGTTCTGCGCCTGGAGTTAGGACGCCGGATAATTTAGTGTTTAATTTTACAACTGGCGATGGCTCTGCTAATGATGATTTAATTGGTAATAACCTTAATGGAAGAGAAACCATGCGCCATACCTCAGATGGCTTTATTGGCATTGGCCCACGTTACAATAATGCCAATCAACCACAAAGTACATTACATCAACACCAAGAAAATAGCGCTAGTAGCTGGATGCAAATCACGAATCAAGCAAGTCCTATTTTAAATAACCCTACAACAAATGTTAACGGGCCAACTGCTATTACAGCAAATGATGGTTTGCGTTGGGGAATTGATGGCAGTAATATTGGATATATGTACAATCAAGAAAATAAACATTTATTATTTAGTACAAATCATAACGCCGCAAATAGTTCTGGTCCATCTTTAGAGCGTATGCGTATTACGCATATTGGCGCGCCAACTACACCTAACCCCGGCAATACATTTGCAAATGATTTAACACGTGTATCTATTAGTCATGATCCACTGCAACCTATTGATAGACCATTGGCATTATTACATTTAGGATATAATACTGGTAATACTTTTATACCTGGCCAAGCAGCTGGCACAGATGGTTGGAGAAATTGGATGGAAGTAGGAACTTTAGTATCACGTAGTACAGACCATGTGTTTATGGGTTTAAAACCAAATGCAAATGGCTTAATAAATGGCTTTAACAGACAAGATGCTGTAATAGCTTGGGGAGATGATTATAATAGCGCTTTACCAGGTGCAAATTCAGGGCCAGATAAATTGAGAATTATTTTCACATCGCCAACAACAAGTCAGCCGTTTGCTGGCCCTGGAGCTATGAGTACTCAGGATGGATTAGAGTTTGTACGCTATGTACCATTTCATAATACAAATTTAAACATAAATGACCCACGTATAGGATTTGGAGATTTTAATAGTTTATTACCAGTAGGAACAATTGATCCTGGAAACACAATTGAAATTAATTCGATTATGAATGGATTTAACGCAGCTGCAAATACTAACGTTACGGGTTCTTATGTTGGTAGTACGGGTGCATCAGGTTTGCGTTTTAGAGATTTAACGAGTCAAAGTACAATTGTTCCAAGCACTGAAACAGCCGTTGATCATACAAAAGTTTTGTCAGTAGATAATTTAGGAAATGTGGTATTGATTGATAAAGGAGCAGGTGGAGGAACTGGTATAGGTAATTACTGTGGTTCAACATCAAATCCTTTAAATAATCCATATGAAATACCAATGAATGGGTTTAATTATAATTTTACTACTCCTGCAAATACTCAATCTAGTTTTCATTTAGGCAATACAGTTTGTGTCCCAACATTAGCTAGAATGAATGTTTATAATGATAATTTACAAGTAGGTGGGGCTTTTAGTTCTAACTTAAACTCTGCAACAAATTCATTTGGTGTTTTTTCAAATATTACAAATTCGGGAAATGGACAGTTAGTAGCTGTTCAGGGCACAGCAAATTCTTCTGGCACTAATAGTACTGCCAGGGGAGTAAGAGGAGAGGGAATCGCTTTAAATGGAAGTATTGCTGAAGGAGTAAAAGGTATAGCAAATACAAATAATAATTGCCAACAAAATATTGCGGTAGGAGGCTTATCCGCAAATGGTTCAGTAATATCAATAGCTGGTGATTTTGATGTAGAGCAATCTACCTCTCCTTTAAATCAGGGAGTGAATGTGGAAGTATTTAATGGCACTAATTCTTCATCTACAAATTTTGGTATAAATACATTTGTAAGAAATCCAGGTATTGTCAACTACGGAGGATTTTTTAGTGCAGGATCTGCCTCGCAAAACATTGGTGTGTACGGTGATGCAGGTGGTTCTATAACTGGCCTACCTGCATCTCCAACTCAAGCAAACTTAGCGGGCTTTTTTAATGGTGATGTCTACATTTCAGGTTCATTTGGCCCATCTGATATAAATTTGAAAGACAATATTGATACAATTACTGATGCACTAAACATTATTAAACAATTAAAGCCTAAATCATTTGATTATAAACATAGCTCATTTCCTAGTATGCATTTACCAAATGGTAAACAATATGGTTTAATTGCTCAAGAAGTTGAAGCTATTATTCCAGAATTAGTAAACAGTAATACACAACCTGCAAAATTGGATTCAGTAGGTAATGTATTAATTCCTGCTGTAAATTTTAAAGGGTTAGAATACCAACAATTAATACCTTTTTTAATTAAAGCTATTCAAGAGCAACAAACAAAAATAGAGAGATTAACTCAGCAATTAAACTCAAAAGATAGCATACAAGATGCTCGACTATCAGCTTTAGAATCAGCTATCATACAATGTTGTTCAAGCAATTCTGCTCGCACTGCAAACTCAAACATCAATCAGTTAGATATAGAGTTAAGTGATAAAGATGCTATTGTACTAAATCAAAATGTGCCAAACCCATTTGCTGAGCAAACTACCATTACTTACAATGTGCCTGAAAGTGTTATCAAAGCGCAAATTATTTTTTATAATAATGCTGGACAAATTATCCAAACCGTTGATGTAAAAACTCGCGGCAAAGGTAAAGTAAATGTTTTTGCTAGCGATTTATCAAGTGGTTTATACCATTACACATTAGTAGCTGATGGTAAAGTAGTAGCTAGTAAAAAAATGGTGAGAGAGTAGTTTTAAAAATCTTGTCTTTGCTCGAATTAACAATTCTTGCTAAGTTTTTAATAGAACGCGGATAGCGCAGATGGATATAACATTGTATAATTGAGATTGTAACTATGTTTTATCTTAATAAATCAGCGTCATCCGCGTTCTATTTTTTATATAAATTAGTTTTAAAATAGTACTTTTAATCTCATTATTTATAGTCTTAAATCATGAGCCAAATTCATATCTTCATTTCATTTTTATTAGTTAGTGTTTGCTTTCGTTCCTATTCTCAAAATAATGATAGTATTATCTTACGTAAACACTTTGATTATTATTTAACTCAGAGTAATTGTTATAAAAATCTCGAATTTTTAAGTACAAAAATCGAGAGTCGTTTAAGTGGTTCGCCTGGTGCAGCTAAAGCCGTTGCGTGGGCAAAAAAAGCCATGTATGAAGCTGGGGCTGACACAGTATATCTTCAACCTTGCATGGTTCCTCACTGGGTGCGAGGCGAAAAAGAAATATGTTCATCAATTAATTCCAAAACTAAAAAACAAACCACCTACTCTATTTGTGCTTTAGGCAATTCTGTTGGCACTCCAATTAATGGTATTAATGCGCCTGTTATTATAGTAAATAGTTATGCTCATTTAGATTCCTTAGGCGAAAAAAATATTAAGGGAAAAATAGTGTTTTATAACGTGTATTTTGATCATAAACATTTAAGCACTGGTACGTGCTACGGAGAAACAGTCACCTATCGATATGCAGGCCCAAGTAAAGCCGCTAAATATGGAGCGGTTGCAACAATAGTTCGTAGTATGAGTTCTATTAATAATGATTTCCCGCACACTGGTGTGATGGGCTATGATACCATTTTAACAAAAAACAAAATTCCAGCATGTGCAATTAGTTTTAGCGGAGCTGATAAATTATTTGAAGAATTAAAAAGTAATCCATCATTAAATTTGAATTTAAAAATGAGTTGCCAAATGCTTCCTAAGGAATTGTCCTATAATGTTGTTGGAGAAATTAAAGGGACTGAAAAACCAAATGAAATTATTATGGCTGGCGGACATTTAGATGCTTGGGATAACGGACAAGGCGCACATGATGATGGAGCTGGTGTGGTGCAAGCTATTGAGGTTTTAGCGATGTATAAAAAACAAGGTATTAAACCAAAACATACGATACGCGCGGTGGCATTTATGAATGAAGAAAATGGAGGCGCTGGAGGAAAAGCTTATTTTGAAGATACAAAAACAAATAAGTTAAAACATATTGCCGCACTAGAAAGCGATGCTGGCGGCTTTTCTCCAAGGGGTATTGGTGTTGATACAACCATGGGAGCATACAAAACATTATTAAGCTGGAAACCTTTGTTAGACCCATACTTTGTTCAATATATTAAAAAAGGTGGGCATGGAGCAGATATTGGTTACTTAAAAGAAATTGGAGTCCCTTTATTAGGATTTGAACCCGATGGACAAAAATATTTTGATTATCATCATACTGCTGATGATACTTTTGATAAAATAAATAAGCGCGAACTAGAACTGAGTGCAGGTGTTATTGGTTCAATAATATACTTAATTGATACTAAAGGTTGGTAATGAAAATTCCACAAAAAATACTTAATTCATTAGTCATAGTTTTTGTCATAGCATTTACAGTGTTATGTGCCTTTAAAATCAAAGACCTAAAATTTAATTACGATTTTGAAGCCTTTTTTCCAAACGAAGATAATGAATTAGGGATTTATGAAACTCACCGTAATCGATTTGAATGGGACAATGAATTTGTTTTATTAGGCATAGAAAACAAAAAAGGAATTTTCAAAAAAGACTTTTTAGAAAAAGTAAATGCTCTTTCTAACGAACTAAAAGATATTCCTCACACCGATCGAATTATATCACCAACAAATATTAAAAATATATCATTAAGTGGATTAGCTCCTATACAAAAGCGCTTGCTTCATATAGATGATGAAACACTATACAAAGAAGATAGTATTAATATATATAATACTCCAGAACTGATTGGATCATTTTTTCCAAAAGATGCAAAATCAATTTCTATTTTTATTAAAACAGAGGAAGGTTTAAGTAAAGTCAAAAGCGATAGTTTAGCTCGAAATATCGAAAAAGCTTTTAATAAATATCACTTTGATGAAGTGCATTTTGTGGGAAGAATCGTCGCGCAAGATGTGTATTTAAAAAATCTAGAAAGAGAGTTCGTTTACTTTTTAGGTATTTCATTTGTTTTAGTGATACTATTTCTTTGGTTATCATTTAGGTCGCTATACGGCATTGTTGTTCCAATGACGATTGTGATGGTTTCTATTTTTTGGACATTAGGAATTATGGCAATGATGCATCAATCGTTAGACATTATGACCTGTATGCTGCCTACTATGATTTTTATTGCTGGGATGAGCGATGTTGTACACTTTTTTTCTAAATATTTTGAAGAGATCGCCAAGGGAACAGAAAAACAAAAAATTTATCCACTGATTTTGAAAGAAGTTGGTTTTCCTACTTTTTTAACTTTAATCACCACTGTTGTTGGTTTCTTATCCTTATTATTTTCAAGTATCAAACCTATTAAGGATTTTGGTTTATATACCTCAGTAGGAATCATTATTGCGTTTTGCTTAAGCTACACCTTATTACCTGCCCTACTTTATTTCTTTACGCCGAAAAAATTAGTAGCAGTTCACGACCATGATAATAAAACCTACAATGTAATGCGGAAAATATTGTTTTGGATTTTCAGAAATCAAAAAACAATTATTGTTATTACCTCTCTTGTTCTTGTATTTTCAGCAATTGGTGTTTACAAAATAAAAGTAAACAACGTGTTACTTGAAGATTTATCAGACGGAGTAAAAATCAAACAAGATTTTATATTTTTCGATAAGCACTATAGTGGTGTTCGTCCTTTAGAGTTAGCGATAGAAATAAAAAACAAAAATAAAACAGTTTGGGATTATGATGTCATTCAGCAATTAAATGAAGTTGACATCTATCTAAAAAAAGAGTACCACGCAGGATTCATGTATTCGCCAGCTATGCTTGCCAGAAACATTAATAAAGCATTAAATGATGAAACATCGGGTGAAGGAAAATTCCCCACAGCCGAAGAATATGAAGATGTAAAAAAACAACTAATAAATAACAAGAAGAATAAAGACCTAAAACGTATTATCACCATTGATGGGAAATTTGCTCGCATTAGTGGAAAAATGAGCGACGTAGGTAGTTTAATTGTGAATGGACAAAATATAAAATTTCAAGAATTTTTAAAAACTCACATTAACTCTAATGATATTGAGATAAAAATAACTGGTGCAGGTCATTTAATGGACAGAAATAATGAATACATGGTTTCTAATATGGCACAAGGCTTTATATTCTCCATCATCATCATCATTATTTTAACTTACTTCTTACACAAAAGTTGGCGTATGGTATTGGTATTTATTTTACCAAATTTAATCCCTCTTATTGTAATTGCAGGCATTATGGGCTTTGCTGGCATTGAACTAAAGGCAGCGACGTCTTTAGTGTTTAGTATTGCCTTTGGTGTAGCCACCGATGATACCATACATTTTATTTCTCGTTTAAAAATTGAATTAGGTTATGGCAAATCATTAATCTATGCGTTTAAACGCACCTATTTTGAAACAGGAAAACCAATTTTATTAACCACCTTTATATTAATGGGAGGATTTGTGAGTTTAATGGTGAGTGATTTTCAGAGTACATTTTACTTTGGTTTTTTAATCTGTATTACCATCATTGTAGCTGTAATAGCAGATATATTTTTGTTACCCGTTTTATTATTCTGGATATTAGGAAAGAAAAAGAAATGATTTTTTTATGAAAATTACATTAAGACCATGGCATCTGGATGATGTAACGGATTTAGTTGCTATAGCAAACAATAAAAACATTGCACAGTTTATGGCTGATGTATTCCCTCACCCTTATACAATTGAAAACGGAAAAACATTTATCACATTTGCCAATACAAATCCTAATTCTAAAATATTTGCCATTATCGTTGATGGTAAACCCTCTGGCAGTATAGGTTTACATTTACAAACTGATATTTTAAGAAAAAATGCCGAAATTGGTTACTGGTTAGGAGAACAACATTGGGGAAAAGGAATTATTACTCAAACTATTCCTCAAATAATTGACTATGGATTTAAGAACATGGATATTGTGAGAATATTTGCACGCATATTTGGAACTAATAAAGCCTCACAAAAAGTGGTAGAAAAATGTGGTTTTAAACTAGAAGGAAAATATGACAAAACTCTCTATAAAAATGGAGAGTACTTAGATGAGTTAATTTACGCAATTAGAAAATAACTATATGATAAAGAAAATAGGTTTAATTACATCAGGTGGAGATTCTCCAGGAATGAATGCCTGTATCAGAGCTGTGGTTAGAACAGCTCGCGCCGAGCATATAGATGTTATTGGTTTTTATAGGGGTTATGAAGGATTAATTGATGACGACTATATACATTTAACCAAAAGTAAAGTATCTAATATTATTCATCGTGGAGGTACCATTTTAAAAACAGCTCGAAGCAAACGTTTTATGACTCCTGAAGGAATGCAAATGGCCGTAAACACTTTACAAAAACATCAATTAGATGGATTTGTGATTATTGGTGGAGACGGAAGTTTTAGAGGCGCCGAGGAGCTTACCAAACACACAACTATTAAAACGGTCGGCTGTCCAGGTACTATTGATAATGATTTAGTAGGAACTGATTTTACCATTGGTTACGACACAGCTATTAATACTGTTGTGGATGCCGTTGATAAAATTAGAGATACAGCCGAAAGTCATGATCGAATTTTTGTGGTAGAAGTAATGGGACGCGATGCTGGTTTAATTGCCTTAAGAAGTGCCATTGCATGTGGTGCTGAAGCTATTTTGATTCCAGAACGTAAAAATGATTTAAGAAAATTATTGGATAGAAAAAAAACGTGGCGTCAAACAAAAAAAAGCAGAATTATTATTGTGGCCGAAGGTGATGAAAACGGTGGTGCTGTTGGAATAGGAAATTTACTAAAATTAGAATGGCCAGAATTTGATATTCGTATTTCGATTTTAGGACACATACAACGTGGAGGAAACCCAACATGTATGGAACGTGTAAATGCGAGTTTAATGGGTTACTATGCTGTTAAAGCTTTGCAAGCTGGAAAAACAAATGAAATGATTGGCATCGTTAATAAACAAGTGTGCTACACTCCGTTTAAAGATGCTGTTAAACATATTGAAGAATTAAATCCTGAAATGTTACAAATATTAGATATTTTATCCGCTTAAAAATAAATAACATGAAATCACCAATATTAATTACTATAGTTTTGTTATTCATCTCTTCTATTTCATTTTCTCAAAGAGATAAAGATGAAGTAGATCCAGTATTTAAAAGTGCCTTTACTAAATACGAAAATAAAGAATACTCTGCCGCATACCTTGAGTATTCAAACTATCTAATGAAAAAACCAAAAGATGCAAATGCACTTTATAATCGTGGTTTATGCGCTTACGAATTAAAAGATTACAAAGATGGGATAACCAATTTCAGTAAAAGTATAGAATTAGGACGAAAAAAAGCTGATGGCTACTATAGCAGAGGACTGTGTAATTATAATTTAGAAAACTATACACTAGCCATTGCTGATTTTGATACTGCTATTTTATTAAAATCTAATTACACAAAAGCTTTAACTTATAAAGGCGCTAGTTTAAATGAACTCAAAAAATACAGTGAAGCTTTAGATTATTTAAATCAAGCAATTGCATCTGATGCAAATTATGAAAGTGCTTATTTCTATAGAAACATTACAAAATACTACCTTAAAGATTATGAAGGCGGATTGAAGGATTGTAACAGAGCATTGGAATTAAAACATTATTACGAAACATTTTTCTGGAGAGGATTACATTATCTAAATTTAAAAAAATACCAAGAAGCCATTACTGATTATGATACCGTGATTGTTCATGACCCTAAATATGCTAAGGCCTACTATAATAGAGCTATTGTTTATTATGATTTACAAAAATATGAGAAAGCGTTATCTGATAATAATAAGTCGCTAGAATTAGATCCTACAAAACCAGAAGCCTACTATAATAGAGCACTTAATAAATATCAGCTAGGAAAATACAAAGAGGCGGAGTCTGATTTTAACGCGACGATAGATTTAAAATTAAATTCCGCTAAACATTATTTATGGAGAGGACTTAATTATTATTACTTAAAGAAAAACGCTTTAGCTTTGGCAGATTTAAACATATCGATTCAAAAAGATAATCAATCAGAAACGGCATTTTATTACAGAGCAATAATTAAATATGAACAAGAAGATGATAAAGGTACCATCGAAGATTGTTCTAGTGCTTTAGCACTCAAGAAATCACATGATACTTATTACCAAAGAGGAATTAGTAAATATAATTTGAAAGATTATCAAGGAGCTATTGATGATTTTAATGAAGCTCTAAAACTAAAACCAGATTATAAACTAGCCATTTTGGAAAGAGGCATTGCTTATTACCAAACCGAAAAAGATGCCTTAGCATTAGCCGATTTAAATAAAACAATTGAAATAGATGCTAAATCATCCAGAGCCTATTATTATAGAGGAAAATTAAAAAAATACATGAATGACTTGCCAGGTTCTTGTGCTGATTTAAAACAAGCAAAATTATTAGGCAACGATTCGGCAACGGATGAACTAGTTAAAAATGGCTGCAGATAAAACTTGACATCAAATATTAACGAAAAAAAATCCCCACTTATACAAATAAGTGGGGATTTTTAATAAAACATATTAAAATTTTATAATTCTCAATATCATCTATGAATATATTACATTACTCTTTAATAACCTTTATTATTTTTAGAGTACTGTCTTTCATTTCAATCGTAAAAGAATAAAAACCTGCTGCTAAAGCGCTCACATCTAGTTTAGTTTCAAAAGAATTGGGTTCAACCATTCTCACTAATTTTCCAGAATAATCATATACCAAAACAGATGCTATTTCTATATCAGATTTAATAGTCACAAAATCAGTTGTAGGATTTGGATAAACACTAAACAAATTACTTTCAATTTCATTTACTCCCGTGCACAATTGCACATCTATTGTTTGTGTTGCACTTGCCACGCAACCGTTACTAACATTTATTGTATAGGTAATAGGATAGTTTCCTACACCAATTGATGGATCAAAAGTATTGCCAGTTACTCCAGTTCCTACATAGGTGCCTCCTGATGGATTTGATGTGAATGTGTAAACTGCATCGGTAGTGCATAGCGGAGCACTTGGCACTATGAAATCTATGACTGGTATCAACTTAACATACACTTCATGAGAAGCAGTTGCCGAGCATCCGCCGTTATCCGCCGTTACAATATATGTAAAGGTCCCTGATGGAGACACATTAATAGTTTGAGTATTCGCGCCACTATTCCATCCATAAGTTACATTTCCGTTGGCAGACGCAACTAATGTTGCTAATTGCCCTTGGCAAATCGTATCATTTCCAGTAACACTAACTGTTACTGCACTAACTAACTTAATAGCTTGTGAAACTGAATCTACACAACCATTAGTTGCAGTTCCAATAACTGTTAAAGATAGAGAAGATGCTGGTATTAGCACATTGGTATTAGTGTTCACACCATTACTCCAAGCATAACTATCAGCGCCACTTGCTGTTAAAGAAACTGTTCCTCCAGGACAAACAACAGTGTTTCCTGTAATCGTCATAGTTGGTCCTTGTTTTACATTTAAGGTATAAGTAACTTGCGAATAACAAGAATTAGTAAACGTGTTTGTCACTGTGTAAATAGTAGTAGCGGCGGCTGATATGATGTGATTAGCCCCAAAAAAACCATCACTCCATATAAATAAATTTCCATTACCCGTTGCCGATAATGCTACTGTTTGATTGGGACATACTGCTAACGTAGAACCAGTAACTTGTACTGTTGGAGATGCATTTACATTCATCGTATATTGTGTCATGGCAACACATCCATCGGCATTGGTGCCAGTAACAGTATAAATACTGGTAACGGTTGGCGTAATAACTACTGAAGCGGTATTAGCTCCTGTATTCCAGGTATATGATATAGCTCCAGATGCAGTTAAAACTTCTTGTGTATTATCACACATATTATTATTACCTGTAATTAAAACATTAGGGGCAGCTAATACTTCAATAGTTGTAGTTAATACGGTAGAAACAGAGCAGCTATTTTGTCCGTAAACACTTAAAGTTCCGGTGCCTGATGTATTTCCAAAATCAATATTTATATTATTACCATTGCCATTAATAGAGGCGATACCTCCTGTATAACTCCAAAAATAAGTAACTGTTGTTTGGCTTGGAACAGCGTAATTTACACCTAACTGCCCTGCGCAAACAGTAGACGAACCTGCTGTAAAAGCAGTAAAGTTTAATGGAGGATCAACTTCGTCAATAACTACCATACCTGTGTCAGTGCAATTTAAACCATCTTTTATAATTATCGTGTAACTTCCAGCCGAGACGTTTGAAACATTTGCATTATCATCATAATCACCCATACCGTCTATACTCCAATCTACTAAAACAGTTCCCGAGCCTCCTGTGTATGCGGTTTCTAATTCGCCATTACTCGCTCCCGTGCAAATTGGATGACCATCTAAAAAATTAATGGTTAATGGCGAAAAACTACCAACTGATTTTTCAACTTCAAATTCAATGATATAAGTTTGGGGGCAAGCACCATCTAAAGATGTTTGCGTAAACTGAGTAGTAAATGTTCCATTAGCAGTAGGTACTGTATAGCTTGTTACTTGCGGAGTAATTGTTCCGTTGGCTGTTGGCGAAACAGATGGTGCTGTGGCATCATCGTTTTCATAAGCAGTCCATGTTAAAGTAAAAGTGGTAGGTACCTCATTTTTGCAATTATAACTTCTATCAAAAAACACTCCTGAAGTAGGAGAAAAAACAGCTAATCCAGGAGAAGAAGGGGATAAAGCAAAAGGACCATTATGTTCATTAACCACTACATAATTACACATTCCAATGCTTCCTGCAACTGGACTATTATTAGAAAAAGCAGATGGTGAGTTATCTTGAATTTTGTATTCAAATACAAAATCACTATTATCTGTTCCACCAGCGTCACAATCTAAAGCGGTAGCAACAGAAATACTATTTACTTTTACTTTAATGTTTACTTGAGCGTTTACCCATTGAAATAAAGTGATAAAAAACAATGTGCTTATAAAAAATAAATTTCTCTTCATTTGTATTAAATTGTTGTTGAAAGATAAAAGTACAAAAAAAAGCCGTCGAATAAATTACTGACGGCTTTTTAAGAAATTATTATCTGATTTTTTATTTTTTAGCAGCTTTATACTCTTTTTCCATTTGCTTAACAATATCTTTTAACTGCTCAGTGCCTATACGCTTAGCTTTAATTCTCTTGTCTTTATTAAGCATGTAAATTACTGGGGTAGAATAAATATCATATTTCTCTTTGATATTATTGACGTGAACTCCATCATAAACGTTAATCCAATCTAATTTATTTTCGATGATATATTTACGCCATTTTTCGTAATCATGTTGAGTATAAACACTCACTACTTTTAAATCATATCCTTCTTTTTTTAGTGCATGATATTCTTCTAGCAATTTAGGAATTTCAGTTTTACAGTGCCCACAATCTACATCCCAAAATACAAGAGCTAAATAATCTGTTTTAATCCCATAAAGGGATACAAATGTTTGAGCTAGATTTTGAACATTATCATAATATAACTTTGTAGCACCTGCACTTGTTTTTACGGTATCAAAACCCATTTTAGCAATTTGTCTATGTCCTATAGTATCAATCATTAACAAATCTGGGGCTTGGCTACCCAATAGCAAAGGTTTTAAAATGTCACCACGTTCTTTAATTTTTTCAATAGTTGTGGCATCGTACACTTCTTTTGCCATTCCTGTTCTGATGTATTTATCAATCACATGAACAAATACTTTATCAAATCCCATTAGTTTAGATGTTTCGGCAGTAGATAAAAAATGAGCAATTAATAATTTTTGCATCATAGTACCTGCTTTTGTTTTTGCCATAACTCGGTCTATCTCTAAACTAACTGTATCAGGGTGTTGAACAATTACACTTGTGAAATATTTTTTTAATCTATCAGCAAAAAACGGTGTTCTTAAAATCCCATCATCTTCAAAATTTACTCCATCCCAATAATGGCTCTTATAATAGTTATATATAAATAAACTGTCTGGACGACCATTAGATGCTTTAGGAATATCCTTAGCTTCTTTCTCCATTTTTAAACTTACTACATCTCCAACAAACATACCTTTATGTTGCGTTAAAAACGTATTTTCAAAAGCAATCACTGTTTCATTTAAGAGTTTACCCTTTTCCATCATAAATGCTGCAGAATCCTTTGCACTCATTCCCTTTGTTTTGGCACGAACCTCTCCGTACTCTTTATTTTTGGCAGTAATAAAACGGATGTAATTAAAAAAGTCGTCGTTTTCTTTATGAGATGTACTTTTTAAATTTTTAACTAAATCAGCCGTATCTGTACTCATAACCATTTTTTGGTTATTGTCACTGATAAAGAAATCAAAATATCTTGCTTTATCTTGACTTACTAAATAATAAACACCTTTATCAAGTGATTTCTTTCCCTTAAAAACAACCTGACCTTTTACTACTTTTTTACAAGTATCTGCTAAATAGGATTTATCAAATTGATAAAAGGCTAAGTACATCACCGTATCTTTACAATTTTTAAAATTAACTCGAATGTCATAACCTTGACCAGCTTGAGCAGAAACGTTTGTTATGATTGATAACAAACTTAGACTTAATATTAATTTCTTCATAAGGATATAATAGTGTTCAAAAATAAGAATTTAAATGACTTGTTTAGCTTCAAATTTAAGTCCAATAAAGGATTTGATTTATTTAAAATTTGTTAAATGAGTGAAATAGTGAATTGCAACTAGTGACAGGTGATTAGTGGCTAGTAAACTGATGAAATTATTAATCAATAGATTTTTTATTGTAAATCATATAACCAAAGTGGAAGAAAAAAGAGAAACTATTTTCATTTCTATCGTAGAAATTTACACCTAAACTAATTGGACCAACAGGCGTATGATATGTTAAGGCTCCCATTCCTAAGAAATGACGATATAAAAAAGGAGTACTATACATCGCTTTATTTTCATTTGTTTTTAAGATCGATAATACTGGTTGAAATAAATAACCTTCAAATCTGATATCTAAATTAGGATAAGGAGTTGCGATTGCTTTTAATCCCCCTGCTAAATACTGATGAGCCCTATAATCATCAATAAATAAGGTTTGACTTTCGGGAATAGGATTAAAAGATGGGGCTGATAAAATACTGGCAGAGTAATTTCTAAAAAAAACTTGAGATGAATAAACTCCTTCGCCAAAAACTCCAATTTTAAAATATTTAATTGGCTTAACATATTTGTCAATAGTAACTTTTAGGTTAAACCAATCATGGCTTGGGCCTGAAATTCGGGCTACTGTATCGAGTGAAGTTGAACCTGGAAAATAATATTCTATTCCGCCCACAAATTTTGCTCTCACTGTTATGTTTGTCCCTTCCGAAGCGTATTGCTTTCTATTGAGCGTGTTTATTTGATAAGATAATTGCCCATATCCAAAATCAAATACGCTAACATCACTTGTGTCTAATCTGGTAAATTGATCGACTTGATAATATCTATTTTTCCATTCACTAAATCCGCCTGATAAAACAATTTTGGATATGTTGCCAACAGGTGCCCCTATGTTTAATTCTCCAAACATATCTTCTTGAATTAAATAGGCAGGGTTTTCAAAGTCATAAAATAAAGCACTACTCTTGTAATAATCCCACCGAGAGATAGTGAAAGATGGCTCAATATAAAAAGGTAATTTTGTTGGAAACTCAAATCTCACTTTCGTATGGGAACTAGAGTTTAGTTTACCCAAATAACCATTGGCATAGGCTGTAAATCCTATTTTTCCAATATGATTATATTGAACAGCCAAAAAGAAATTACTGATGGGTCGATTAGATAAATTACCTCCAATGTCAAAAAACAAATGCTTGTCTTTTTTAGTATTAAGTGTTAATGTATGCTTACCTGTAGCAGTATCTAATTTTGTAGTAGGATATGCTGATTTTATTTTTTCGTCAGCCATCATTCTAAAATACTGACGTTTTAATTGTTTAAACGTAAAAGTATCGCGTTTCTGAGCTATGCTTTTAGTCACAAATTTTTGCATTTTAGAGTCTACTCCGCTCACAACAACTTTATTAAAAACAATTTTTGAAGCATTTGTTTTTTCTCTAAATGTTTTTCGTTTTTGAACTAGTTCTTCAGGATTTTGGTAATTAAAAATATGAGCCCTTATTTCTGGTAAACGCCTGATAGTAGCAGCATAACCACTATCTATTAGCCGTTGTGCCGATTCGAAATTAAAAACGCTAACATCGGCCCAAGGTTGAATAATTACTCCATTTTCGCAAACAGGATTAAAATTACTTTTACTCATCAACATATTGCGAAGTTGTAAATACAAGTTATCGTCGCTAGGTAATTGCGAATTTTGGGTAACAGAACTTCCAATAATAAAATCGGGATACATCTCATCATACATGACATTGGTTGGGAAATTATTATACAAACCGCCATCAAATAATAAGGCGCTATCTATTGAAATAGGTCTAATATAAAATGGGTAACTCATCGATGCTCTGATTGCAGAAGGCATATCTCCATCTCTAAAAGTTACGCTTTTTTTCTTTTCTATATCCGAAGCCACGCATCTAAATGGAACCATTAAACTGTCAAAATTATATTTAGAGGCAGCATTGGCAGGCGCAAATGTCTCCATTAAATAAAAATCAATAGGAACTGAATTAATAAGATTTGTAGCTAAATTACTAAGTAAAGAGTTGTGAAGATTAAGTTTTAAAGTTCTCCAAGAAGCATAATCATCTCTTTTTCGAAGGTAATAACCAAATTTTGGCGACATTTCGCCTTTTGTCAGATCAGAAAAGGTATGGTCTTTCACCATTTGTTCTATCTCAAATGGTGAATATCCAGCTGCATATAAACCACCAATAATGCTGCCTATAGAGGTTCCAGATATACAATTAACAGGTATATGATTTTCCTCTAATGCTTTTAATACACCGATATGAGCAATACCGCCAGCTCCACCGCCACTCATCACAATACCTACCTTTTGAGCTTGGGCATAATGAAAACAAAAAAACATCCAAATAGATAAAATGGAATTTATAAAAACAGTTATTTTATGCTTAAATCTCAATCTTTACAAATTTACCTTAAAATTTTAATGCATCACATATTCTTTAAATTTCGCTTAAATTATTTTATTTAATGAAATATTTTATTTACTTAGCAGATTAAAGAATCGCTCTGAAGTTGTGATAAAATATATTACTAAAAAAATATTGTATGGTATTCTCGTTTTATACGGTGTGATTACTGTTATCTTTTTTTTATTTAATGTTTTACCTGGCGATCCAGCAACAATTATGCTTGGGCAAAGAGCCAATAAAGAAGCTATTGAAGCTATTCACAAGGATTTAGGAACTGACAGGCCCATTATGGAGCAATATGCCTTGTATTTAAACGATTTATCTCCAATTTCAATTCATAATAATAATAATAATCAAAGTATTTGGTTTTTAAACCCTGAAAAATACAGTTGGACTCCTTTAATTACTTTTGGAAAAAACAAATCACTCGTTGCCAAATTACCTTATTTAAGACGGTCATACATTACCAAAAGAAGAGTTTCGGATATTATCATTGAAACACTTCCTGAAACGGCTGTATTGGCGTTTACCTCTATCGTTATTGCCTCAATTGTCGGTATTTTTTTAGGTATTATTAGTGCTATAAAACGCAATACCATTTATGATAGAATGTCATTGGTTTTAGCTGTATTAGGAATGGCAGCGCCTTCTTTTTTTGTTGGATTAATCATTGCTTGGTTATTTGGATATGTGCTAGCAGAATATACAGGCCTATCTCCAACAGGGAGTTTATATGATATTGACGTATGGGATGGCGAAAAACTAAAATTAAAAAACTTGATTTTACCTTCTATTACATTAGGAATAAGGCCATTAGCTATTGTGGTGCAATTAATGAGAAGTTCATTATTGGATGTGATGGGACAAGACTATATTAGAACAGCAAAAGCAAAAGGATTAAGTATGTATGCTATAATTATCAAGCATGCTTTAAAAAACGCTTTAAACCCAGTTGTAACAGCAATATCTGGATGGTTTGCAGGATTAATGGCCGGCGCTGTGTTTGTGGAGTACATTTTTAGTTGGAAAGGTATTGGATACGAAGTATTTGAAGCTCTTACCAAAAACGATTTGCCTGTTGTAATGGGCGCAACCCTTATTTTTGCCACAGTATTCGTGATTACTAATATTTTTGTAGACATCGCTTATGGTGTTTTAGATCCACGTGTTAGAGTAAAATAATGAGTAGACAGAAAATAGTTGCTGGTAATTGGAAAATGAATAAATCTTTACAAGAAGCTAAAACTCTTGTAGAGCAAATTACAAATCAAGTCAATGTCCCGATAGCTATCGGGATTGATGAAGTAACCAAAATTATCATTCCTCCATTCCCGTTTTTAGAATCTGTAAAATCAAATATTACTAATAAACCAAACTTTTATATTGGCGCACAAAACTGCCACACCAATGCAAGTGGCGCTTTTACTGGCGAAGTAAGTGCTAGCATGTTAAGTTCTGTTGGCTGCGAATATGTTTTAGTTGGCCATAGCGAAAGAAGACAATATTTTAAAGAAAAAGATGCGGATTTAGTTTTAAAAATTAAAGAAGCTTTAAACAATAATATTCGTCCTATTTTTTGTATTGGAGAGACGATTCATGAGCGAAAAACAGATAATCATTTTAAGGTTATTACAGAACAGTTAACTAATGTGCTAAAACAATTCTCATTAGAGGAATTTTCTAAATTTGTTTTAGCTTACGAACCAGTTTGGGCCATTGGCACTGGAGAAACCGCAACTGCTGCTCAAGCACAAGAAATGCATGCCTTTATTAGAAGCATTGTAACGGATATTTTTGATTCTTCTATTGCTTCTAATGTTTCTATTCTATATGGCGGAAGTTGTAATCCTCAAAATGCTCAAGAATTATTTAGATGCCCTGATGTAGATGGCGGGTTAATAGGTGGTGCATCCTTAAAAGCAGACGATTTCTGTAAAATTATTTTCTCGTTTTAATACTGAACTTTTTTGAAGAAAGAAATTAAACATCAGCTATTCATAATTCTGATTTTAACGAATGACTTAATGTGTCATAATTCATACATTTGATTATGGATTATATACAATACGACTTTAAAGTAACGCCTGTTGAACCAGGCTCAGATATTTTAATTGCTTTATTAGCAGATTTAGGTTTTGAAAGTTTTACGCAAAACGAAACTGGTGTTGAAGCGTACATTCAAGAAGAATTTGAAAATGAAGATTTAGTAAAGGAATTAACATTTGAAGATTTTACATTTTCGTATGTAAGAACTGTTATTCCAAAAACTAATTGGAATGAAGAATGGGAAAAGAATTTTAGTCCTGTTTACGTAGATGATTTAGTTTGCATCAGAGCACACTTTCATCCAGTTGCCGAAAATATCAAACATGATATTGTGATTACTCCAAAAATGAGTTTTGGCACAGGCCATCACGATACTACTTGGTTAGTCAGCAAAACAATGTTTAGCATTCCATTTGCAAATACTCATGTTCTAGATATGGGTTGTGGCACAGGAATATTAGCCATACTTGCCAAACAATTAGGAGCAACAAAATTATTAGGAATTGATATTGATGATTGGAGTATTGAAAATTCCATTGAAAATGCAGGCATCAATCATGCATCGGATATTGAATTCAAGAAAGGAGATGCCTCAATACTACCAAGCACAGAAACATTTGATATTATTTTAGCCAACATTAATAAAAATGTTTTGAAAAAAGATTTACCAGCATATTTTGCTTGTTTGAAAAAAGATGGTCATCTATTACTAAGTGGCTTTTTTACAGCGGATGTGGAAGAACTAAAACAATTGGCGCAAAGCATAGGCTTTACATTTATTGAAAGCTATCATAAAAACGAATGGGCTGTTATTAAATTAAAAAAGTAATTCATTATACATGAATCTAGAATTTAAAGAAGAACAAAATTTCAGAAAATGGTGGCATTTTGTAATTGCTGGATTTCCGGTAATTATTATTAGCGTGATGTTTTTCTTAGTTCAATTAGATGTTGTGCAAACAAAAAATAATCAAAAAGAACCTATATTTTTTTTAATACTCATAACATTCATGATACTAGTTTTTGTTTGGTTTTTATTTTTAAAATTAGAAACAACCATTAGCGAAAAAGGTATTCTTGTTAACTATAGAGGTATTCCTTTTTGCAAAAGAAACATACCATGGGAAGATATATCATCCATTGCTGTGATAAAATATTCTCCCTTAACCGACTATGGTGGCTGGGGAGCCAGATACAGTTTATCTGGAAACGGTTGGTGTTATAACGTAGCTGGAGAGTATGGAATTAAATTATTTACCACCAATAATAAACCATTTTTAATTGGCACTCAAAAAGAAGAAGAAGCAGAAAAAATAATCAAGCATTACTTTAATAAATAAATTACATCATGAGTTACACAAAAATCAACGAAACTATCATTGAACAATTAAAACAAATAATTGAAGCGCATGATGTATTAATTGACCATGATAATCTAGAAAAATACGGGCAAGATGAAACTGAAGATTTTATTTTTAAACCAGAAGTAGTAGTTAAACCTAAAACTGTTAGTCAAATTTCGGAAGTGATGAAATTAGCTAATGCTCATAAAATACCCGTGACCGCTCGTGGCTCAGGAACTGGATTAAGCGGAGGCGCTTTGCCTATCCATGGAGGAATTATTATTAGCATGGAACGTTTTAATCATATTTTAAATATTGATGAGCGAAATTTACAAGCCACTGTAGAACCAGGAGTCATCAATTATATTTTTCAGGAAGAAGTAAAAAAAGTTGGTTTATTTTATCCTCCAGATCCAGCAAGTTGGGGAAGTTGCTCTTTAGGTGGAAATGTAGCACATAGTAGTGGTGGACCAAAAGCAGTAAAATATGGCACAACAAGAGATTATGTATTGAATATTGAAATGGTATTACCTAACGGTGATATTATTTGGACCGGCGCTAACACTTTAAAATATTCAACAGGATACAACCTCACACATTTAATGGTGGGCAGTGAAGGAACATTAGGTATTATTACTAAAATAGTATTTAAATTAATTCCATTACCAAAACATGATTTACTAATGTTAGTACCTTTTACTTCGGCAGAAAAAGCATGTGAAGCTGTTGGAGCAACTTTTAGAGCAGGTATAACACCAAGCGCCATGGAGTTCATGGAACGTGACGCTATTGATTGGAGCATAAAATATGCAGGTGAAGTAAATTTCACCATTAAACCAGAATGGCAAGCACTATTGCTAATTGAAGTGGATGGCAATAATATGGACGTATTATTTAACGACTGTGAAACCATCAGCAATATTATGAGTGAACATGGTTGTGATGAAATTTTAATGGCGGATAGCGCCGAACAAAAAGCATCACTTTGGAAAATAAGACGTAAAGTTGGTGAAGCTGTGAAAAGCAACTCTGTTTACAAAGAAGAAGATACGGTTGTGCCAAGAGCAGAATTACCAGTTCTTTTAAAAGGCGTCAAAGAAATTGGAACAAAATACGGATTTAAAAGTGTGTGTTACGGACATGCTGGAGATGGCAACTTACATGTCAACATTATTAAAGGAGATTTATCGGATGAGATTTGGGAAACAGAACTCCCAAAAGGTATTGTAGAAATATTTGAACTCTGTAAAAAATTAGGAGGCACCATTAGCGGAGAACATGGCATAGGCTTAGTTCAAAAAGATTATTTATCGATTGTTTTTCCAGAATATCAATTAGAATTGATGAGAAATATTAAAAAATTATTTGATCCAAATTTAATTTTAAACCCAGGTAAAATGGTGTTTTAATTTCAAGTGATGAAAGTTGATATTGGGTATAATTTGATCAATTATAGTCTGAAAATACTCCCTTTAAAAGGATTTAATTGAATTTGAATAGGTATTAAAGTTTCTATTTAATATTTTGAAACCACTTTTAATTTAAATATATTTGATAAACCAAAAAAATAACAAGCACATGAAAAAAATTATACTTTCTATGTTTACCTGTTTGAGTTTAGCGACAACTGCTCAAACATTAACGTATGCTAATAGCTCTCCTGCTTGGGGAAACATTCCGTACTTCACATCTCAATGCGATTCTACTGGAATTACACCTGGGGCAACTGGAGCAGGTGCATCATGGAACTTCACGCCAACTAATTTACATTCTCAAAAAACTTACACCACGTCTAACACATTACCTGGTGTTGCAGAATACGCATCTGCTAACGTGTCAGTTTATTCCGCAACCAATAATGTTTCATATTATAATTCTGATGTGAATTCTTTAAAATATTATGGTGGTTCGCTTTCGATTGGCGCTATTGGTGTAAAATTAGTTTATAACAATCCTTCCATCTATGCACAATATCCAATGTCGTTAAATTCATCTACTACTTCAGCGCCAACAGGTTCTATTACAATAGGTGGGGCAATAGGTGGAACTTTTACAGGTAATGCAACAGTTACTGCCACTGGAACTGGAACATTAACTCTTCCACTAAAAACATTCACAGATGTTGTACGATTAACTACCGTTCAAAACTTAAATGCGACTCTTTCTTTTGGCGTTGGTTCATTAAACACCGTAACAGATGATTATTATTCAACTAGCGCTTCTAAAGCACCTATTTTTTCTATTCAATCATCTACAATTTCATCAACTATAGGAGGCACAAGTACTCAAACAATAACAACTATACAAACGAACTATGATGTTGTAGGGATTAATTCTATTTCTAAACCAGAAATCGAAATATCTGTTTACCCAAATCCAACTAGCTCATTTATAAACTTCTCTACTGCCAGTAAAGAAGCAACTAAAGTAATTGCATATGATATGACTGGTAAAGTTGTAGCAACTGAGGCGATTGAAATGGGTAAAGCAAAAATGAATACTAGTAATATGGCTAGTGGTGCTTATATGTATCAAGTAACAGATAAAGAAAACCAGATTCTAACAACTGGTAAATTTAACGTTAGCAAATAACTTTTTTTCAAATCAAAACAAAGCCTTATCTTTACTAGAGATGAGGCTTTGTTTTTGTATATTAGTTAGCATATTTATTTTTTCTTCTTGTTCAAATGAAACTAAAGACGAAATAAAAACGATTAAAGTAAAAACGCCTCAGGATTTAGATAAAGAGATAAAAACTCTTATTCCTGAGTTCCTTGAGAGCGATAGTATTCTGATTATTGATTCTATAAATCTATCCTGCTATAAATATTTTAAACCATTTTACAGCAATAATCTATTATGGTTTAATCAATCAAAATTAAATACTAATGGTGACAGCTTATTAAGTATCATTAAAAAGAGTTTATATTATGGCTTAATTCCTGAGCAATATCATCTTACTGAAATCAAAAATAATATAGACTCTATCCATTCTAATAAAGAGTTTACAAATGTTACCTCATTAGTAAAAGCCGATTTGCTAATGACTGACGCTTATTTTTTAATTGGCGCCCATTTAAACAAAGGCCGTTTTTACACGGATAGTTTATTACTACAAACCAATTTCAATAAATTAGATAAAGGCTGGGATAGTGTTTTAATAAGTGGCCTTAAGGTTGGAAATTTAAAAGCTTCCTTGGATTCATTAGAACCAAAATTTTATAACTACAAAATGTTAAAGAACGAACTTGCTATTATTCTTAATAATAGTAGTTTATTTCAGATAGATTCCATTCCCTTTGTGAGTGAAAAAGATTCATTAAAAAAACAACAATTCATCATCAACAATTTAATTAAGCAAGGTTTTTACGATACAACATCCACTTCAAACGATAGCATTAAATTAGCGAAAGCCATCAATAAACTTCAAAAAAAATGGTTCATACAACCTGATGGGAAATTAGGAAAGTACACCACTCAAGCTTTATCCTATAACCGAGAAAAAATCATTAAACAAATTTGCATGGCCATGGAACGATGGCGTTGGGAAAATAAATTTCCAGACAAATATGCTTTCATTAATATTCCTGCATTTTGGTTAACGGTTTTTGAAAAAGATACTGTTGTGATGCAATCGGCCATCGTTTGTGGGAAACCTGATCATCAAACACCTATTTTAAAAAGTAAAATCGATCATATGTTGATTTACCCTTATTGGAATGTACCAATCAGTATTGCCACCAAAGAAATTTTACCAGCCGTGCAAAGAGATACTTCTTATATTAGAAAAAAGAATTTTGAAGTTTTAGGCGCAAAAGATAAAGTTTTAGACTATACAAAAATACCTTGGAAAAAATACACGAAAGATTATTTACCAGTACGATTTAGACAAAGAATTGGTGAAGAGAATAGTTTGGGTGTAGTGAAATTTAACTTTAATAATCCCTACGGTGTTTATCTACATGACACCAATTCTAAACGTTATTTTAAAACAAGCTCAAGAGCGCAAAGCCATGGCTGCATTCGTTTAGAAAATTTTATTGACTTCGCTGATTTTTTAATTAGAGATGATAGTGTTCATTACAGGCATGATAGTTTACAAGTTTATTTTGCTAAACAACAACAAAAGAAAATTAGATTAAAAAAAGCGCTACCTATTTATACACGTTATTATACCGTACATGCGGATAGTACTGGCCTAAAACTATATATTGACGTCTATAGAAAAGATGAAGAAATGATGAATTTGATTTATAAGAAGATTAATTAGTCCACCAACCTTTCTCTAAATCCAACAGCACTCATACAAAACCAGCCAACTACTTTAATTTTTTCGCTTGAACTTTTAATGTTTGTCTTAACATTCTCAGGGCTAGTAGCAAACAAACCGGTATTAGTTGTTTGCGTTTGCACTTGAGTTAAAAAATTATAAGTTGGCAAATTAATGGAGTGTATCTCTACTCTACAGATATCATTTTTTTGAAATCTTTCGCCATTAGGTGTAATGCCTTGTGCAATAGGAGGAATAAAAGGGAATCCATCTGCTCCATTACCAAAAGCACCATCAGCACAAATATTAATATCACCGCCTTTATTAAAAAACACACCATTACGATATGATTTAATCCAATAATAATCAATGGTGTCTCCAGGAATATCAAAGCCTAAAAATGACATATCATATCCAGGATCTGTATCTCCAAAACCACCGCCTTCATTAAACTCTGAAATAATACTATCAACCTGAGCTGTTCTGTTCATACGACTAATTGAAGTAAAAACATTTCCTGAATGCGTAACAGTTAATTCATAATTATGCCCCACTCTACCTAATGTATCTGTAGAATTTAAATTGAAAACATAATTACCATCATTGTTATCTGTAAAATTATACTCTAAGCCAGAGGTTAAATCTTTTACTTTAACCGTAGCTCCTGTTACAGCGCTATTTGGGGTTTGACTGAAATATCCATTAGTAAAAGTTAATCTCACCTTTTGTTGCGAACGCATATCATTTACAAATGCATCAATAGTAATAATGGGATCTCCTTGATCCAACTTTACTTGAATAACATCTTCGCAAGATGTAAAACCAATCACAACTAAAATAAATAAAACTGTTTTTATTGCTTTCATATGCCTTAATAATTAAAATTTAAAATTATAAGTAATAGCAGGTATCACTGAACCAACCACTGAGTATCTAACAGCCTCCGTATTAAGAGGAGCATCTGCATTATTTCTGAAATAAATAGAAAAAGCATTTCGTCTGTTATACACATTGTAAATACTTAACACCAATGTTTGCTTGTAACGACGGGTATCATTTTTCTTGAAATTATAGGTTACCCCAAGATCAGCTCGGTGATAAGGTGTGTTGCGGTAGTTGTTTCGTTTATTATCTGTATTGTATGGAACCAAATAACCTTGTACTTCTAATTTAGCAGTAGGAAAAGATGCAGGAGTACCTGTTTGGTAAACAAAATTAGCAGAGAAACTCCAACGCTTACTCAAATCATAAATTAAAACAGTGTTAACATTATGAGTTCTATCGTATTTAGATAGAAACCACTCGTCATTACTAATACCTCTTACTTGTCTTTCAGTTTTAGATAAAGTATAACTTACCCAACCATTTAATTTTCCTTTTGCTTTTTTTACGTAAAGTTCTAAACCATAAGCGCGTCCTCTTCCTTGCACCAAATCTGCTTCTAAAAACTCATTTAATAATAAATTAGCATTATCAATATAATCTAATTGATTTTGCAAGTCTTTGTAATATATCTCAGCCGATGTTTCAAACATATTTTCTTTAAAGTTTCTAAAATAACCTAAGGTTATTTGATCAGAAATTAAAGGTTTTACATTATTAGTTACTGGTGTATAAATATCCAAAGGTGTAGATGCCGCTGTATTAGAAACAATATGTAAATATTGAGACATTCTGTTGTATCCTAATTTCACGGAGCTTTTATCATTAATTGTATAATTTAAAGCTAAACGTGGTTCAGGTGTATTATAGCCTTGAATGGTTTCTCCATTAGCAAATGTTTCTTCTTTATCCAATGGTTTGCTTTCGTTAGGTATTGTATCGCGGTAATAATATTTTGTTCCTTTACCTATATAATTAAAAAACGACCAGCGCAAACCATATTGTATGGTAAAACGATTGGTAATTTTTTGTTCATTATCAATATATATAGCATTTTCAACACCATATTTTTTATCTAAACTAATATTTGAAACAGCTCCTTCTTGCGAAGTAATAACAGCATTTGCAGGTTTAAAAGTGAACAAAATTGATTGCGCTCCAAAACGAATGGTGTTTTTACTATTTAAATAATAGGTAAAATCAGGCTTTACACTATAATTAATAATATTGGAAGTCCACTCAAACTTTTGACTACTTCCTTCGCTTTTAAATCCAAGTTCGTATTTATAGTTACTATAAAAGGCTGTTAGGTTCATAAATAACTTACTATTAAAAATACGATTCCATCGCACCGTAGCAGTTGTATTGCCCCAATTAAATTTAAAAGCCGTCGAACCAAATACATCGTTACCAGTGTAACCACTAGCAAATAGCGTATTTTTATCATTAATTCTCCAATTGAATTTTGCGGTTAAATCGTAAAAATAAAAATCTGACTTTTTTAAAACATTGGTGCTTTTCACAAATGGCTTCACCAACGCATCAATATAACTTCTACGACCAGCAATGATAAAAGAAGCTTTATCTTTTAAAATCGGTGCTTCAATAGATGCACGAGTAAACACCGTTCCGATACCACCGTTTACTTCCATTTTTTTGCTATTCCCCTCTTTCATTCTAATATCTAAAACCGAAGAAGCGCGACCACCGTACTGTGCAGGAATACCGCCTTTTAGTAATTTCACATCTTTTACGGCATCTGGATTAAAAATAGAAAAGAATCCAAATAAGTGAGACGAATTGTAAACTGGTGCCTCATCCATTAAAACTAAATTTTGATCAATATTACCACCACGCACATTAAATCCACTAGCTCCTTCGCCAACAGTAGTTACACCAGGTAATAATTGAATACTTTTAATCACATCCACTTCTCCTAAAAGCGCTGGCATTTTTTGAATTTGCTTAATATCTAATTTAGCCACACTCATTTCCATGCTTTTGATATTTTTATCTTCTCTTTCAGATGAAATCACAACTTCATCTAACTCTTTCCCTTCTTCGCCAATTTCAGCACTTACAGTTAAATTAGAGGTTAAATTAACCGGTTTTATAACTGTTTTGTATCCCACAAACGAAAACACAATGGTGTCTTGCCCTTTGGGAAGGGTAAGTGAATAAAAACCATATTCATTAGTACTGGTTCCTATTTGAGAGTTTTTTTTGTAAACAGTAACGCCAATAAGGGCTTCGCCATTTTTTGCATCTTTAGCATAACCGCTAACAGTAAATTTATCTTGTGCTGTTGCTTTGTAAACAACACTGATAAATAATAATAGAACTAATTTCTTCATAAATAATTAAATATTCGGGCTCAAAAATAGGAAACTTTATTTTCATTTTGAGTTTCCTAAACGATATTTTTACCTCTTGTGTAACGTTTAATGTTAAAAATTGTTTAACAGATTAAAACAGACATAGCTTGACTAGCATAGTCATTGTTTAGCTTTTTAATCAAAGGATAATGAAAGGAAATTGGTTGATGTTTCTTAGGGAATCATAAAACCTCTACTTCCTGCTCTTGAATATATAAAAGTACTTTTTTGACAGAAGAATAACCTAAACTTAACAAGGCATATTCATAGTCTTGCATTTGAGCATGGTATTTTTGAGCATTCTTTTTGCCAGTTTTGTAATCAATTACCACGGCATTATTATCTGAAATCACCACTCTATCGGGTCTTAAAATATCTCCCGTCGCGGTTAAAATTTCTAATTCGTTTTTTACGTTGACGCCTTTCTCAAAATAAGACGAAATGGAATGAATGGATAATAGCGATTTAATTTCTAAAGACATTTTTTGAGATTCCTCTATCGTAATATCTCCGGATAAAATAGCTTGTTCAATCACCGAATCTACATCCTCTTTGGTTTTTATTTTAGATAAAATAAAATGTACTAAAATACCATATTCGCGCGCCTTAGTCACTTCTTCATTAGCACTATAACTTGAAGCTCCTTTTATTTGAACCACATCGTGATTTGGATTAAATGCTAATTCTTTAATTTGCAATTGCTCTAAGCCTAATTTACTATGAGGCGCTTTGGTATTTTTTATCATCGCACCAAATTCTAATACATGATTTTTCGCATCGTATTGTGATTGCTTTTCGGCAAAAGCAGTTAACCAAGTATGGCAATTCTTAGTGCTTTTCTTTTTTAACTGTGGCGAAATAATGTGTAATCTATCAACCGCTCGAGTGAAATCAACATACAACATATTTAAACTATCCAAAGTTTGTTGTTGTCTTTCTTTTTCGGCTAGTGGTTTGTAAACAGTATCATCAGCTGCTTTAGTTGTATTAATTAATGCTACAGGTAAATCAATCCCTTCCTCATCAATATCCACCCAAATAGATTGCGTTTTTTCGATATCCCAAGCTAAATAAGGTGTAATTACTACTGGAAATTCTAAACCTTTTGAGGCATGAATGGTCATAATATTTACCGCATTAATGCCTTCAGGAATAATAACAGACGCTTTATCAACTCTGCGATTCCACCACTCTAAAAACAAACTGATATTAGATGTATTGCTTTGTAAAAATCCTAATACTTCATCTAAGAAAAAACGAATGTATTGAGGATTACTTTCATTTAATTTAAGCGTATGCACAATTTCTAAACAGGCATCAAATAAATTAGAAGCCGTTAGTTTTAAAATATTTACTCGTAGCTGACATTCGTTTAAAATATCAAATAGAGTTTTGGTTTTAGATGTGTTTAATTCTCTTAAAAAAGTAATATACTGCGCTTCGTTACAAAGTTGTTTATCTAATAAATAATTAATCACGACCGAGGCCGACACAAAATCTTTTTGATTTGAAATGTATTTTAAAAAGGCTAAAACAACCGATACCTCTTTCGCATTATTCAACAATAAAGAATCGGCTGATACAACTGGTATGCCCTGCTCTATTAAAAAATTAGCAACGGTATTTCCATGGCGGTTTTGACGAATAATCACACACACATCGCTATAAGCAAAACCATCCTCAATCGCTTTTTGAATATATTTTAAAATGAATGTTGTGTTAACTGTATCCGTGTCGTCTTTCCCTAATTCAGGAAAATCTAAACTCACATAACCCAACTCATCTGTTTTATGTTCTTGTTTTTGATTGAGATAGATTTTCTTTAAATCTTCGTTTAAAACTGTATCCGCTAAATATTCAAATAAAGTATTATTAAATTTTACGATGGTACTTTCGCTTCTATAATTCTTATCTAACACTCTACCTTCAAAATTTCTTATCAAAGAATCTTCGCGCTCTTGTAACAACTCATTTTTATTAAGCGCATTTACGTTCGGTAAATTCACAAACTGCTCCACATCTGCGTTACGCCAACGATAAATGGATTGTTTGCCGTCACCTACAATTAAGTTCATATTACCATTACCTAATGAGTTATCCATTAATGGTAACATGTTTTGCCATTGCATGGCTGATGTATCTTGAAACTCATCTAATAAAAAATGCTTGTACTTATCACCTAATCGCTCAAAAATAAAAGGTGTTGGTTCGTTATTGACTACTTCCGAAATACGTTCATTAAACTCCGAAATAAATAAAATATTTTCATCGTTTTTGTATTCGTTGGTGAGTTTGGCTAATTCGTTTACCAAGCCCATGGCGTAAATATTTTTATAGATTAAACTAAAGGCATTGTAACGTTGTTCGTTTTCCCTCAAATAAACTAAAACATCTTTGGCGATTTTTTCTAATTCTCCTTTAATACTATCAATTGCTGATTTTTCATCAACCGTTGCTTTACCTCCGTGCCATTTATCAGTATCTAATGTTTTAATCACATTAGAGCCAAACAATTCACTTTCCGATGTTTCTTTTAAATTAGCTAGCTTAACATAAAAATTAAAAATACCAGCTCCGCCACTGGCAAAAGCACTAGCAGTTAATTGCTTTTCATGAATCAAATTCAAGGCTTTTTCGCCCTGAGATTTTAAAAATGTATCATACTCTTTCGTGATAGATTTAAGTTGTTTTTTAATTCTATCAAAATCAGCAATATCAAATTGATTCAATTGATTGATTAAATCACCAACTCCTTCTTTGTTAATTTCTTTAATAAAATCAATCAGTGTTTGTTCAGGATCCCAATTTTTATTGTCTTCGATTTGTGCCATCGAAAACTGAACTAAATAATCCGTAATTAATTTATCCTTACCAAGATTATTAATTAACGTAGAAATTACTTTTTTAAATACTGCATCCGAATCGGTTTCGATTTGAAAATTAATAGGCAATTTTAAATCCAAAGCAAATGTTCTTATAATACGGTGCGTGAAACTATCAATAGTACCAATTGAAAAATCAGAATAATTGTGTAAAATATCCGTCAACACCACTTCTGCCCTAGCCTTTAAATCTTCTTTAGATATCGCAAGTTCTTTTGCAATTAAAGAACTAAGCATGTCGTTGGTTTCTAAACTAATTTCTTTAAGTGCTTTAATAATACGCCACTTCATTTCAGAAGCTGCTTTATTTGTAAAGGTAATCGCTAAAATGCCTTTGTAGGCTTTTGCTAAATTGTGTTTATCAGCTAAAGCAATTTTTAAATACTCTTTTACAAGCGTAAATGTTTTACCACTTCCAGCAGAAGATTTATAAACGATGAAATTATTTTGAGCCATTGGAAGCATACCTTTCAAAGGTAACAATTCTCAAGTTAAAATAAATTATTTGAATAATTATGTATGAAGACAATATTTAAATAAAATACATGATATATATTAATTTGTGGGTTCAAATTTCCACATATTATATTCTTCATATAAAACAGAACCAATAGAGTCTAGGACATAAGACTTATACCAAAGTTTGATAAAATTATTATTGATTTCTAAAACATCCATTGTATCTGTATTGCCGAAAACTATTTTTGTATCATTTAATATTAAATTCCAACTGCCTACTAAATTGGTATCTGGATCCAATAAAGGACAAGGCATGCCTTTTATTGTATATAAATTGTGATTAGAATGATACCAAATTTTTGATGCTAAACTACAGGAATCCATGGACATATCTATTGTGCTAGATAGTGGCCATAAATTCAAATTTAATTTCGCATAGTTTGACGTATCATAAAATGTATGAGTTTGCTTCCATTTTGTTGATATGAGTACGTTTTCAATTGGTGAATTTTGATTTACTACCAAATTGTCGTCTTTTGGTTTATCATTCTCTTTTTTACAAGAAAAAATCAATAACACTAATAAGAGATAAATAAAGAATAAACTATTGTTATATTTCATAAGAAATTTTCATTTTGTTAGCATAAAATTTTTAATTATCGTTTATATACTTCAATAGTATAAGCATATTTTTTTAAATCAATTTCTTGACCTGAGTTATTAATATAGTCTTCGGAGCTTTCTGCACTTATAAAATACCTTCGCATTGTTTTTTTATAATACTTAATAATATAATTACCATCAGCATCGCTTACATCTGTCCCTGTTAAATTCCGATGAGTTGAACCATATTTCATATCAGTAACCTTCACCGTTATACCTTCAACCGGCATGCCTGTTGTAATATCTATAACTGTACCTTTTACATATGCCTTACCTGATCTATTACATGAAAAAAGAACTAAAGAAATAAATACCAATATACCAATTATAATAGTATTACATTTTAATAAATTTCTCAAAATCGTTTTCTCCATTTTTATACACAATTTTTATAATATAAGTACCTGAATTCAACCCCATAATTTCACTTATTTGATACTCTAAAGAATTTATTTGCTGTTTAAATAATATCATTTCTCCAAGTTGATTATAAACATAAATGTCGGAAATAATATCTGATGAAACTACTGAAATAAAACTTAAAGTAGGATTAGGATAAATTTTCAAATTATGAAAGTTGTTTAAAGAAAAATTATCATTGATTTCCTCTAAAAAAAGAACTACAATGTATTGATTTTGTGTGATGGTATTACCAATTGTATCTTTATAGCTATGAGTAACCAAATATGTGCCTTGTTTTTCATAGCAAACTAAAGGATCCATCAAATTTGAAGTTTGACCATTACCAAAATCCCAATGATGTGTATTATTAAAGCAATTAAAGAACTAAGCATGTCGTTAGTTTCTAAACTAATTTCTTTAAGTGCTTTAATAATACGCCACTTCATTTCCGAAGCTGCTTTATTAGTAAAGGTAATGGCTAAAATTCCTTTGTAGGCTTTTGCTAAATTATGTTTATCAGCTAAGGCTATTTTTAAATACTCTTTTACAAGCGTAAATGTTTTACCGCTTCCAGCAGAAGATTTATAAACGATGAAATTATTTTGAGCCATTGGGAGCATACACTGTCGAAGGTAGCGATTCTTGAATTAAAAAACATAAAATATGATAAAAACCAACTTCATAAAAAGCATTTTAGTTAATTTGTAACTTATTAATTAAAGTTGAATTATAACCTTTCAATATGAAACTTAATCTTTTTTTCATAATCGTATCAGTTTTCTTTATGTCTTGTAAAGAATTTAAAGAAATTACTGTGACTAACGTGGATAGTTTTTACATGAATAAAATTACTACCGAACAAATTGAAGCAGAAGTAAACGTGAAAATCAATAATCCCAATAATACGGGTTTTTCCATTTACCCTTCTGAATTTGATGTGATGTTTAGCGGCGTTAGATTAGGAAAAGCAAAATTAAATAAGCGTGTGCATATTGATGGAAAAACTGAAAAGGTGTACACTTTTAAGTTAAACTCTAAAATTTCTGAAATGAATCCTTTGGATGCTTTGAGACTTATGAATTTAGATAACCTTGGCAAAATTGATGTAAAAGGAGAGTTGAAAGCAGGGAAATTCTATCTAAAAAAGAAATTTCCGGTTAACTACACCGATAAAGTGAAATTATTTAACTAAAACGTAACCATTTGTTCATTAATTGTGTATAAATTAGCCAAAAACCTAATTTATGTCTCAAGCTGAATTGATATCGGCATGCCTTAAAAACGACAAAACTGCAAAAAAACAGTTGTTTGAGACCTATTGTAACAAGTTAGGCTTTATTTCTGCCCGTTATTCAAAGAATCCAACACAAGCAGAGCAAGTTTTACTAAATGGTTTTGCTTGTTTATTGTCAAACCTAAGTCAATTCAAAGCTCAACATAACATTACCCTTGATGAATTCATAAAAAATGAGTTCATTTCTTTTGTGGTGAAATACATAAAAGGCATCCGAAACGAATATTATGTAGCCAGTACCGTAAAAGCAGTTGAGCATAAAGAAAGAACCTACGATTTATTTTTGGACAGCAAATTTATTGACGTTAACAATGTTAACCAAGATATTTTACTCAAATCTATTCAAGCTTTAGTTCCATCACAGCGATTAATTTTTAATTTACATGTGATTGATAATTACACTTTAGCCCAAGCCTCTGAATTATTAGACAGTAGCGAGCAAAGTATGAAAGCTAATTTAGAAAAGGCAAGATTTAATTTACAGAAAACAATTGAACGGAATTTAAAATTAAGTAACGATGAGCAGCCAGTTTAGTTACGAGTTAGATGAGCGTCAAATTAAAATCTTGATGCAAGATGCCGAATTGGATGGCCATGAAGCACTGTGGGATAAATTTGAATTATTAGAACCTAATGCTAATTGCAAAACAGCATCGGTTCAAATTGGTAACTATATTCCTAAATTCAACGTCAGCATTAGTCGCTCGGTTATTGTGCCAATATTATTTATTGTGTTAATTGGAGGTTTATCGGCAATGCTTTTTAGTTTTGTTGACTTTAAGAAAAAAGAAACAATTGATAAAGAAATTCCTTTAGTGGCTAATCCCGAAAATTTTAAAAAGCCTGAAGCAACGACCGCGAAATTAGTAAAACCTGTTGAAGTAAAAACTGCTCCAATTGCCACAGTTGCTTTGAATACGGCATCAGTGATTAATAAACCAACTACTCCAGCTGTAACAGTATCTGAACCAAAAAAAGAAGAAATGGCGAAAACACCACCAATAACTTCTGTTAGCGCAGCAGTTATAAAGGAATCAGAAAATGCAAAAGTAGTGTCTAAAAACACGTCCACTCAAGCAATTCCTACTATTATCAAAAAGAAAAAGAAGAAAGTGGCTGCCGAAGAATTGCCTACAATTAAAGCAGTTACTAATTTAAATGAAGGTGTAAGCGAACCAGAATTAGATTTAAAATAATTGTTTCCAGCTATTATTTAGCATTTCACCAATTCTTTTATCAATAATAAACGTAAAATCGTTTTCCGAAATCTTATCTAATTCAACCCAACGCATTGTTTGCGCTCCCTCTTTTTTGGTCTCAAAATCAAAAGGTTTATTTGAAATTTTAAAACCCGATTGCAAATGCTCAAAAGAATATTTAGGCTTTACTGTGTAATAAATACTGATGACTTGGTTATTAGTACTAAAAGCTGAATTCACAAAAAAATCAGTCGTGTAAAAATGAGAATCTACTTCTATATCTAAATCTAGTTCTTCTTTAAATTCACGAATAACGCAATCTATCGTTCCCTCACCAAATTCTAACCCACCGCCAGGCAGTTTTGTAATATTCATACCTTTTATATGTTCGTCGGAAACTAATACTTTGTTTTCATGTATTAAAATACCATATACTCGAACATTAAAACCTTTCATGAAGTAAATTTACACCAATAAATCGAGAGAAAATAGATTAGGATTAATTACTTTTTGTTAAAGTAATTTAAGTTGGTAGTAATACCTATTGTATTGGAATTGCCTGTTAAAGCAAATTTAGAAAAGGCGTAATCTAAATGAAATTTATATACTTTTAAGCCAAATCCTAAAGATAAACCATTTGCTTTTCTTACATCTGGCAGAGCCATTTCTTTCCCTTTTCTAAAATTATAAGCAACTCTGACCATGAAATTTTTACCAAAAATAATTTCAGTGCCCATGGTCAAATGTCTTCCAAATTTATCTAAACCAGCATTAATTTTTTCGTTACGTTTTTGCTTATCTGTTTTTACAATTGGTTTATTAGTAAAAGGATCAATATCAGACACTTGCTTTTGCGGATCATCATAAGTTAAATCCCATTTCAATAATTGATCGTACTGAAAAATCACCCTGAAAGGTGCTTTAGGAATTTTTTTACTAAATCCAATTTGAACATTAGTTGGTAAATTTTCTTTTGGTCCACCTTCAAAATAAGGTTTCCATTGACGACCGTAGTTTTTAGCTATTATAGAGGCTGTGAAATTTTTCTTATTATGGTATGTTAATCCAACATCAATGGCGCTTCCAAACGAATTATAGATTTCGTAATGAGAGTATATAGTTTTAAGGGCAACTCCTAAAGAAAGTGAACTATCTTTATTAAGAGTTTTAGCAAATGCTAGGTTCAAGCAATAGTCTGCTGCTTTAAAAGTTCCTAACTCAACATCATATTCGTCTCTTCCGTCAAATTTACCATAATTAAAGTATTGCAAGCCCGCGGCAAAAGTTCCGTACTTTTTTAATTGATGAGCGTACATAAAGTTACCATAACTTAAATCAGCCACATAATTCACATAATTAAATGCTAATTGCTTTGAGCTGCTGGGATTTAATAATGCAGGATTACTATATCCTAAATTCACATCTTTATCCCAAATAGCCATGGTTGCCCCGCCTAAAGCGTTAGAACGTGCCGGAATTGGTAAATCTAAAAAGCTATAAACCTTTGAGCCACCTAATTGGGCATAAGAGTTTAAGCTAATAACAACTAAAAGATATGTAACTATTTTTTTCAATATGATTATAAACGCCTAAAAGTATGGTTTATTGTGCAATTATTTGCTCATTCTAAAAACATTGGTCTCAACCCAACCTTTTCCCCAATCTTCATGTTCTTGTGCTGTCCAAAGCTCAGGATAAAAGATACGTTTTTGAAAACGAGGCGGTAAATATTTTTGCCAATTAGTGCCGCCAGTGGCAGCAATATCTTCGGTGTTTTGTTGTAAGTAACGCACCGCACTTTTATAATGCATTAAAGGCCAATTGATATTAACATTAACATCTAGTTCCTTCAACGCATTAATGAGTTTAGGATTTTGTTGATCATGAGCTGATAATGATTTGTATTTAGCCCACATATTTTTGGTTTGATACTCTCTAGCTAAAGCAACAAACTCGGCGCCGTACTTTTGCTCAAACTGTTTAAGTGTGAGTGTTTTTTTACCAGTTGCCAATTCGGTAGCTCCTTTGTTCCAGTATATATTTTGAAACATTTCTTCTATACTTGAATTTTTACCCTCTAAACTTGGCCTTACATCTTTATCCACCAAATTAAAAAAATCGGTTGCACAAATTTCAATTTTACGATATTGAGCGCTTTGAAAACCACTTGCAGGCAATAAAGCCATGCGATAACGTAAAAACTGTTCTTTTTCCATACCATCCACCATA
>Ga0315900_10000405_pt1 | contig 76865 bp, 62 predicted proteins | sample LakEriMetagenome_FD_203521 | JGI IMG/M metagenome (GOLD analysis project Ga0315900, IMG submission 203521) | Freshwater fungal communities from buoy surface, Lake Erie, Ohio, United States - Buoy 12 MA114 | ecosystem: Environmental > Aquatic > Freshwater > Lake > Lake biofilm | place: USA: Lake... | reverse complement strand
CTGCGCGTCGATCGCATCCGCAACCTCGTGTTCGCGACCTTCTCCCCCACGCTGGAGCCGGCCGCGCAGTGGTTCGGCCCACGCATGGTGTGGAGCCTCGAGCGCTTCTTCAACCGTCCGATCGAACTGATCGGCGGGTACACCCAGGTGCTGCCGAACAACTGGAAGCTCTACGCCGAGAACGTGCGCGACTCCTATCACGCGAGCCTGCTGCACACCTTCTTCGCCACCTTCGGCATCAACCGGCTGTCCATGGACGGGGCGGTGGAAGTCTCCGAGCGCGGCGGCTCGCACCTGAGCTGGGCGAAGATGGAAACCGACGACGCCGAGGGCACCGATTACGCCTCCGGCGGGCTGCGCTCGATGCGCGATCTCGCGATCGAGGATCGGCGGATCCTGCGCAGCTGGCGGGAGTTCCCGGACGGCATCACGCACATGATCCAGACGCTTTTCCCCAACGTGTTCCTGCAGCAGATCCAGAACACGCTCGCGGTGCGCATGCTGGTGCCGCGCTCGATCGATCGATCCGATCTCGTGTGGTGGGTGTTCGCCTACACCGACGACACGCCCGAACAGCGGCGGGCGCGGCTGCTGCAGAGCAACCTCGTCGGCCCGGCTGGCCTGGTCTCGCTGGAGGATGGCTTCATCGGCAACGCGGTGCAGCGGACCACCCGCGGCGACCAGGGACACGGGGCCGTGGTCGAGATGGGCGGCCATGGCGTGGGGCCCGAGCGCCAGAGCCGCGTGTCGGAAGGCGCGGTCCGCGGCTTCTGGCAGCAGTGGCGCGGCATGATGGGGTGCTGAAATGGCGCTGCCTCCCCCTCTCACCGAGACCGAACGCCGATTCCTGACCGACGTCGCCCAGCGGGTCGTCGACTGCGCAGGCGCGGTCGACGACGATCGTCTCGAGGACTGGCCCGAACACTTCACCGAGGACTGCGTCTATCGCATCCAGACCCGCGAGGCGCAGTCCAAGGGCTGGCCGATCGGGCTCATCCACTGCGAAGGCCGGGCGATGCTTCGCGATCGCGTGCTCGCGATTCGCCACGGCAACGTGTTCGACCCGCACACCTATCGGCACGTGGTGTCGGCTCCTCGCTTCGCGCCCGGCGAGGCGGGCACTGGCCCGAAGCTTGCATCCCGCCATGTGCTCAGCAGCTTCAACGTCACGCGGGTGATGCGCACGGGCGAGAGCACGCTGTTCGCCGTGGGTACCTACGACGACACGTTCGAGGCCGTCGACGGCCAGTGGCTGATCCGCGAGCGCCTGGTCCTGCTCGACTCGCGCAACCTCGACACGCTGCTGGTGATCCCCATCTAGGAGCCGCCCGATGCCCGCCCGCCGTCGTCCCCTTCACTGCCTGCTCGCCAGCCTGCTGACCACGACGGCGATCGCCAGCGGCGGCGTGCTGGCCGCGGAACGCCCCGTCGGCTTTCCTGCGCAGCCGGTCAGGCTGGTCGTGCCCTTTCCCCCGGGCGGCACCAGCGACATCGTCGGCCGGGTCGTCGCCCAGAAGCTCGGGACTACCATCGGCCAGCGCGTGGTGGTCGAGAACCGGCCGGGAGCCGGGGCGGCCATCGGCATCATGGCGGTGGTCAACGCCCCCGCCGACGGGCAGACGCTGCTGCTGGGCGCGGCAGGACCGCTCACCATGAGCCCGCACATGGGCAAGGTGCCCTACGATGCGGAGCGCGACCTCGCGCCGATCGCGCTGGTGACCGCGGTGCCCAACATCGTCGCGGTCCACCCCGGCGTGCCCGCCGCTTCGCTGTCCGAACTGGCCGCGCTCGCGCGCAAGCGCCCCGGCAACATCAGCTATGGCTCCGCAGGCCAGGGCACGACCGCCCACCTCTCCGGCGAGCTCTTCCGGGCACTGGCGGGCGTCGACATGATCCACGTGCCCTACAAGGGGACGTCGGCCGCGGTCGCCGACCTCGTCGGCGGACAGATCGACCTGGTGATCGACAACCTGCCGGGCGTGCTGCCGCAGGTGCGTGCGGGCAAGCTGCGGGCACTCGCGCTCACCAGCACGGGCCGCTCCCGCGCGGCCCCCGAAGTGCCCTCGGCCCCGGAGGCCGGCATGAAGGACCTGATCGTGAGCGGCTGGTTCGGCTTCCTCGCCCCCGCACGCACGCCCGCGCCCGTGGTCGACTGGCTCGCCCAGGAGATCATGGCCGCAGCGCGCAGCCCCGAGGTGCAGCCGCAACTGGGCGAACTCGGCGGCGAGGCCGACCTGCGCGGTCCGGCCGCGTTCCGAACCTACCTGCGCGCGGAATCCGAGCGCTGGTCGAAGATCATCACGGCGGCGAAGATCCGGATCCAGTAGCATCGTCGCGACGCGCCGCGATCGCGGCGCTCCGCAGGAGGAGGCGCGCGTCGACGTGCCGGACATCGAAGTTCTTCAGCAATGGCTGCGAGCCACCGCCCCGGGGGCACCCGGCGCCGTCGCGGCCGCCCTCGACATGCGTCGCGAGGCGGCCGCGTTGCGTGACCGCGGGCACGGCGAGCGCGTCACCTACTCGCGCAAGGTATTCATCCCGCTCACGCGCCTGTGCCGGAACACCTGCCGCTACTGCACCTTCGCGACGGTGCCGCGCGCGCTGCCCGCGCCCTACCTGTCGCCCGACGAGGTGCTCGCGATCGCGCGCGCCGGACGCGAGGCAGGCTGCGACGAGGCGCTGTTCACGCTGGGCGACCAGCCGGAGGCGCGCTGGCCGCAGGCTCGGGAGTGGCTGCAGCGCGCGGGCCACGCCGACACGCTGGCCTACCTCGAGTCCATGTGCGAGCGGGTGCTGCGCGAGACCGGACTGCTGCCGCACGTGAACGCGGGCGTGATGGACGCCGAACGCATCGCGCGGCTGCGTCGGGTGAGCGTGTCGCAGGGGCTGATGCTCGAGTCGGTCTCGGAGCGACTGTGCGAGCCGGGCGGACCGCACCACGGTTGCCCGGACAAGCAGCCGGCAGCGCGGCTGGCCACGCTGCAGGCGGCCGGCGAACAGCGCGTGCCGTTCACCAGCGGGCTGCTGATCGGCATCGGGGAGACCCGCGAGGAGCGACTGTCCACGCTGCTCGCGCTGCAGGCGGCGCACGCGCGCCACGGCCACCTCCAGGAGGTGATCGTCCAGAACTTCCGCGCGAAGCCCGGCACCGCGATGCAGGACGCGCCGGATGCCGAGATCGACGATCTCGCCTGGACCGTGGCGCTGGCTCGCCTCGTCTTCGGCCCGGAGATGAATATCCAGTGCCCGCCCAATCTCAGCCCGGGGCAGGTGGGCACGCTGCTCGCGTCCGGCATCAACGACTGGGGCGGCATCTCGCCGGTCACACCGGATCACGTGAACCCGGAGGCGCCCTGGCCGACGATCCAGGCGCTGCGCGCCCAGACGACCGCCGCCGGCCACCGGCTGGTCGAACGGCTGGCCGTCTACCCCGCGTGGGCACTCGACTCGGCGCGCTGGCAGGACCCGCACGTGCTGTCGGCGCTGCATGCGCGCATGGACAGCGAGGGGCTCGCCCGCACCGATGCCTGGCACCCGGGTCGCGACCTGCCGCTGCCGCCCTCGCGCGGGGATGCAACCCCCCGGGGGGGCGGCACGAGTGCGGCACGCTCGCGCGACCGTCTGCTCGCGCGCATCCTCGCCGGCGAGCCTCCCCCGGTCGAGGCCATCGCCAGCCTGCTCTCGTGCCGCGACGAGGCGGTGGGGGAAATCCTGGACGCGGCCGATGAACTGCGCCGCGCCCGCGTTGGCGACACGGTCAGCTTCGTCGTCAATCGCAACATCAATTACACCAACGTCTGCAGCTACGCCTGCCGTTTCTGCGCGTTCTCCAAGGGACGACTGGGCGCGCAGCTCCGGGGGCCGGCCTACGACCTCGACCACGCCGAGATCGCGCGGCGCAGCGCCGAGGCCTGGGCACGCGGCGCGACCGAGGTGTGCCTGCAGGGCGGGATCCACCCGGACTACACCGGCGAGACCTACCTGCGCATCCTGCGCACCGTCCGCGAAGCCGCACCCGGCCTGCACGTGCATGCGTTCTCGCCGCTGGAGGTCACGCATGGGGCCGCCACGCTGGGATTGACCGTGCCCGCGTTCCTCGAACGGCTGCGCGAGGCCGGACTGGGCACGCTGCCCGGGACCGCGGCCGAGATCCTCGACGACGAAGTCCGAGCGGTACTCTGCCCCGACAAGCTGTCCACGTCCGCATGGCTGCAGGTGATGGCCGATGCGCATCGTGCGGGCCTGCGCTCGACGGCGACCATGATGTTCGGACACGTCGACCAGCCGCGCCACTGGGCCACCCATCTCGCGCGCATCCGCGAACTGCAGCTCGCCACCGGCGGCTTCACCGAGTTCGTGCCACTGCCCTTCGTGCACATGGAAGCGCCGATCTTCCTGCGCGGACGGGCGCGGCCGGGGCCGACCTGGCGGGAGGTCCGGCTGGTCCACGCGGTCGCTCGCCTTGCCCTCTCGCCGGCCATCGACAACCTGCAGGTATCCTGGGTCAAGCTGGGCGAGGCGGGAGCGGCGGCGATGCTCGCCGCGGGGGTGAACGATCTGGGCGGCACGCTGATGAACGAGAGCATCTCGCGCGCGGCCGGCAACGAACACGGACAGGAGCTGCCGCCCGATCGCATGCGCTCGATCGCCCAGCGCGCCGGGCGCGCGGTTCGCCAGCGCACGACGCTCTACCTCGATGCGCCCGACGAGCGGGTCGCCGCGGCGCGGTTCGCCGATCCGCTCAGCCCCGTCGTCCAGACCCCGCTGCGCGCACGACGCGCGCGCGCGGCCCCGAACACCCCGACCGATGACCTGGTGAACGCATGACCGATGCAGAGACGACCGCCACCCCTCTCCCCGTGATCGCCGTGCTGGGAGGAACCGGCAAGGAGGGATCCGGGCTGGCCTTTCGCTGGGCGCATGCCGGCTACCGCGTGCTGCTGGGCTCGCGCGACGCCGACCGCGCATGCGCGGTCGCGGCCGAACTGCGCGCGCTCGCAGCCACCCACGGCCGGGCCGACGCGCGGATCGAGGGTTCGGACAACCTGTCCGCCGCGAGCGCCGCGACCCTCGTCGTGCTGGCGGTGCCCTTCGCGGCCCAGCAGGACACCGCACGCGCGGTGCGCGGAGCGCTCGAGGGCAAGGTGCTGGTCGACGTGACCGTGCCGCTGGTACCCCCGAAGGTCGACCGGGTGCAACTGCCTGCCGGCGGCTCGGCGGTGCTCGCGCTCCAGGCCGAACTGGGTGCCGGCGTGCGCGTGGTCTCGGCCTTCCAGAACGTGTCGGCGGTGCACCTGAAGGACCCCACCCATCCCGTCGACTGCGACGTGCTGGTGTGCGGGGACGATGCGACGGCACGCGAGGAGGTCTGCGCGCTCGCGCGCGCGGCGGGGATGGTCGGACTGCACGCGGGCCCTCTTGCCAACTCCGCGGCCGCCGAAGCGCTCACTTCGGTACTGATCGCGATCAACAAGCGCTACAAGGTTCCCGGCACCGGGCTGCGCATCACCGGTCTGCCCGGTTCCGCGCGAGCAGGCTGAACGGCCGGGACCTCCGACGCCACCGCCGGGTGCCACCGCACCACCGGCGGTCGCGGGAGGCCATCCCGACGGCGGCGAGCACGTCGAAGGCGGTTGCGCCCGCCCGGCCCGCGAGGTCGATGCCCGACTGAGCGCCCTGCGGCGCGGTTCGGCACTGGCCGCGTTAACCTCCGCCTACTGCCATGCGAACCCTGACCCTCACCGCGCTCGAAGGCATTCCCGAGGTCCGTGCCGGCGACGACCTTGCGGACCTGCTGCGCGCTGCGCTGGAGCGTACCGGCCTGGTGCCACGCGACGGCGACGTGCTGGTGATCGCCCAGAAGATCGTCTCCAAGAGCGAAGGTCGCCGGGTGGCGCTCGAAACCGTCGAGCCAGGCGAGCGGGCCCGCGCGCTCGCCCGCCTGACCGGGAAGGACGCCCGACTGGTCGAACTGATCCTGCGCGAATCGGTCGAGGTCCTGCGCGCCCGCCGCGACGTGCTGATCGTCGAGCACCGGCGCGGATGGATCATGGCCAATGCCGGTATCGACCTGTCCAACGTGTCGGCCGAAGGTACACACGCCCTGCTGCTGCCCGAGGATCCGGACGCCACCTGCGCCCGGCTGCGCGCGTCGCTCGCCGATCTCGCCGATCTCGGCGTGGTGATCAACGACAGCTTCGGCCGCGCGTGGAGATGCGGCGTGACCGGCACCGCGCTGGGTACGGCCGGACTTCCGGGGCTGGTCGACCTGCGCGGCCGCCGCGACCGCAACGGCCGCGCGCTGCTCACCTCGGAGGTCGCGGTGGCCGATGAACTCGCAGCCGCCGCCTCGCTGGTGATGGGACAGGCCGACGAGGGCCATCCGGCTGTCCTCGCGCGCGGAGTGCCGTGGCCGCTGCGCGAGTCGAACGCGCGCGAACTGCTGCGACCGCGCGCCATGGACCTGTTCCGCTGAAGCCCATGGATCGCGCCGAGACCCCGTCCCCACCTGCCGAAGGCCGCGCCCACGGCGTGGTCCTCGCGCTGGCCGGCGGCGTGGGCGGCGCGCGCATGGCGCAGGGCCTCGCACGCGTGCTCGCGCCCGGCGACCTCGCGATCGCGGTCAACGTCGGAGACGACTTCTCCCACCTGGGACTGTCGATCTGCCCCGATCTGGATACCGTGATGTACACGCTCGCCGGCGTGCACAACCCGCACACCGGCTGGGGCCGCGCCGACGAGACCTGGAACTTCCTCGAGACGCTGGGCCGCATCGGCGGGGAGACCTGGTTCAGGCTGGGCGATCATGATCTCGCGGTGCATGTCGAGCGCACCCGTCGCCTGCGCGAGGGCGAGTCGCTGTCGACGGCCACCGCGGCGCTGTGCGCGGGTTTCGGCATCGCGCATGCGGTGTTCCCCGTCACCGACGACACGCTGCGCACGCGCATCGATACCGACATCGGCGTCCTGGACTTCCAGGATTACTTCGTGCGCAGGCAGTGTGCGCCGGTTGCCCGGGCCTTCCACTACTCGGGCGCCGACCGCGCTCGGCCCAGCCCTCCCCTGGCAGACCTGCTCGGCAGCGGGCGGCTGCGCGCGATCGTGCTCTGCCCGTCCAACCCGTGGCTGAGCCTCGCGCCGATGTTCGCGGTACCCGCCCTGGGCGCGCTGCTCGATGCCCGCCGCGTGCCCGTGGTCGCGGTATCGCCGATCGTCGGCGGCGCGGCGGTGAAGGGTCCTGCAGGCAAGATCATGCGGGAACTCGGACTCAGCGTGGACGTGAGCGGCATCGCGCAGCACTACGGTGATCGCGTCGATGGCTGGATGATCGACGAGCGCGACGCGCGGCACGCCGCGAACCTGCGCGAGCAGGGCCGCACGGTCGCGCTCGCCGATACCCTGATGACCGATGCCGCCCGGAGCGAGGCGCTCGCCCGCGAAGTGCTCGCGCTGCTCGACCGGATGCCCGGGCCTGCCGTGTGAGCATCGTGGACGACACCTGGATCGTCACGCCGGTACGAGGATTCGTGCAAGGCAAGTCACGGCTCGCTCCCGTCCTGGCCCCCGGGGAGCGCGAGCGACTCACCCGCGAACTGCTCGCACGCACGTTGGGCGCGGCGATCGCCGCCTGCACTCGCCCCGATCGTTGTATCGTGGTGAGCCCCGACCCGCGCGCACGCGACTACGCGACCGGCCTCGGCGCCGTCGCGCTCGAGGACCCCGAGCCCGGTGCATCGCAGTCGACCGGCGAAGCAAGCCTGAACGCAGCGCTCTCGGCGGGTGCGACCGAGGCCGCCAGGCTCGGCGCCTCCCGCGTGCTCGTGCTCGCGGCCGACCTGCCCGGCATCAGCGCCGACGTGCTGGTGCGGTTCACCCGGGCATCGTCTCCCGGAGGGGCGTGCATCGCCGCCGATCGTCACCGGCGTGGCACCAATGCGCTGCTGCTGCCCGCTGGCGCCGAGGCGGCGCTGCGCTTTGGTCCCGACAGCCTGCGTGCGCATCGCGAGGCATTCGCCACGCTCGGCATCCCGCTCGGCGAGTGGCACGAGCCGGCACTGGCCTTCGACCTGGACACCCCCGAGGACTGGGCCCGGGCGCGTCGGCAGGCCCTGCTGCAGGGTTCGACCTGAATCGGATGGACGGCCCGCTCGCGCGGCGGTAGGCACGCCTGCCGCCATCGGCGGCCGGGCCATCCTCGGCCCGCAGGCGGCTCGCGCCGTACGGCCGTGACCTCGCGCCCCGCCGGATCGGCGTGCCGCCCGCCGCGAACGTGCCGTCGCAGTCTCGGCCGGGCGCGCCGAGCGTCGCCGGCGCGGCCGTGGCCGCTGTCGGCGAGCAGCGCAGGCACGCCCGGACGCGGACGCTCAGCCCCCGCCCGCGATCGCGAAGATCTCGCGCAGACGCGCGGGGTCGCGGGTGTGGCCGAGCGCCACCATCAACAGGATGCGCGCCTTGATGCCGCTCAGGAACCCCGAGGAGATCGCGCCGCGCGCCATCATGCTCGACCACGACCCGGGATAGCCCTTGCCCGGATGCGGGGCACCCGAAGCGAGGCGCAGCCCGGCGACGACCGGGATTCCCGCCTCCAGCGCGCGGCATACGCCGTCGAAGTAGGCGCGGTTCACGTTGCCACCGCCGGTACCTTCGACCACGATGCCATCGGCGCGACTGTCGATGCAGGCCTGCAGCAGCAGCGCATCCGACCCCTGCACCATCGGAATCACGTAGACGCGTTCGCGGATCGAATCCACCTCGAGCAGCAGCCGTCGCTCCGGTCGCGCGAGGAAGGTCACCGCATGCGCGGTGACATGGCCCAGCGGTCCGCCATCGCGGGCACCGAACGCGGTCAGGCGCTCCGGGCTGAGCTTGGTGGCATCGCGCGCGGCGTGGATCTCGCTGCCCAGCGCCACGAGGACCCCGCGCCCGCGCGCGGCGGGATCGGCTGCCACCCGCACCGCGTTGAGCAGGTTGCGCGGACCATCGGGGTCGGGTTCGTCCGCATTGCGCTGGGCGCCGGTGACCACCACCGGGCGCTCGTCGCCCACCGTGAGATCCATCAGGTAGGCCGTCTCCTCCAGCGTCGCCGTGCCATGCGTGATCACGACGCCGGCAACCCCGGGGTCGGCGAAGGCGCGACGGATGGTGTCGCGCAACCCGAACGCCGTCGCGGTATCCATCAGCGCGCTGTTGATGTTCGAATGCTCGACGACCTCGATGCGGGCCGCCTGCTCGAGGCCGGGCACGGCCGACACCAGGTCGGCCGCCGACGCGGCCGAAACATGTCCACCCAGCCGAGCATCGAAGCGCGAGGCGATCGTGCCTCCGGTCCCGATCACGCACACCCGTGGTCTGTCACTCATCGCTGCCTCCCGCGAGGGCCGCGTCGACAGCGGCCGGGCCGCGAATTATAGAGGGGGCGGCCGCGGCGGGCTGCGCGGGCGACGTGGGCCTCAAGTCCCGGGCCTGGTCGTCGATAACACGGGTGTGACGGCCCGGTGCCGGTCCCCCGACTCATCCCGATCATGGCCAATGTGACTTTTTTCTCGCGTCGCCAGCGTCTCGGACTGCTGGCGCTCGGTCTCGCCCTGGCTGTCGGCGGCACGCCGGCCAGCGCTGCCGATCCGCTGATCACCGACGAGGAAGCGCGCCTGCCCGATGCACCGGTGGTGTCGGCGACGCGGGGCATCTCGCGCGGCCCTGGCATCCGGCTGGCCAGCCCCGACGAGGTGAACGCGCGCGGCTTCGCGCTGCGCCTCGCCCTCGAGCCGCGCGGCGGCGCACGGATCGATCAGGCCAGCCTGAAGGTGAGCTACCTGAAGCAACCGGCAGTGGACCTGACCCCCCGCGTGAAGAGTGGCATGTCCGGCAACCACATCGAACTGCCGCGCGTGTCGGTGCCGGCGGGAAGCCATCCGATCCGGGTGAGCGTGCGCGACACCGAGGGCCGGGAAGGCGTGCTCACCTTCCAGCTGCGCGCGCGGTGAACACCGCGACCGTGGGTTGCCCGTACTGCGCCGCAGACCTCGCGCCCGGCGTGATGGCCTGTCGCCACTGCGGACGCATGGTCGGGCAGCTGTTGCCGCTGCTCGTGCGCCAGCGGGAACTGGCGGCCGAGATCACGGAGTTGCGCGCGGAACTCGCCTGCCTTCGCGGCTCGCCCGTGCCGCCTTCCACCGGCATGCAACACGCGACAGGCGCCGGGTCCCAGCCCCTCCCCCGGGCTCCATCCGCGCATCATGCGCCCGCAGCCACCCTGGCCGCGGCCGTGCTCCTGGTGACGACCGCCTCGGCCCTGCTGCACTGGCTGCTGCTGTTCGTCTACGATGCGCCACCACTGCTGCTGCGCCTGCTCACGCTGGTCGTACCCTTCGCGCTGGGCCTGCGCGCGAACTGGGTGACCTCGGGCCGCGCCGCGACGGCTGCGTACGCGATCGCGGCGATCGCCTGCGGTGCGAGTTCGGTGCTCGCGATGCTCGCCATCACCCACCTGATCGACGACGTACCCCTGCTGCCCCAGGACGCACGCGAGTTGCGCGAGGCGCTGGAGTACGCGGCCTCGATCGCGCTGGCCTTCCTCGCCGGGCTGCTGGTCGTCCGCGCCATTCGCCGCGTGCCCCGCCCGGCGCCCGCACCCGGCGCGCTGGTCGGCTATGCGCAGCGTTTTCAACAGGCGGCGAGCCTGCTCTCGCCGATCTGCGCCGGCGGGCTCGCGCTCTACTCGGGACTCAAGAGCCTGGTCGGTGACTGACCCGCAACCTCCCGAACCCGGGGAAACCCCGATGACACCGTATGCTCCACCGACCTCCACCGCCCCGAACCGGGCCTCGGCCGCGCAACCGCGCCTGCACCGCAGGATGCGGGGATGGCTCGCCCTGCTCGCGCTCGCCGCGGGCCTGACGCTCGCCACCGATCCCGCGCGCGCGCAGCCGACCGTCGGCAGCACGGTGCGCGACACGCTGGCCCTCGGATGGGGTGCGAGCGTCGCGCTGCCCGAGGGCGACTGGCGGGTCGCGGCAACGCCCGTGCTCGCACGCAAGGGCTTCAGCTGGGAGGTGATCGTGCTGCGCGATGCGCGCCCGCAGGCAAGGATCCCCCTGCTGGTGGTGCGCCATTCACGCGAGAACGTGAGCTGGGGATCACTGCCGTGCCCGGAGGCATCGCCGGCCGAAGGTGCCCCGTGGTTCATGCTCGACTGGCACGGGTCGGCCCCCAATGGCACGGTCAATCGATGTTCGAGGGTCTGGCCGATCGGCGACTACGCGCAGTGGCGCAGCCGTATCGTGCCCGGCAGTGCCTGGTGGAAGGAGCTGGGCGGGCTCGACCTCGAGCCGGCGCAGAGCGCGAACGGGTTTCTGCTCGTGGAACTCATGCTGCAGGAGCACCAGCGGCGCGGCATCCGGGTCGAGGCCTTCGTGCGCCCCCCCGCCGGCCGCACGCCCGCGCAGTTCCGCGAGGCGGTGCTCGCGGGCAAGGGCGGAACGGAGGCCGAGATGCTCTCCACGTGGATCTCGGTCTACATGGCCTCCACCCAGCTGTCGTTCCTCAACCTCTCGCCCCGCCCGATCGCGGCTCTCGGCTGGCCGCAGCCGGGTTCGACTGCATCACGACCCGTGGAGACCGGCAAGCCAGCCGCATCGGCCTCGTCGGCAACCGCCGCCCCGGCGGCTGCCGGGAAGACACCCCCGTCGAGCCCGGTGCCGGCCACGGCTGGGGGAACGCTCCCGGGGGGAGCAGGGTCGCCGGTCCCTGCAACCGCGCCCGGTACATCGCCTCCCGCGGCAAGTCCGCCGCTCGCCGGCCCGACTGCGCTCGTGCTCGAGCAGCAGAATCGAGACCTTCAGCGCCAGCTCGAGCAGATGCGGCAGACACTCGCGCAACTGCAGGCCGCCACGGTGGCGGCGACGGCAACCAAGCCAGCCGCGGTCGCCGCCGCAGATCGACCCTTCACGCCCCGCCCGCCATCGCCGCAGCGCAAGGCACTCGTCATCGGCAATGACCGCTACACCGATGTCCCTGCACTGGCCAACGCGGTCGCCGACGCCGAGGCGATGGCGCGCACGCTGCAGGCCGTCGGCTTCACCGTGACCAAGCACCTCAACCTGACCGAGAAACGCTTCAAGCAGGCGCTGCGCGACTTCCGCATGCAGGTGCAGGGCGGCGACGAAGTGATCGTCTATTACGCCGGCCACGGCGTGCAGCTCGGCGCAGCCAACTACCTCCTGCCCGTGGACATCCGCGCCGATCACGAGGAGCAGGTGAAGGACGAGGCGATCCCCCTGCAGCGCATCCTCGACGACCTCAACGAACGCAAGGCGAAGTTCAGCCTCGCGGTCATCGACGCGTGCCGAGACAACCCGTTCCAGTCGAAGGGACGCAGCATCGGGGGCCGGGGCCTCGCGCCGACCTCGGCGGCCTCCGGCCAGATGGTGATGTATTCCGCCGGCGCCGGGCAGCAGGCACTCGACCGCCTGGGGCCGAACGATCCCGAGCGCAACGGACTGTTCACGCGCGTGCTGCTGCGCGAGATGACCCGCCCGGGACAGTCGGTCGACCGCGTGTTGCGCAGCGTTCGCAACGAGGTCGTGCGCCTCGCACGCAGCGTCGGCCACGAGCAGACGCCTGCGCTGTACGACCAGGCGATCGGCGAATTCTTCTTCGCGCCATGAACCGCCTCGACACGCACGGCCAACTGGGCGCCGACATGCCTGCGCGCGGATGGCCATCGGAGCGGGTCCGTGCCGGCACGCGGCTGCGCGCCGCGCTGGGCGCATTCGCAGGGGCCGTGCTGGTCGCCGCCGGCATGGCGTCTCCCGCGCTGGCCTCCGACGCGCGCACCGCGCTGCTCATCGGCCTCTCGCGCTACGCCGACCCGGCCGTGGTCCCCCTGCGCGGCGTCGAGCACGACATGACCAGCGCGCGCACCATCGCGCGCGCGATGGGCATTCCCGACTCCGGCACCCGCGTGATCCGCAACGCCGAGGCCACCAAGGCAGGCCTGCTCGCCGCGCTGCGCGAACTGGGCGAGCGCACCCGGGACGGCTCGCGCGCGTTCATCTACTTCTCCGGCCACGGTACCCGCTACTTCGACCCGCAGGCCGGCGGATGCGTCGAGGGCCTGCTCACCTACGACGGGCAGGTCATCACCAACGCCGAACTGGCCGAGGCGACACAGCCCGTGGGCCGTCGCGCGGACAAGATGATCGTGATGCTCGACGCCTGCCACTCCGAGGGCGTGCTCCCCGCGAAGGCGGCGGCGACCCGGGGACTCTCCGGCACCCTGGTGCCGAAGTTCAGCGTGCCGGCCTCCGGCACATCGCCCGCCGCCTGCTCGGTCGTCGCCAACTACCGCACGCGCGGGCTGCTGGCCGAGACGACGCGACTGGGGGCGTTGCGCGAGAACGTGGTGATGATCACCTCGGCACGCCCGGACGAAGTGAGCTTCGACGAGCCGGAGCGCGGCGGTCTTGCCACGCAGGGCATCCGCGACTGCCTGCTCGGCAAGGCGCGCGACCTGGACGCGTCGGGCGCGGTGAGTCTCGAGGAGATCCGCGCGTGCGCGCAGTCGATCGTGAACGAACGGCTGCGGCCCTTCCCGGCGCTGGCGCCGCACACGATCACGCTGTCGGGCAATCGCAACCTCGTGCCCGTGCCGGTCTCGCGACCGCCCGTCGCGATCGTGACGTCGCAAGCCGTCGCGGTGGCCGCGGGCCCGGCCAACGCAGCCGCGGCCGCCCCTGCCGTCGCCGCTCTCGCCGCGGCACCGGCGACACCGGCCGCTCCGAGTCGTCCTGGCCCGGTCGCACCGGCTCCGATCACCGCGCCGACGGCGCAGCCTCCGAGGCCCGCGGCCCCGGGACGACCGACTCCGACGACGCCCGTGGCCACGCCTGCCGGATCGCCGCCGCTCGGCGTGCCGACCGCGGCCCCGGTCGCCCCCGCCACCCCTGCGGCCCCGGCCGTCTCCGCCACCCCTGCCGTCCCCGGGACTCCTGCCGCTCCTGCGGCCCCGCCCCTTGCCAGCCCCGCGTCGCCCGCCGCCGCGGTCCCGGCCGTCGCGCCCGCGAAGCCTGCGGCTGCCGCGGTCGTGCCGACGCCGCCCGCGGCGGCCCCGGTCATCGCAACGCCCGCGGCGCCACCGGTGGCATCGCTGCCGCCGGTCACCACGCCCTCGCGTCCGGCACCGGCGGCACCCACGCCCCCCGCATCGGTATCCGCGCCCGGGCCTGCGCCCGCAGTCGCGGTGGCTGCGGCAGTGCCCGCAGCGCCAGCGCCAGCGCCGCCGACCGCCCTCGCCCCCGAGCCCTCGCCGCCACCGCCACCACTCGCCTCGCTCGCGACGCTCACCGACATCGCCAGCCAGGCCGATCCCCGGCGCCTGCCGGAGGTCAGCGGCCACGGGCGCCCGTTGCGCATCGGGCGAGACTCGCTCGACCTCACCATCACCCCTGCACGGGATGGCTACCTCTACCTCGTGCTGCTGGGCAGCGATGCGCGCAGCTTCTATCTGCTGTTCCCGAACGGGCTCGACTCGGACAACCGGGTACGCGGCGGGCAGCCGCTGCGCCTGCCGCGCGAGGACTGGCGCATCCGGGCGGCAGGGCCTGTCGGGGTCAACCAGGTGCTGGTGGTCGTCTCCGACACCCCCCGCTCGCTCGAGCGGCTCGGGCGTCCGCGGCCCGATGCAAGGGCTCCGTTCACCTTCGCGCTGAACACCCTCGGCGGTCGCAGCGCGCTGTTCGATTTCCTGACCGCCGCGCCCGCAGGCGGAACCGAGTCCTTCGGGGCGCGGCTGATCACGGTGGAGGAAGTGAAATGATCGCTCGCGCACGGCTCGCGGCCGCACTCCTCGCCATCACCCTGATGGCCGGCTTCGCGCTGCCCGCGCACGCACAGCCTGCGGGCCGTGCGAGCGTCGACGAACTGGTCGAGCAGCTGTCGCCCCCCGCGCCTGCGACCCGTGGCCTTCGCAACCTGGTGCCGGAGCCGCGCAGCGTCGATCTCGTCGTGCACTTCGACTTCGATTCCGCGCGGGTGCAGCCCGCCAGCCTGCCCCTGCTCGACAACCTCGCCGCGGCCATGCGCAGCGAACGGCTGTCGGCCCTGCGTTTCCGCGTCGAGGGACATACCGACGCCAAGGGCAACCCCGCCTACAACCTCAGGCTGAGCCAGCGGCGGGCCGACGCGGTGATCGGTCACCTGACGGCCGCAGGCGTGGAGCGCACCCGACTCAACGCGGAAGGCCGCGGAGCCACCGAACTGCTTCGCCCGGATGCTCCGAACGCCATCGAGAACCGCCGGGTGCGGATCACCACCCTTCCCTGATGCCCGGCGACGGCGGACGGCAGCAGGTGCCCGTTCACCGCGCGGCCAGCCCCGGTCGCGGCACCCACCCTGCATCTGCGCGGCGGTCTGGACGTACGGTCGGTATCATGTGCGCCATGGCCTCCACCTCCGCTCCCCTGCACACCGTGCGCGTCGAAGACGGTGTCGCGCTCGTCACCCTCAACCGTCCCGAAGTGCACAACGCGCTCAACCACGCGCTGCGGCACGAACTGCTGGACCGCCTGCCCGAGCTCGACCTGGATGACCGGGTGCGCGTGCTGGTGCTGACCGGCGCGGGCGAGCGGGCCTTCTGCACGGGCGCCGATCTCAAGGAGCGCTCGGCACGCACCACGGCCGAGGTGCTGCGCGAACGCCATCACCTGATGGCCCGCTGGGCCACCGCGGTGGCCAGCGTCAGCAAGCCGGTCATCGCGGCCATCCGCGGCTACTGCATGGGCGGCGGCCTCGAACTGGTCCTGCAGTGCGACCTCTCGATCGCCTCCGACACCGCGATCTTCGCGCTGCCCGAGGTCACGCACGGGTTCTTCCCCGGCGGTGGAGCCTGCCAGCGACTGCCGCGGCTGGTCGGCTACCAGCGCGCGCGCGAACTCATCCTCACCGGCCGTCGGTGGAACGCCGAGGAGGCGCTCGCGATGGGCATGGTCAATCGAGTGGTACCGGCCGATCGCGTGCTCGACGAGGCGATGGGCGTGGCGCGCGCGATGGCGGTGCACCCGCTGGTCGGTCTCGTGCAGGCCAAGCGCGCGCTCAACCAGGCGATGGAGACCGGCCTTGCCGCCGGCCTGCGCTACGACACCGAGGCCTGGATCGCCTGCATGCACTCCGACGAGTGGAAGGAGAAGCTGCGCGGGTTCACCGGGGGCGAACGCAAGGCCTGAGATCATGGTCGAACCCGACCCCGATCGCGTACGGGCGCCCGTGACCCGACGGCGTCCGACCCGCTGCCGGTCATCCCCGCGAACGAGCGGGGCTGGCATTCCCCTCGAAAGCCGTCGCAGGCGGCACTGCACTCCACCCGCCGCAACCCGGGCGAACCCCACCCGTTCCGGTGCCGCCGCGCCGTCGACTCTCGCCCACCCAGGGAGTACCGTACGATGACCTTCCAGATCGCCGCTCGCTGCGCGACGTCCGGTCGTTTCGGCGTCGCCATCTCCACCCGCCCGATGGCCGTCGGCGCACGCTGTCCGTTCTTCGCGCCGGGACAGGGCGTCGTGGTGACCATGGCGGCCACCGACCCTCGCCTCGGCCCGCTCGGCTGCAACCTGCTCCGGCTGGGTTACTCGGCCCCCCGGGTGCTCGATGAACTGGCGGCCAGCGATCCCTACATCGAGCATCGCCAGCTCTGCGTGATCGACCGTGATGGACACGCGGTCGCCCGCACGGGCGCGCACAACAAGGACTGGAGCGGAGCCTTCACCGCTCGCGACGTCGTGGCCATGGGCAACAACCTCGCGAGCGAGCGCACCGCGCAGGCGATGTTCGAGTCCTGGTCGCGAGGCGGGGACTCGCCGCTCGAGGAGCGACTGATGGCCGCCCTCGAGGCGGGCCGCGACGCCGGAGGCCAGAACGGCGGGCAGCAATCGGCGGCCCTCGTCGTCTGGGGGCACGCCGTGCACAGCTACATCGACCTGCGCGTGGACCTGCACGGCGAGCCGATCGGCGAGCTGCGTCGACTGCTCGAGGCGTTCCGGCCGGTGGCTCCGTTCTACGAGGCTCGTCCCTCGGCCGACCCGGCAATCCTCGGCAATGAACTGACATGGCTCGCACGACGGTCGGGGAACGCCTGAGCCTGCGGCCACCTGCCCGCTGTGGCAGGCGTGAGCGGTTCGCGAACACCTGCGGCGTGATGGCGGCAGCGGCAGCCGCCGTCGGGAACGACGACGGGAATGCCCGCACGGGCATCCCCTCCCCGTCCAGTCGGGACGGATGCCCCGGGGTGCGCCGCTCGGGCCCCGCCGGGGACGACGTGGGTGACGGGTGGGCCCGCTGGGACTCGAACCCAGGACCAAAGGATTATGAGTCCTCTGCTCTAACCGGCTGAGCTACAGGCCCGTCACACCCGAAGGAGTCATTGTAGATCGCGCGCCGCTTGATCGGGGACAGGTCACATCGGCAAGGGGACCGCCCCATCGCCAGACCGGCAGCGCGCAGCGGTTGCAGGTCGCGAATGCCTGCCGACCGGCCGGCGGATCGCCTTGCGTCCCGCACACCGGCCATGGCGCGCGCGACGCAAGGCCGATCCCGCCCGACGAACGCTCAGTCCTGGCGCAACTGATCGAGGCGGGTCACGCGCTCGCCGCCATGGGTCCGCAACTCGCGCGTGACCGGCCGGCTCGGCCCGAAGGTGGGGATGTAGGCCGAGTGCTTGCCCGCGCCGCCGACCACGATGACGTGCACGCCATCCTCGCGCTTGATCACCGGTATCGGGCGATCGAGCTGGTCGGGCGAGAGGTCGGGAACATAGGGGGCGAACTGGGTGTAGCGGCGGCGCCGGTTGTCCGGCGAGAACGCGCCCAGCCGCACCCGCGCATGCTCGAACAGGTAGCGCTTGACGTCGGCCTTGCTGTAGCCATCGCGCGCGATCGTGGCCGCGTGCTCCGGTCCGATCACCACCAGCGGCTCGCCCGCGTAGTAGACGTTGTTCGCCCCGGTCTGCGCGATGGTGCCCGCGATCATCTGCAGCAGCCCCTCGCCGCCGAGGCTCTCGTGGTCGTTGACGTTGTGCGGCGGCTCGGCGCCGTACACCGTGACCGTGGTCGAATCGGCGGCGAACCCGAGTTCCACCGACAGCGGCTGCCAGGGGTTGGCGGCCTCGTTCTCGGCGACGCAGTAGGTGTACTTCGCCGGCGAACCGTAGGTCGACATGTCGCCGGCCGCGGGAATCGCGCCGCCGACGTTCCACATCGCCATGCGTACCGCGCGACCGATGGTGGCGTTGGCGCGATTGCCCGGCCCGAACGCGTTGTGCCCGGCGTTCATGCCGATTTCGTGCGCCACCGGGCCGTTCACCACCACCAGCGTCGAGCAGGAGTGGGTGGTCGCCTGCACGCCATAGAGGTTGAACGGCTCCTCGCACAGCGCCTCGACGGCGAGCATCACCAGCGGGAAATACTCGGGACGGCAGCCCGCCATCACGGCGTTGGCCGCCAGTCGCAGCGGCGTGGCCTCGCCGTAGCGGGGCGGTACCTTGCCCACGGGTTCGTCGACCGGACGGTCGCACCAGCGGAGCATCTCGCGGACCCGCTCGGCGGTGGGCGCGACCACCGGCAGGCCATCGCTCCAGTTGCGCTCGAGCACGAACCGGGCGAGCGCCTCCGGATCGTCGTCGACCTCCAGTCCGACGCCCGGCATCGCGCGAATCGAGTCGACGCTGATCATTTGAGGTTGGCCTTGATGAGTTCGATGAATGCCGGCGAGGCGACGTCGGCCCGCGCGCGCACCTCGTCGATCGAGATGCCACCCAGCGGATGGGGAATCTCGATCAGGGGCAGTTCAGGCACGCCGAAGATACGCGCCTGGGTCTCCCCCAGCTTGCGGAACGGGCCCGAGTAGATGACCGCGGTCACGAGTCCCCGCTTCCGAAGCTGCGCCATGTCGTGGACACTCCACGACGTGCAGGAACCTCAGTCGGCCATTGCGCTGACGACGAAGTCCGCCTCGGCCTCGATCTGGTCGAGCATCGGTTTCGGTGCAGGCGTGCTCGGGTTGGCCTTGCGCAGCGAGGTGACCGACGCCACCGGCAGTTCGCGCCGGACGTTCTCGATGATCATCGCCAGCAGGTGGTCGGCGTTGCTCTTCGAGTTGTCGAGAATCGCCAGCCGTACCGCCCCGGTCGCGCTACGCTGCTCGCCCGCCGCGGCGCCCTGCTCGACCGGTGCCTCGGGGGACACCAGGAACACCTTGCCCATCGACCACCTCCTCGTCTGCAACACGGACAGCCGTGATTCTAGGCGCAACCGGGCGCCGCTGCCGAGCGGCGTGTTGACAGGTCGCGGGCGCGCGCAGTATCTCTGGCGCCTGCCGGAGCCGCACAGGGGAGACACATGGCCGCGCCGCACCCGGGATTGCACCGATGAGCGGGGACCTCAACCAGTCCTTCCGCGGCGGCGGCCGCTCGGTCGAGTTCCTCGACGAGGTCAACGCCGCCTCCCTCGTGATGCTCGCCGACACCGCCATCGTCCCGCGCGAGGCTGCGCGGCGCATCGCGCGGGCGATCGCCGAGCTGCGCGCCCGCGATCGCGCAGCCGCGCCGCGCTCGACCGCGGACTACCTCGACTACGAGCCGCGCCTGCTCGAGATCGGCGGGCCCGAAGCCTCGCGGCTGCACACCGGCCGTAGCCGCCAGGATCTCGCCTCGACGCTGGCGCGCATGAACCTGCGCGACGGACTGCTGCGCGAGATCGACGCCCTGCGGGCCGCTCGCGTGGCGCTGGCCTCCTGCGCGGGCGAGCACGAACACACGATCGTGCCCACCTACACCCACGGCGTGCAGGCCCAGCCCACCACGTTCGCGCACTACCTCCTGGCCGTGTGCTCGATGCTCGGTCGCAGCAGCGAGCGCCTGAGGGAGGCCTGGCGCCGGGTGAATGCCTGTCCGCTCGGCACCGGCGCACTCGCCACTTCGAGTTTCCCCCTGGATCGGGAGCGACTCGCCGCGCTGCTGGGGTTCGAGGGGCTGGTCGAGAACGCCTACGATGCCAATCAGCTCGCGAGCGTCGACTGCGCGATGGAGGTGGCCTGCGCGCTGCAGATCGTCGCCGTTCAGGCGAGCCAGTTCGCCCAGGACATGCATGCGCCCTACGCGCACCCGAAACCCTGGCTGCTGTTGCGCACGGGGGAACTCACCGGCGTGAGCAGCATCATGCCCCAGAAGCGCAACCCGGCCGCCATCGAGCAGTTGCGCGCCCAGTCGAGCCTGCTGCTCGCCGACCTGCAGTCCGTCGCGCTGCTCGCGCACAACACCCGCACCGGGATGTTCGACTACCGGATGTACGACCCGGTACCCAGCGCGCGTCCGCTCGCGGTGATCGACCTGGTGCGCCGCGTCGTCGAGGGGCTGGTGATCGATCCGCAGCGAGCACTCGCCGAGGTGCGCGAGGACTATTCGACGACCACCGAGATCGCCGACGCGCTCCTGGCCCGGGCCGAGGTGCCGTTTCGCACCGGACACCACTATGCCTCGCGCCTGACCGACCACGGTCGCTCGCGGGGCCTGCGCCTGCACGAGATCGAGTACGCCGACGCCCAGCGTCTCTATCGCGAGCAGACCGGCGAACCGCTGCCCCTGGACGAGGAACAGTTTCGCGAAGTCATCAGCCCTGAGTACATGGTCCATGGTCGCCGGGGCCGCGGCGGGCCGCAGGTTGCGGAGGTACGCCGCATGCGGGAACTCGAGGAGCGCTCGATCGCCTCGGATCGCGACTGGCTCGCGACCGCCCGCGCACGACTCGCCGATGCCGCGCGGGAGCGCGAGGCGGCCTTCGCGGCCCTCGCGAACGCCTGACCCCATGCCGTACCTGCACGTCGTCGAGCGCGCCTTCGCGGCGGACCGCCCTCGGCGGCACGCGCCATGCCCGACCCACGCCACCTGCTGCCTGCATCGCCGATGAGGAGATTCCCCATGCCATCCACACGCCAGTCGCCCGATTCACCGACCCTTCGACCGGTCGCCGCGTCGTTGCGCGTCCGGTCGCTGCGCGCGCGTGCCCCGGCCGTGTCGCTCGCGCTGGCGGCCGCAGCCCTCGCCGCGGTCGCGATCGGCCCCGCGCATGCGCAGTCATGGCCCGCCAAGCCGGTACGGCTGATCCTCCCCTACGGTCCGGGCGGCGGCAGCGACGTCGTCGCCCGTCCACTGGGCCATCACCTGTCCCAGCGTGTCGGCCAGCAGTTCCTCGTGGACAACCGCGGGGGAGCCAACGGCAACATCGCGATGGAAATGGTGGCCAGGGCGCCGGCGGACGGCTACACGCTCGGACTGGCGCTGCCGGCCCAGCTGGCGATCAATCCGCACCTGTATTCGAAGATCCCCTATGACGCGGTCCGCGATTTCGCGCCGGTGACGCTGCTCGGATCGGCTCCCTACTTCCTCAGCGTACCCAAAGGTACTCCGGCCACCACCGTCGAGGAGTTCATCCGGCTCGCGCGTGCCCGCCCGGGTGCGATGACCTACGGCTCGACCGGTAACGGCAGCGGCCTGCACCTCTCGATGGAACTGCTCAAGTCGATGACCGGCATCGACATCGTGCACGCGCCCTACAAGAGCGCGGGCGCCGCCATGACCGACATGCTGGGCGAACAGTTGCAGGCGATGTTCGTGAGCTACGGGGCGGGCGTCGGCCACTTCAAGGCCGGGCGCCTGCGCCCGCTCGCCGCGACCACCGCGCAGCGATCCCGCGCCTTGCCGGATGTCCCGACGCTGTCCGAAGCGGGGGTCAAGGGCTACGAGTCGAGCGTCTGGTACGCACTGATCGCCCCGCGCGGTACCCCTCGCGAGGTGGTCTCGCGGCTGCACGGCGACATCTCGGCCCTGCTCAAGGCTGAACTCGGCGCGCAGTTCGAGGCCGACGGCATCACGCCCCTGGGCCAGGGTCCCGAGGCCCTCGCCGCGTTCATCCGCAGCGAGAGCGCGAAGTGGGGCAAGGTCGTGCGCCAGTCGGGTGCGCGGCTCGACTGACGGGGTTCGACACGGCGTCGATGCCGGCGTCGCCGTGCGAACGACGCGACGGCGTCCACCCCCACGTACTCGGGCCGCCTGCATCCACGGGTCAACCGACGGGGCGGGGCGGGCAGCCGCGAAGCACCGGACCGTTGCACGCCGAGTCCCGGCCGGCGGAAGCGCCCGCCGGAAGACCACCCGTGGAGGGCGCGGCCGCAGGGCCGCGCCCGGAACTCAGGCGCCTTCGCTGTCGAGGAAGCTGCGCAGGCGATCCGACCGGGTCGGATGACGCAGCTTGCGCAGCGCCTTCGCCTCGATCTGGCGGATCCGCTCGCGGGTGACATCGAACTGCTTGCCGACTTCCTCGAGGGTGTGGTCGGTGTTCATCTCGATGCCGAAGCGCATGCGCAGCACCTTGGCCTCGCGCGGCGTGAGCGTGTCCAGCACGTCCTTGGTGACCCCGCGCAGGCTGGCATAGACCGCCGCGTCGCCCGGCGACATCGTGGCCTGGTCCTCGATGAAGTCGCCCAGGTGCGAGTCGTCGTCGTCGCCGATCGGCGTCTCCATGGAGATCGGCTCCTTGGAGATCTTCAGGATCTTGCGGATCTTGTCCTCGGGCATCTCCATCTTTTCGGCGAGCGTCGCCGGATCGGGCTCGGTGCCGGTCTCCTGCAGGATCTGCCGCGAGATGCGGTTCATCTTGTTGATCGTCTCGATCATGTGCACCGGGATGCGGATGGTGCGCGCCTGGTCGGCGATCGAGCGGGTGATCGCCTGCCGGATCCACCAGGTGGCGTAGGTCGAGAACTTGTAGCCGCGGCGATACTCGAACTTGTCCACCGCCTTCATCAGGCCGATGTTGCCCTCCTGGATCAGGTCCAGGAACTGCAGGCCGCGGTTGGTGTACTTCTTCGCGATCGAGATCACCAGGCGCAGGTTCGCCTCGGTCATCTCGCGCTTGGCACGGCGGGCCTTGGCCTCGCCGGTGGACATCTGGCGGTTGATCTCCTTGAGCTCGCGCAGCGGGATGCCCACGGTCTTCTGCACGTCGCGCAACTGCTGCTGCTGCTCGAGGATGGCCGGCACATGGCGCACCAGCGCGTCGCTGTAGGCATGATGCCCGCCCACCTCGCCGTGGATCCAGTCGCCGTCGACCTCGTTGCCGGGGAACGTCTTGATGAAGTGGGCGCGCGGCATGCCCGACTTGTCCACGCACAGTTCCATGATGCGCCGCTCGTGGCTTCGCACCCGCTCGACCAGCTTGCGCACGCTGTCGCACAGCGCCTCGATCTGCTTGGCCGAGAAGCGGATCTGCATCAGGACGGCGGAGATCTCCTCCTGAACCTGGCGGGCCGCCTTGCCCTGCGGGCCGCCGCGCGCGAGCGCGCGCAGCATCAGTTCGTGCAGTTCGCGCAGGCGGGCGAAGCGCTCCAGCGCGTCGGTCTTGAGCTTGAGCAGGCTGGCGGTCTGCGCCGCCGAGGCCTTCTCCTCGTCCTCTTCCTCGTCCTCGGCCTCGAGGTCGCCGTCCAGCTCGGCGGACTCTTCCTCGGCCTCCGCCGCCGCCGCGGCCGCGGCTGCCTCGGCCTCGGCCACCGGGTCGATGATGCCGTCGACCAGTTCGTCGATGCGCATCTCGTCGCGCTCGATGCGCGAGACCATCGCGAGGATGTCGGCGATCGTGGTCGGGCAGGCCGCGATCGCGAGGATCATGTGCTTGAGGCCTTCCTCGATCCGCTTGGCGATCTCGATCTCGCCCTCGCGGGTGAGCAGTTCGACCGAGCCCATCTCGCGCATGTACATGCGCACCGGATCGGTGGTGCGGCCGAACTCGGAGTCGGCGGTGGCCAGCGCCGCCTCGGCCTCCTCGGCCGCGTCGTCGTCGGCCGCGGCCGGCGCCGCCTCGTTGATCAGGATCGACTCGTCGTCGGGCGCCTCGTCGAACACCGAGATGCCCATGTCGTGGATCATGCTGATCACGTTCTCGATCTGCTCGGCGTCGAGCATGTCGTCGGGAAGGTGGTCGTTGATCTCCGCGTAGGTCAGGAAGCCTCGTTCCTTGCCGAGTGCGATCAGGTTCTTCAGCCGGAGCCGGCGCGTTTCCGGATCCATCGGCGTGCTGGCCGGCCCCTGGCCGCCCAGCGGGGTCTTCTTGCCCTTGGGCCCCCTCTGGTTGGCCGCCTTGGCCTGCGCCATCGCCTGCGCACGCTCGGCGATTTCGGCCTTGGTCGGTCGGCCGCCCTTGGCAACCGCAGCCGCGCCCGCGGCCGGCGCGGCATCGCGCGAGGCTGCTGCCGTGGCAGGCGCCTTGGCCGCCCCCTTGCCCGCCCCCTTGCCCGCGGCCGCAGCCGCAGGCTTGCCGCCGGCAGAAGCGACGCCAGCGCCCGCCGCAGCGCCGCCGGCCTCCGACCTCGCCGCGTTCGCCGGCGCGGCGGCCTTCGCGGCCGCAGCAGCGGTCGGAGCCGACGCGGGCCGGGCCTTGACCGGCGCCTTCCCCGCATCGGCGGGTTTCACCGTCTCCGCGCGAGCCGTCGATGGCTTCGGCAGGCTGCCCGCACCGGCAGGCGGGGCCGATTTCACCGGCGGCTTGCCAACCGGCCTGGCGGCCGTCCGGACTGCGGGGTTCGCGGGACTGCGGGACGCCCCGGGAGCCGGCCTTCCGGACGGCTTGGGAGCCTTCGGGGTCGGTTTCGCGGTTGCCTTCGCGGTTGCCTTCGCGGTGGGCTTTGCGGTTGCCTGCGCGGTGGGCTTTGCGGTTGCCTTCGGGGTCGGTTTCGCGGTTGCCTTCGCGGTGGGCTTTGCGCTTGCCTTCGCGGTGGGCTTTGCGCTTGCCTTCGGGGTGGGCTTTGCGATTGCCTTCGTGGCCGATTTCGCGACCGGCTTCGTGCCGGACCTGGCGCCAGCACCCGTCGCGGCTTTCTTCGCGGACGTGGCGGGCGACCCGGACCCGGGTCGCCGGGGCGCGGAACCCTTGGGCGCGGTTTTCGCGGGCGGTGTCTTCTGCGTCGGGCGGGCGTTGGACTTGCCCGTGGCGCGCGACCCTGCGGCCGGCTGCGCCCGTCCCTTCGCGGCAGCGCCCGCCTTCCCGGCAGGCTTGCCCGCGCCCTTGCCCACGACCTTGCCCTTGGAGCCCGTCTGCTTTTTCGCCATCGCTGTCACCCGCTCAAAGAACTCGCCAGTATACCATCGCCGAAGCCGCCCACCATCGAAACCGGGTCCCGAAACGCTCAGGAGCGGCGCAGCAATTCCCGAAGCGCGTCGCGCATCTCCGGCGTCATCGAAGCGAGCGACCCGGCCTGCGCGAGTTTCATCGCCTCGGCTCGCCGCAGTTGCTCGCGAACCTGCCGGTTCGCCCCGTCCAGTTGCTCCTCCACCTGCGCGACATCGTCCCAGTCCGGGGCATCGGCATCGACCTCGCGCAACAGCGCCTCGTGCTCGGTCCCCGCGAAGGCCTGCAGCACGCCTGCCGCACGCAGTTCCGCCGACTGGCCCAGGACGAACGAGACGACGGCCAGTACGGCCCGCCACTCGGGGTCGCGATCGGCCTGTTCCGGACACTCGACCCTGCCCGCCAACGCGGGATTGGACAGCAGGCATTGCAGAACGTTTCGCGCGAGCGAGGGCGCCGCCCGACGCCGCGGTCGCATGGAGGACTGCGACGAGGCCATCGGCGCCGCCGCAGGGCGCACCGCCTGCGCGACCGCGCCCGCGGACTGGACACCCCGTCCACCCGCGGCAGGCCAGAGTCCTTCGAGTTCCGCGTCCTGCAGCCCGGAGAGTTCGGCAATCCGGCGGCGGATCATCCGGGCGAGCACCGGGGCACCGGTCATCTGCGCGATCAGCGGACCCGCGTCCCGCACCAGCCGGGCACGCCCCTCGCTGCTCGCGAGATCGCCGCGTGCGCCGAGTTCCTTGACCAGGAAGCCCGACAGCGGCAGCGCTCCGGCGTACAGCGACTCGAACGCCTCCCGCCCCTCTCGCCGCACGAAGCTGTCCGGATCGTCCCCCTGGGGCAGGAACAGGAACGACAGGTTCTTGCCGTCGACCAGCTGGCCGAGGCTGTTCTCCAGCGCCCGCCACGCGGCACGGCGGCCCGCCGCGTCCCCGTCGAAGGCGAACACGACGTCGTCGGCCTGGCGCAGCAGCTTGTGCACGTGCTGCGCGGTGGTCGCCGTCCCGAGCGCGGCGACCGCATAGCCAATACCGTGCTGGGCCAGCGCGACCACGTCCATGTACCCCTCGACCACCAGCACCCGCCCGGCCTCGCGGATCGCCCGCCGGGCGCCGAACAGGTTGTAGAGTTCGCGGCCCTTGTCGAACAGGGGCGACTCGCGCGAGTTCAGGTACTTCGGCTGGTCCTGCGGGTCGATCACCCGGGCCCCGAAGCCCACGATCATGCCGCGCTGATCGAGGATGGGAAACATGATGCGGTTGCGGAAGAAATCGAATCGCCTGCCCGATTCCCCGTCGACGACCAGCCCGGCGGTTGCCAGTTCCGCCGAGGCGTAGTCGTCGAACACCTGCGCGAGGCTCTGCCAGCCCGAGGGCGCGTAGCCGATGCCGAAACGCGCCGCCGTCTCGCCGTTCAGCCCGCGCCGGCGCAGGTAGTCGATCGCCTGCGGACTTGTCCGCAACTGTTCGCGGTAGAACCGCGTCGCCTCGCGCAGGTACTCGTGCAGGCGGGCGATCGCGTCGGGCTCGGGGCCGGCCGACCCCGGCCGGGAACCTCCCCGCCCTCCACGCCACGGCTCTTCGGGCACCTGGACGCCGACCTGGCCGGCCAGCAGGCGGACCGCCTCGACGAATTCCAGCCCGTTGTAGGTCATCAGGAATCCGATCGCGTTGCCGCTCGCACCGCACCCGAAGCACTTGTAGATCTGCTTGGGCTGGCTCACCTTGAACGAGGGTGATTTCTCGTTGTGGAAGGGGCAGCGCGCGACGTGGTTGGTACCCTCGCGCTTGAGCGGGACGTAGCGCTCGATGACATCGACGATGTCGACGCGGGCGAGCAGTTCCTGGATGAACGACTGCGGGATCACGGCGCGCGGACCTGCGGGCGGCGAGCGACGAGGGGTCGGCGGTCGCCTCGCGGGCGCGCCGGTCGATTACGGTACAGCAGTTCGCCGCGGGCGGGGCTGTCGCCGGCCCGCCGCGCAGGCGCGCTCAGTTCGAGGCGAGAGCCGCCTTGACGCGCCCCGAGACCTGTCCCAGGTCGGCGCGGCCGGCCAGTTCGGCCTTCAGGATCGCCATCACGCGCCCCATGTCGCCCGGTCCCGCGGCGCCGGCGCGCTCGATCGCCGAGGCGATCGCGGCGACGAGTGCGTCCTCGGCGAGGGCCGGTGGCCGGTAGCCCTCGAGGACCTGCAGTTCCTCGGATTCGGCCGCGGCCAGGTCCTCGCGCCCGCCGGCGCGGAATTGTTCGATCGAATCCCGGCGCTGCTTGACCAGTTTCTCGATCACGGCCAGCACGTCCGCATCGGCCAGGTCCCGGCGCTCGTCGATCTCGCGCTGGCGGATGGCCGCGACCAGCAGTCGCAGCGTCGCGAGGCGGCGCGTCTCGCGGCTTCGCATCGCCGTCTTGACGTCTTCCTGGATCGTCGACTTGAGCGACATCGAACCTCTCCTCGGGCGGGGAGGCACCCCCGGTCGGCAGGTACGGTGCACGATCCCCAGCAACGACAACGGCGGCCGTAGCCGCCGTTCACGACCGACAGGGACGCAGCACGCGCCGCGCCACCCGCACCGGCATCAGTACATGCGGGGGGGCAGCAACTGGCTGCGTACGCGCTTGTAGTGCCGCTTGACCGCCGCGGCAAGCTTGCGCTTGCGCTCGGAAGTGGGCTTCTCGTAGAACTCGCGCGCACGCAACTCGGTCAGCAGACCGGTCTTCTCGATGGTGCGCTTGAACCGGCGAAGAGCGACTTCGAACGGCTCGTTTTCCTTCACGCGAACGCTGGGCATGAGGCCTCGATTGAAACGTGGACTCCGGCGGGCGAGGTCCGCGCGCCGGGCGGGGGAATGAACCGGTCGCTCAGGGCATGCACCCTGGAAGCACCGGGCCGGAACCCCAGGCCGTGCACCGGAGGTGCGAACGCTGGCCGAAGATCCCTGACGAAAAGAACCGCGGATCATACCGATCCGTCCCCGGATTGGCAACCCTTCGCGTGTTCGCCGCCGCCGCGGCCGCGCGCCGTCAGTCCACGCGCGCGCCGGACTCGCGCACCACCCGGGCCCAGCGGGGCAGGTCCTCGCGGATCACCCGGGCAAAGGCCTCGGGCCCGGCACCCACCGGATCCGCGCCCTGGGCGGCATACCGCTCGCGGGCCTCGGGACTGGCGACGATGGCGCGCAGTTCGGTGTCGAGCCGGGACAGGACAGCGGACGGGATGCGTGCCGGCGCCAGCACTCCGAACCAGTTGGTCATGTCGTATCCGGGCAACCCGGCCTCGGCGACGGTCGGCACCTCGGGCAGCGTTCCGGAGCGCTGGCGGCCAGTGACCGCCAGCGGACGCAGTCGGCCGGCGCGCACCTGCGGCAGCAACGGCACGATGCTCGCCAGCGTCAGCCCCACCTGCCCTGCGACGAGATCCGCGATGGCCGGCCCCGTGCCCTTGTACGGGATGTGCTGGAGGTCGATCGCGGCCATCGATGCGAACAGCACCATCGCCAGATGGCTGCTGCTGCCGTTTCCGGCCGACGCATACTGGAGGCGCCCCGGCGCCGCGCGCGCCGCCGAAATCAGTTCCCTGACCGATTTCGCCGGCAGGCCCGGCCCCGCCACGAGCAGCAGCGGCACGTTGACCAGCAGCGTGACCGGCTGGAAGTCGCGCACCGGGTCGTAGGCCACCTTGCGATACAGCGCGGGATTGATCACGTGGGGCAGGGACGTGAACAGCAGCGTATGGCCATCGGGCTCGGCGCGGGCGGCCAGTTCGGTGGCGATCACGCCCCCGGCTCCGCCGCGGTTGTCCACCACCACCGACTCGCGCAGCGCCTCCTGCAACCGCGAGGCGTGCAGGCGGGCGAGCAGGTCGGCCGCCCCGCCCACCGGGAAGCCGACCAGCAGGCGGATCGGCCGGGCAGGCCACTGCGCGGGCGGGGCTGGCTGCGCGGAGGCGACCCCCGCGAGAACGAGGCTAGCCCCCCCGACCAGCGCCCCGGCGAGGCCGCGTTGCCTCGCGGGGGCAGGCGGACCCGGCGCCCGATCGCCGACCGCCGGGCGCGTCGCGGCGACCGGACCGATCACGCTTCGAGTGCGCGGCGCACGTACCCGTAGACCAGGTTGCTGCGCTCGCCGCCGTTCGCCTCGTAGGCCTGCTTGATGCGCGTGAAGCGATCGCCCTCGAGTTCCGCCCGCGCCGAGACGGGATAGTGATAGATGCGAGCGTTGTTGCCGCCCAGGATGGCCGACTTGACCGGACCGTCGGCCGCACCCAGCGGACGGAACCCGTGCTTGCGCTGCAGATCCTCGGGAATCTCGAGCCGGCGAAGCGACTCGATCTGCCACTGCGGCGAGCCGGTCCAGACCGCGTCGGTGCCCCACACGACCCGCTCATGGCCGAGGCCTCGGACGAGGATGCCCATCAACGCCGCCGCCAGCCGCGGCTCGGCCATCGTCGTCTGCGCGAAGATCTGGCCAAGGTCGCCGTAGACGTTGTTCACGCCGAACTTCCCGGGAATGTCGGCGAGGTCGTTCACCCACTCGACGCGGCCGGTCTGCTCGAACTGCGCCAGGCCCTGCTCCGCGCGACCGCCACCTGCGAAGCGGTAGCCGGAGTGGTAGATCACGAAGTTGAGCTGCGGCCAGTCCTTCGCCGCGCGGCCCACGTCGGAGACGTCGCAGTAGGGCAGCAGGCGCGGGAACTTCTCCGCGACGGACGGCGGGAACAGTCCCTTGTGCACGCAGACGTTGGCCAGGGACGGTCGGGTCTTCGCCGCGCGCACCAGCCGTTCGTAGAACGGGTAGACGAGCTTCTCGTCGTCCATCCGCCACGGATACTTCGAGAGATCCTTGTTCGTGTTGTCGCCGATCGTGTAGCCCTTGAACGAATCGGGCTGCAGCTTCTCGATCGCCTCGTCGACCTTCTCCAGCCAGCCCGGCTGCCCGGGCGTGAAGATCGCGTGCGACAGCGCACGCCTCGTGCCGGCCTCGCGGTTGATCTTCGCGCGCGCATCGGCCTTCATCTCGTTGGTGAGGAACCAGTCGACCGGGATGTCGGACGGCGCGCCACTGATCATCGCGACCTTGGTGTCGCTGTCGAGGTAGATCTCCTTGAAGTAGTTGGCGAACTTCAGGTCCTCGATCGTCTGCTCCTTGCCCCGCAGGGCCGGGTTCCAGCCGGCCTTGCCCACCGCGGCGCGCTGGGCGATGAAGCCCTTGATCCGGGTGTCGTCGCGCAGGAAGTGGGTATGCATGTCCATCACGAACTGCCCGGACAACGCCTTCGCGCGCTCGGTCGCCATCTCGGGCGTGGCGGCCTCGGCGCGCGAGACGCCGAACACCGGGCCCCAGGTGTCGTTCATCGCGAGGAAGGCCGCCGCCATCCCCGAGGCCGACCGGAAGAAGCGGCGGCGGCTCACGCCCTGGTGCGCGGCCAGTTCCTCGCCGTAGGTGCGAACGCGCGCCTCGAACTCGCGCTGCTTCTCGCTCTGGACGCCGGGCATGAACTCGTCGCTCGAGAACGGCCGGGTGGGAATAGGCGAGCGAAAGGTGGTTTCTTCTGCGGGCGCGAGCATCGCGCGCTCTTCGTCGGACAGGAATCCCATGTCAACCTCCCCTTGGACTGTCGTGATCGGTTTGCCACGGCATGGTAGACCCGCCGGGGCGCGGGCGAAAGGGCGCCCGGGGCCAGCACCCTGCGGCCGGTCGCGGGCGCGGCCTCATCCCGCCACCGCCGTCAGCACCCCGTCAGCGAAGCAGGGGGGCAGGCGTCGCCGCGCACCCGTCCGGGGCACCGCCGCGCGCAGGGCGCACGCCCCGCTCGACGACCGCCGCCTGCGCGGCCTGCGCGCGGTGCGGGCGCGCATCGCGGTCAATGCGCTCGGCGCGTTGCACGGCCGCCGCACCCGCTCCGCGGCGCCGGTCGGTGCATCGGCCCGTCTCGCGCGCGTCCGCGGTGCCGCGGGTTCGACCCGCCGCCCGAAGACCGACTCGCGTGCGCGCGCGAGACTCGCATCGAACCCACGGCGTGAAATCACTACAATGGCGTCAGCCAGCCTCCCGCCCCGCACCCCGCTCGCCGGGCGGACGGCGGACAGACGCCGGACGCCACGACCCGAGGAGACCCGATGACCGCCCCCGCCGCCCGATTCGCCGCCACCCTGCTCGCCGGCGGACTGCTCGCCCCGCTCGCGCCCGCGATCGCCCAGGAGTTCCCCTCGCGGCCGATGCGCTTCCTGGTGCCATTCCCGCCCGGTGGGGTCGGCGACACGGTCGGCCGCATCGTGGCCAACCAGGTCTCCAAGGCCACCGGCCAGCCGATGGTCGTGGAGAACCGCACCGGCGCGAACACGGTGATCGCCACCGAGCTGCTGCTGCGCGCGCCGGCGGACGGCTACACGATGGGCATGATCGCCACCAGCTTCACGGTCAACCCCGCGGCCTACTCGAAGCTGCCCTACGACTCCATGAAGGATTTCTCGCCGCTCACCAAGCTGGTCTACAACCCGCTGATCATCTGCACCAACCCCTCGCTGCCGGTGCGCAACCTGAAGGAACTGGTGGCGCTCGCGCGCGCGCGTCCGGACGAACTCACCTGGGCGGTATCCAGCGCGCTCGGCGGCGGACGCATCGCCGGGGAACTGTTCGCGGAGGCGGCGAAGGTCCGCATGACCAACGTCGCCTTCGGCGGCGGCGCGCCGGCGGCCACCTCGGTGCTGGGGGGGCACACCAGCATGCTGATCAACAACGTGCTCGACTGCGTTCCCTACGTGGAATCGGGCCGCATGCGCGCGATCGCGGTCACCTCGTCGCAGCGATCCGACGCCCTGCCCAAGGTGCCGACCGTCGCCGAGTCCGGCTTCCCCGGATTCGACGTCACCAACTGGTTCGGCACCATGGTCCGTGCCGGTACTCCGCGCCCCGCCTTCGACCGGCTGCACGCGGAGGTCACGCGCGCACTCACGCTGCCCGAGACCCGCGAGACCTTCGCCAAGCTCGGCCTCACCGCCGACCCGACGCCGGCCCCGCAGTTCGAGGCTTTCCTAAGGCGCGAGATGGAGACCAGCGGTCGCATCGTGCGGGCACTCGGCCTCAAGGCCAACTGAGGCGCCCCTCGCGAGGCGGTGCGATCAGGCGGGCGGCACGCCGCCCGCCTCGCCCACCAGCTCGCGGTAGGCGTGCCAGCTGGCGTGCCCGACCAGCGGCACCACGAGCGCCAGGGCCACGTAGCGCGCGGCCATCCCCGCGCCGACCAGCAGTGCGATGACCGCGGCCCACGCGGCCATCGTCGCCGGGGCATGCGCGACCGCGCGGGCGCTGGTCACCATGGCCGCGAGCACGTCGCACGGACGGTCGAGCAGCATCGGCACCGACAGCGCGCCCGTGGAGAATACGAGCACGGCGAAGAAGCCCCCCACCGCGGCGTAGATCAGCAGGAAGGCGATGCCCGAGGGCGAGGCGAGCAGGTCCGAGAGCAGGCCTGCGACGCTGGCCGGGGCCTGCTCGACGAACAGCGCCACCAGCACCACCGACACCCGGATCCACGCCGCCAGCAGCAGCGCGAGGATCACGCCGTAGAGGGCGATCTGGCCCGGGTTCGCCCGCCAGGCCACCAGCGAGCGCGGGAACGCCCGCGGCAAGGCTGCCGCACGGCTGCGCGACAGGTCGTAGAGCCCGATCGCGAGGAACGGCCCGACCAGCACGAAGCCGGTGATCAGCGCCAGCATCCCGGCCGCGCTGCCCAGCGCCCTCTCCAGCGCGTAGCCCATCGCGGCGAACACCGTGCCATAGGCAAGGCTGGCAACCGGGGCCGCCCGCATGTCCCGTGCGCCGGCCGCCAGCCAGCGCACGGGCGCGCCGCGGCCGGGCGTGCGCACCGGGGGCAGCCACGGTGCCTCGCCCTGGGCCGGGGGCTGCGGCATGCGACCGCTCAGGCGGCGCCGGTCAGGACGTAGGACGCGCCGCTCGCCTCGCACACGCTGCGGATCAGCCCGTCGAGTTTCTCCGGGACCGGGATGCCCTCCCGCAGGCGTTCCTCGCGCGCAGCGTACTCCGGGTCGCCGGGCACCAGTACCGGCTGGGCGGGGTCGGCCCGACGGACCTGGCGCATGTAGTCGAGCATCTCGTCCATGTCGTGCTCGAACTCGCCCTCCTCGCGGAACATCGTCGGATCGAGCGCGAGAAAGAAGTGCCCGACGTTGTCCGGTCCCGCGGGATCCTCTCGCTGCAGGCGCAGCGGCTGGAAGGCAGCGCCCGAGAGCGTCGCCGAGAGGATGTTGACGACCGCGGCCAACCCATAGCCCTTGTGGCTGCCGAGTTCGCGGGTGCCGCCCAGCGGCGTGATGTTCTTCAGCTCGAAGGCGCGCTTCGCATCGGTGAGCGGCTGCCCCTGCTCGTCCACGGCCCATCCCACCGGCAGGGGTTTGTCGTTCAGCCACTTCAGCTTGAGCTTGCCCGCTGCAACCGTCGTGGTCGCCATGTCGAGGTTGAACGGCGCGTTGCGCCCCGCCGGCGCCGCCACCGAGATCGGGTTGGTGCCAAACACCGGCTCGGCCGCGAAGGTGGGCACCAGCGCGAGCCCGCGGGCCGATGTCGTCGCGATGCCCAGCAGGCCGGCCCTCGCCGCCATGTCCGAGTAGTAGCCCGCCGCGCCGAAGTGGGCGGAGCGCCGCACCACCACCACGCCGACGCCGGCGCGCTTCGCCTTGTCGATGGCCAGCGTCATGCCCTGGTGCGCGGGCACGTGGCCGAGCCCGCCGTCGGCGTCGATGAGCGCGGAGACCGGGGTCTCGCGGACCACCCGGATGTCGGGCCGCATGTTGAGCTTGGTGGCGAGCTGCTCCTGGTAGACCGGCAGCATCGAGAGCCCGTGGGAATCGATGCCCCGCAGGTCGGTCTCGGTCAGGATGTCGGCCGTGGTGTTCGCGTGCTCGTCGCTCTGGCCCCAGGCACGCAGGATGTTGTAGCTCTGCCGGCGCACCCGCTCGGCGGCGATGTACAGCATGGTTCCTCCTCGATCGGTCTTGTCGGCGGTCGGCGGTGGATCCCGCCGTACCGCCTAGGCTACCAGCCCAGCGCGTAGGCGGGTCGCCGTGGATCGGCTCCCGCGCTGCGCACGCCGCTGTGCGGGTCGACCGCGATCGCGCAGGGCGCGCCCGCGAGCCATGTCCAGTCGGGCCACCAGAACACGCGGTGCCCGAGCGCCTGGAGGGCCTCTCCGGTCTCGCGCGCCACCCGCCCCTCGAGGGCCAGTTGCCCGGGGAAGTACGCGTGCGGTTCGAACGATCCGGGGAAGCTGTAGCTCGAGAAGCGTGGCGCCTCGATCGCGGCCTGCGGGTCCATGCCGAACAGCACGACGTTCAGGAACACCTGCGCCATCGCCTGGCACTGCACGTCGCCGCCGGGCGAGCCCAGCGGCATGAACACCCGCCCCTCGCGCAGCACGATGGCCGGGTTGGGCGTGAGGCGCGGACGTACCCCCGGCGCCACGCTCGCGCGGTAGCGCGGATCGGCCCAGGACTGCGTGCCGCGCCCCGAGCAGACGAAGCCCAGTCCCGGCACCAGCGGCGAGTTGTTCGAGCCATCCGAGGGCGTGACCGAGAACGCGTTGCCGTGGCGATCGACCACGCAGGCGTAGGAGGTGTCGCCCAGCGGGGTCTTGTCCGCCGGCTCGGGCACCGGCATCGGCGCGAGCCTCGCGTCGCCCTCCCCGCGCGGGTCGCCAGGCGGGGGCATCTCGGGCCAGGCCACGTCCGGCCGGATCAGGGCGGCGCGCTCGCGCGCGTAGTCCATGGACATCAGCGCATCGATCGGCACGTCCACCACCCGCGGATCGCCGAAGAAATGATGCCGGTCGGAGAAGGCGAGCTTGAGCGCCTCGGTGACGGTATGGATGTACTGCGGCGAGTTGTGGCCCATCGCCGCGAGGTCGTGCCCTTTCAGCAGGTTGAGCGTCATCGGGAACACCGGGCCCTGGCACCATGCCCCGCAGGCGTGGACCTCGTAGCCGGCGAAGGTGGTGCTGACCGTGGGTTCGATGCGCACGCGGTAGCGGGCGAGGTCTTCGGCGTCGAGCAGCCCCCCGGACTCAGCCTGGAAGCGCACGATGGCCGCGGCGATGTCGCCCCGATAGAAGGCATCGCGGGCCGCCTGCAGCCCGGCCACGCGTCCGCCGCGGGCGGCGGCGGCGCGCTCCTCGTCGGCCAGGTACTGCATCGAGCGGGCCAGGTCGGGCTGCCGGAACACCTCGCCGGGTCGCGGCGGGCGCCCCTCGGGAAAGAACACCGGCCAGCTGGACGGATAGCGCCGGTAGGACGCCTCGTTCTCGGCGAGGAACTCGCACATCAGGGCGTGCAGCGGGAAGCCCTCGCGCGCGAACCGGATCGACGCGGCGGCCACCTCGCCGAAACTCATCGTCCCGTGCAGTTCGAGGGCGGTGAGCCAGGCGTCCGGCGCCGCGGGAACGATCGAGCGCAGCGCGGTGGCCGGAATGCGCCCGCCGTGATGGCGCATGAAGTAGTCCGGCGTGATGCGCGCGGGCCAGGTGCCCAGCCCGTCGATCGACGTGATCGCGCCGGTGTCGGCGCGGTAGATCATGATGGGGGCAACCCCGCCGAAACTCACCTTGTCCGGCTGGGTCACGCCCAGCGCGATGCCCGCGGCCACGCCGGCGTCGATCGCGTTGCCGCCCGCCTCCAGCACCTCGAAGGCGGCCTGCGCCGCCAGGTAGTGACCGGCGGCCACCGCGTGGCGGGTACCCATCACCGGGGGTCGGGTCGTCTGCATCGGCTCCTCCTCGATCGGCGCACTCCATCCGGCACGCCCGCGGACGCATTATCCCGCCGCCGAGTCCGGTCGGGCAGGGCCCTTGTCGTCGGGCAGCGGGCAACCGGGGCCGGCACCGGCGGTCGCCCCGGCGCAGGCCGACCGCCGGCCGCCGATCGCCGCCACGGCGGCGAGCACCAGCAGGTCGAGCACCGCGTAGAAGGCCCCTGCGGCGAACGGCGGGTTGGCGGCCGACACGCCGAGACCGGGGACTTCGGGCCGCCAGGTCCAGGCCCCCACCGCGGTGCCGTAGATCTCCATCGCCAGGGCCAGCGCGAACATCACCGCGTACAACGGGCGGTCACGCCCGAAGGCCATGCACAAGGCAAACAGCCCGAACAGCGCCACGCCCAGTCCGTCGGCTCCTCGCGCGAAACAGATCACGGCCCAGGCGGCCCCGAGCACGCATACCCAAGGCGCGGTCGCGCGGGCTGCAGGCGCACGCAACGCGAGCAACCCCAGGGTCATCAGCAGCGCGTGCCCGGGCGGCACGTACAGGGGCAGGTTGCCGTAGCGATAGTCGTACAGTCCCCACACGAGTGCGAGCACCGCCTCTCCCGAGCCCGCGATGAGGGTGCACAGGACGAGCGAGCGACGCTCGGCGGAGCCGCCGGACCGATAGAGCCAGGCCCACAGCAGCCATGCCCAGAGGGTGGCGGCATGCTGCCCGGGGCGTCCCAGCACGGCCTCGAGCGCAAGGCCGCCCACGATCACCGCGACGATCTGCAGCGCAGCCCCGCGGGGAGCATGGTCCCACAAGGCCTGCACGCCGGGTATCGCGGCACGCGGCGCGAAAGCCGTCGGCAGCGCCTGCGCGCAGGCGGGCGCCGCCTCGTCCGCCCGCGCCGTCTCGACCGGCGGATTCACCGCCGGGCCGTGCGGACCGGGCACGGGCGCAACCGATCCGGGCTGCCGACGCGCCGACGCGCCGCTCGCGGCCCTGCGCCGTCCACCCTGCCGACCCGGCAGGCCGCGTGCGTCCCCGCCCGGGGCCACGACCACCGACGGCGGGTCGACGCGTGGAGGGCACTGGAGGCGCGCGGATCGGACATCGTCGGCAGGTAGGATCGAGGAGGATTCTCGCGCCTGCGCCGGGACCACAGGGAGGGCGCGCGGAGCCGGCGCAGTATAGCCGCGGGCCGCGCGTTGCCCGCGACAGGCCGATTGGCTAGGATGCGCCGGCCGCGCAAGGCCACGATGCGAACGCCCGACCGACCCGCCAGGAGCCTCCCGATGATCCCGAACCGTCCACGCCACTCCCCGGCCCGCCGCACCGCGGTGACCTCAGCGCTGGCCGCGGGCTCGCTCGCTGCCCTGGGCGCCGGACCCGCGCGAGCGCAGGCCTACCCCGCACGCCCGATCACGATGATCGTGCCGGTGCAGGCCGGCAGCGGCGCCGACGCGATCCTGCGCATCGTCGCGCAGCGCATGGCGGACAACCTCCGCCAGCCGATCGTGCTCGAGAACCTGCCCGGTGCGGCGGGCATCCTGGGCGCGGAGCGCGCGGCCCGTGCGCCCGCCGATGGCTACACCATCTTCGGCAGCAACGACGGCACCTTGTACATGACGCCGCACCTGCGCAAGAAGGTGAACTACGACCCGGTGGACGGCTTCGAGCCGGTCAGCCTGATCGCCAACATCACCTGGGTGCTGATCGCCAACCCCAGCCTGCCGGTGAAATCGGTGAAGGAACTGCTCGCGCTCGCGCGCGCCAACCCCGGCAAGATCGACTACGCCTCGGGCGGTGTCGGCTCGCCCCAGCACATCGCGATGGAACTGTTCGCCTCGCGCGCCGGCGTGCGCCTGAATCATGTCCCCTACAAGGGCGCCACCGGCGCAGCCCAGGACGTGGTCAGCGGCCATGTGCCGGTCATGTTCACCGCGCTCTCCATCGTGCTGTCGCAGATCCAGGCAGGCAAGGTGCGCGCGCTGGCCGTGGGCGGCTCGCGGCGCTTCCCGCAGGTGCCCGACGTGCCGACGGTCGCCGAGTCCGGCCTGCCGGACTTCCAGTTCACCACCTGGGCCGGCCTGTTCATGCCACGTGGCACCCCGAGGCCGATCGTCGACCGCCTGCACGCCGAGGCCACCCGTGCGCTGGCGGATGCGGACATCCGCGAAAAACTGCTCGCGCTCGGGCTGGAGCCAGTGGGCTCCTCGCCGGAGGAGTTGCGCCGTCTCACCCGCGAAGGCTTCGAGCGGATGGGCCAGGTGATCCGCAAGGCGGGCATCCAGCCCGAGTGAGCACGAGTGCGCGCGCCGACCCGGATGCGCCGCGGCGCGCCGGCCCCTGCGTTCTCTGCGAGCGGTTCACCCACCCGCCTGCGAACCGGGGCGCGCGCATCCGCCTCGACCACGCCCGCGCACGCCTGCACGGGCGTACCCGCTGAACCCGACCGATGGAGCGCGCGATGACCCGCGTCTCGAAGGTTCGCGCGCATCCGCTCTCGGTCGCGCTCGCCGAACCGCTCTACACCGCCCACGAGTGCCACACCCACGCCCACCTGATCGTCGTGGAGGTTCGTACCGACGACGGGCGGGTCGGCACCGGCGAAGTGCATGCCGGCCCGCTTCCGCTGGTGTGCGAGTGGATCGAACGCCTCGGCGCCCTGCTCCAGGGCCATGACGCGCTCGATACCACCGGCGCCTGGGAGCGCCTGTTCGCGCTCACCTCGCCGCGCCCGGGTGGCATGTTCGAGGCCGACGGGCTGCCACGTCCGATCGCGCGCGCGGCGCGCGGCGCGGTGATGGCCGCCATCGGCGGCATCGACCTCGCCCTCTGGGACATCCGGGGCAAGGCCGCGGGGCTGCCGGTGTGGAGACTGCTGGGCGGCAACGACCAGCCGATCAACAGCTACGCCACCGGGGGGTTCTACCGGAAGGGCGCGCCGCTGGATGCGTGCGCGCACGAGCTCGCCGCCTTCGTGGACGCCGGCTTTCGCGCGGTCAAGCTCAAGACCGGCGGCCTGTCGATCGCCGAGGAGGTGGTCCGCGTGCGCGAGACGCGCGCGGCGATCGGTCCGGACATCCCGCTGATGCTCGACATGAACGCGGCCTACGACCTCTCCGCCTGCATCGAGTTCTCGCGCGCGGTCGAGCCGTTCGACGTGTTCTGGCTGGAGGAGCCCCTGCACTGGTACCTCACGCCGGCCGATTTCGCGCGGCTCGCGCGCGCCACCCACATCCCGCTCGGCCATGGCGAGCGGGAACTCACTCGCCACGCGGTTCGCGACTTCATCATCGAGGGCGGCATCCGCTACGTGCAGTTCGACGCCACGCGCGCGGGCGGCCTCACCGAAGCGGTGCGCATCGCCCACCTTGCCGAGCAGCACGGCGTGTCGATCGCCCCGCACCTGGCCCCGGAGATCCACGCCCACCTGGTGGCGGCGTTCCGGCAGGCCGCCTACGGCGTGGAGACGATGGGCGGTGCCGATCGCAACCCCCTGTCCTGGGGACTCTACGGGCAGCGGATCGCGCTGGTGAACGGTCAGGTCCGTCCCCCCGCCGGCCCCGGCTTCGGCGCCGAGGTCGACTGGTCGTTCGTCGAGCGACATCGCGCCTGAAGGGCTCGCACCGTGGCATCGCGGGTCTCGAGCGAGTTCGCGCGCGCGATACGCTCGGCACGTGCCGCCTGCCCGGACGCGACGGCTGCAAGCAGCGCGGCCCAGGCACGCGCCGAGGCCATCCGGCGCGCGCGACCGGTCATCGCGAGGCGGGTGTAGCGCGCGGTCTGCATCGACAGCGATTCGAGCATGCCGCGCAACCATGGGTTGGCGACCGACTCGGTGAAGGCGCGATTGACCGCGAGCGCAGCCTCGGCATACGCGGCGGCATCCCCGCCCGAGGCGAGTCGGGCCAGCTGGTCGACCTGCGGCGCCAGCCGGCGCGCGAACTCGGCGCGCCGTGCGTCGCGGGCGATCCAGCGCGCGCGCAACCCGACGAGGGCGGCACGCACCTCGTAGAGTTCGGTCACCTCGCGCACCGACTGCTCGCGTACGCGCGCGCCGCGGTACGGCGCGATCTCGACCAGGCCGGCGCGCTCCAGCATCCGCAGCGCTTCGCGCACCGGGGCATGGCTCGTGCCGAATTCGGAGGCGACCGCAGTCTCGGTGACGCGCGCGCCCGGCGGGAGTTGCCCGGCGACGATCCGCGCGGCGAGCGCCTGCATGATGCGCGCGGGTTGACGGGCGGCCTCGACAGCCGAGGCGCCCGCCCGGGCGCGCACCGCGCCCGGACCCGTGGCCGGGGGCGCGGCGGTGCGGCGTCGGGACGGCGGCGTGTCCATCGGGCGATCGGGGCGGGCCGGTCGGGCGGCTTCGCGAGGGGCGGGGGGCTGCAGGGGCTGGCCGCGCGATGCGGGGGGCGGATGTCGCCGGTGGGTGCCAGGCGACGGGCCGCACGCCGCGGCGGCGCGGGCGGCAGGCTTCGGTTGCAGATTATCGATAATCCGCCTTACACTGGTTCTCCGCAATCGTCACGCCGACCGCCCTTTGCATCCGGGCCCAGACAGGAAGCCGCCATGGACCAGCAGCCCGTCCCCTCGACCTCCGCCGAGGCCCACGCCGTGCCGATCACCGTCACCCCGCTCTCGCGCGCGATCGGGGCCGACATCTCCGGCGTGGATCTCTCGCAGCCGCTGCACCCGGACACCGTCGCCGCGATCCGCGAGGCCTGGCTTGACCACATGGTCGTTCGCTTTCGCGGCCAGCAGCTCTCCCGCGACCAGCTGCTCGCCTTCAGCCGTCACTTCGGCAAGCTCGACCGCGCCCCGATCAACACCCGCGGGCGCAACTGGATCGACGGGTATCCCGAGCTGGCCGTGATGTCCAACATCAAGGTGGACGGCGAACCGGTCGGCAGCCTCGGCTTCGGCGAAGCCGTCTGGCACACCGACATGTCCTACCAGGACATCACGCCTTCGGCCGCCCTGCTCTACGGCATCGAGGTCACCACCGAGGGCGGCGAGACCGGCTTCATGAACATGGCCCTCGCACTCGCGAACATGCCCGCCGACCTGCGCGCGCAGATCGAGGGCCGCTCCATCAAGCACGATGCGAGTTACAACAGCGCCGGGCAGTTGCGCAAGGGCTTCCAGCCAGTCACCGACCCCAGCGTCTCGCCCGGCGCGGTGCACCCGGCGATCATCCGTCACCCCGAGACCGGACAGCAGGCGCTGTTCCTCGGGCGTCGTCCCAACGCCTACGTGATGGGCCTCCCGGTGCCCGAGAGCGAGGCGCTGCTCGACCGGCTGTGGGCCCACTGCCACGCGCAGACCGACCTCTGGTACCAGAAGTGGCAGGTCGGCGACCTGGTCATGTGGGACAACCGCTGCACCATGCACCGGCGCACCGCCTTCGACGAATCCGCCCGCCGCTATCTGCTGCGCACCACCGTGGTCTCCGGCCGACCCGCGGCCTGAGCCCTCGCCCGCGTGCAGATCACCTCCGTCGAGGTCGTGCGCGTCGGCGTGCCGCTGGTCGCGCCGTTCCGGACCGCCCACAGCACCAAGGACGTCCAGCGAAGCCTGGTGGTCGTGGTGCACGACCGCGACGGCGCACGCGGCATCGGCAACGTGGACCCCTCGCCCGGCTACTCGCGCGAGTCGATCGACGATCACTACGCGATCGTGCGGGACCGGTTCGCCCCTGCGCTGCTCGGCCTGCCTGCGGCGAACATCCATCGGGTACTCGCCACCCTGTCGGCCCTCGATGCCCACCACCTCGACGCCCGCGCGGCGATCGAAATGGCCTGCATGGATCTCACCGCCCGGCGCGCCGGCCTCTCCGTGGCCACGCTGCTGGGAGGAGCGGTACGCGACGAGCTTCGCTTCAATGCCTGGATCGGCATGCTGCCGCCCGAGGAGGCGGGGCGAGAGGCCCTGCGCTGGCGCGACGCGGGCTTCCGCTCGTGCAAGGTCAAGGTCGGCGGCGAGGTGGCCGCCGATGTCGCGCGCGTGCGCGCCGTGCGCGAGGCGACCGGCCCCGGGTTCGCGATCCGTGCCGACGGCAACGAGGGCTACGCCGAATCCGATGCGATCGCCTTCGTCGAAGGGGCGAGGGACGTCGGGCTGCAACTCTACGAGCAGCCGGTGCCGGGCGACGACCTCGCCGCGATGGCGCGCGTGCGCGCGCGCGCCAACGCGGTCGGCGTACCGCTGATGGCCGACGAAGCCCTGCTCGACCACGCCAGCCTGATCGCGATCATCCGGGCGAACGCCGCGGACATCGTCAAGGTCAAGGTGATGAAGCAGGGCGGACTGCTCGCCACCCGCCGCATGATCGCCACCGCCGAGGCCGCGGGGCTGCCCTGCGTGATCGGACACGGCTTCGGCCTGGGCGTGTGCACGATGGCCGAGGTGCTGGTGGCCGCCACCTCCGCGAACGTGATGGAGGGCCTCGAATGCGTGGGCCCGCTCAAGACCCGCGACGACATCGTCGAACACAAGCCCGACCTCTCCGGTGGCGTGCTCGCCCGGCCGCAGGCGCCCGGGCTGGGGGTCGACCTCGACCCCGCGCGCATGGCACGCTGGCGGGAGGACTCGGTCCTGATCCGTTGAGCGTCGCACCGTCGTTCCGTTTTCGCCTGCACGCAGGACACGCCACCTGCGGGTCGCCCCTTCCACGCCCGGGGCGCGAACGGCAGGCTGCACCGCCCGCAGGAGACCCCGCAATGCCCGCGACAGAAGCCCCCGCCGCACCGCGCACGCTGCCGATCGCATGGTTCGCCACCACTGCCCTCGTCCTCGCCTCGACGACGGGGCTGGCGGTCCGGGGCATCGCGCCGGCGCAGGCCCAGGCCTGGCCGGTCAAGCCGGTCCGCGTGATCGTCGCCTTCCCGCCGGGGGGCATCTCCGATTTCGCCACCCGCGCGCTGGCCCCGGGGCTGCAGGAGGCGCTGCGCCAGTCGATCGTCATCGAGAACCGCGGGGGCGCCTCGGGCATGGTGGGGGCCGAGGTCGTCGCGAAGTCCGCGCCCGACGGCTACACCCTGCTCGCGCATACCGTCTCGTTCTCGGTGGCCCCCCACCTGCAGTCGCGCATCAACGTCGACCCGCTGCGCGACTTCGCCCCCGTCACGCAGGTCATCGACGCGCCGAACCTGCTGGTGGTCACGAACGCGTTGCCGGTGCGATCGGTGAAGGAACTCACCGCGCTCGCGCAGCGGCGTCGCGGCGAACTCACCTACGCGTCGTCCGGACAGGGCTCGGGCACCCACCTGTCGGGCGAACTCTACAAGGTGATTGCCGGCGTGGACATCGTGCACGTGGCCTACAAGGGCGGCGGCCCGGCGGTGGCCGACCTGCTCGGCGGTCACGTTCCGATGATGTTCTCCACGCTGCCCTCGGTGCTGCCGCACGTGCGCAGCGGGCGGCTGCGCGCCCTCGCCGTCACCGGCGACCGTCGCTTCCCGGGGCTGGAGTCCATTCCCACCATGGCGGAGGCCGGCGCGACCGGCTACTCGTTCAGCGGATGGGCCGGGCTGTTCGCGCCGGCCGGCACGCCGCGCGAGGTGGTCGCACGCATCTCCGAGGAGTCCGCGCGGGTGCTGCGGGCACCCGGCATCCGCGAAAAGCTGCTCGCGCAGGGCGCCGATCCGGTCGGCAGCACGCCCGAGGAGTTCGCGGCCTTCTTCCGCAACGAACTGACCCGCTGGGGCCGCCTCGTCGAGCAGGCGCGAATCAAGCCGGAGTGACGATGCAGGCTGAAACCCTCTTCTCGAAGATCTGGCAGCGCCACCACATCCTCACCGACGAGGACGAGTCGCTGCTCTACATCGATCGCGCGATCGCGCAGGAGAACACCTACCACGCCTTCGTCGCGCTCGAGGCCGCCGGCCGCCGCGTGCTGCGGCCGCGGCAGGTGTGGTGCTTCACCGACCACTACGTGCCCACCACCGGGCGCGCGCAGGGCCTCGCCGGCATCCCGGTGGCCGAGATCCGCGGCATGGTCGAGAAGCTGCAGGACTACGCGCGCCGCCACGGCACCCACCTCTACGGCATCGACCACGCGCAGCAGGGCATCATGCATGTCGTGCCGCCCGAACTCGGCCTGGTGCAGCCCGGCATGGCACTGATCGGCAACGACTCGCATACATCGACCCACGGCGCGTTCGGCTGCCTCGCCTTCGGCGTGGGCGCCTCGGAGTTCGCGCACGTGATGGCGACGCAGACGCTCTGGCAGCGCCGCCCGTCAACCCTGCGCATCCGGGTCGATGGCCGGCTGGGGTTCGGCGTATCGGCCAAGGATCTCATCCTGTCGATCATCGCCACCATCGGGGCGGACGGCGCCAACGACCACGCGATCGAATACGCCGGCACCGCGATCGAGGCGCTGTCGATGGAAGGGCGCATGACCGTGTGCAACATGTCGATCGAGGCGGGCGGACGAGCCGGGCTGGTAGCCCCCGACGACACGACCTTCGCCTATCTCGAGGGCCGCGAGCAGTCCCCGCGGGGCGCCGCCTGGGAGCGAGCACTCGATCGCTGGCGCGCGCTGCGCAGCGACGGGCCGGCGGTGTTCGACCGCGAGGTGCGCCTCGACGCGACGACCGTCCCGCCCACCGTGACCTGGGGCGTCAGCCCGGAGCACGCGCTGCCGGTCGACGGCTGCGTGCCCGATCCGTCCCGCGCAGGCGACGAGCGACGCGAGGCGCAGTGGCGCACGGCCATCGACTACATGGGGCTGGTGCCCGGCATGGCCCTCACCGACATCGCGGTCGATCGCGTCTTCATCGGCTCGTGCACGAACGCGCGGATCGAGGACCTGCGCGCCGCGGCCGCCGTGGCCCGGCTCGGCAAGGCACGGGTTCCGACCTGGGTGGTCCCCGGCTCGCAGGGCGTGCGCCGCCAGGCCGAAGCCGAAGGGCTCGACCGGATCTTCACCGCGGCCGGCTTCGAGTGGCGCGACCCGGGCTGCTCGCTGTGCACCGCGATCAACGGCGACCAGCTCGCCCCGGGCGAGCGCTGCGTGTCCACCTCGAACCGAAACTTCCGCAACCGCCAGGGGCCGGGGGGGCGCACCCATCTCGCCAGCCCGGCGATGGCCGCGGCCGCCGCGCTCCACGGCCGGCTGGTGGACGTGCGCCGGCTCGGCACAGCAGACTGAGGCGCGACCATGCAGCCCTTCACCACCGTCACCGGCATCGCCGCCCCGATCGACGAGGCCAATGTCGACACCAACCAGTTGTGCCCGACGCGGTTCAACAAGGTCCCGCGGGGTCCGCGCTACCGCGAGATCCTCTTCTACGACCAGCGCGTCGATCCCCAGGGCCAGCGCACCGGCTTCCTGCTCGACCGCGAACCGTGGAACCGCGCGCAGATCCTGGTCGCCGATGCCAACTTCGGATGCGGCTCCTCGCGCGAGACCGCGGTCTATGCGCTCGACGAATTCGGCATCCGTTGCGTGATCGCACCCTCGTTCGGGGACATCTTCGATGCGAACTGCGCGAAGAACGGCCTGCTCACGGTCGTGCTCCCCGCCCCGGTCTGCGCGCGGCTCCGGGAACGGCTGCACGCAAATCCCGCCGCGCCGGTCACCGTCGATCTCGCCGAGCAGGTCGTCGTCGATCCGGAGGGCGGGCGCCACGCCTTCACGATCGCGCCCATCCGCAAGCGCTGCCTGCTCAACGGCTTCGACGACATCGCGCGCACCGGCGAGTACGCCTCGCGCATCGAGGCCTTCGAGGCCGCGCACCGCGCAGCCCATCCGGAGATGTTCCCCGACGAAACCTCGGCCTGAGGGACGGCGTCGTCGCGCCGGCTCGCCGAGCCCGCGTTCAACCCCCGCGCAGCACCCGCGCCAGCCGTTCGCAGACGCTCGCCCAGGCATGCCCGGCGTGGATGCGCGGCACGGCGGCCGCGGGATCGAGCCCGGGCACGCGCGCCTCGAGCATGTCCTCCAGCCGCGCGAGCGTGGCGTCGGGATCGGGTTCCAGCCAGGCGCGAATACCCTCTGCCCGCCTGCGCGATTCGACCTGCACGGCGAAGTCGGGCTCGGCGTAGTCGTCGGTCGGGCCGCCCTGCGTGACCAGCACCGGCGTGCCGCACGCGGCAGCCTCGAGCGGGGGCAGGTTGAAACCCTCGGCGCGATAGGTCGACGCATAGCAGTCGGCCGCACCGTAGAGTTCGCGAAGGCCGTCCTGGCTCAGGTTCTCGGCGATCACGGTGATCGAGGCCAGCGTCGCCTCGTCGAGTTCGGCAGGATGCGCCTGCCGCAGCCCGGCGAGTACCCCTTCGGCACCGATGCCGTACAGGTTGCTCTGGTCCTTGAGCAGCAGGCGCGCGTGCGGATGGCGCCGGCGCAGGCGGGCGAAGGCGAGGACCAGGACATCCACCCCCTTGTTCGCCGTCATCGCACCCACCGAAAGGACGGCCCAGGCATCCTCGGGTAGCCCCAGCCGGGCGCGTACCGCTGCGCGCGTCCCGCGATCGATCGGATGGAAGCGGGCCGGATCGATCCCGTGGGGGACCACATGCACCCGGGCGTCCTCGAACCCGGCGTTGAGGAAGCCCGCCCGCGACCAGCGCGAGGGCGTGACGATCGACAGGCTCCTGTCGCGCAGGCCTCGCCTCAGCCCGTTGTCGTGCACGAAGCCGTTGATGTTCTGCCACTCGGAGGTCCCGAACACGTAGAGCCGATCGGCCGCGGCGGGCCCCATGCGCAGCGGAAAGCCGATCCGGTAGCAGACCTGCTGGCGGGTGTCGGGCGCGGGGGCGGGAATGCGGCCGATCGCCTGCGCATCGGGTTCGTCGAAGCCCGCGGAACTGCGCTGCGCGCTCCACTGGGCGTTGTAGTACGGCAGGTCGCGGTGATACAGCCGGAACCAGCGCCCCAGGTGAAGCAGCTGGTGCTGGTTGACCATCGCATACGAGTGGTTGATGCCGCGCCAGCCCTCCACGAGCAGCGTGGGGCGCTCGTCACCGCCACCGGCTGCCGTCCCGAGCGTCGACATCGGCGCCGTCCTACTGGCCTGCGCGGAACTGGTGCGCGTAGGTGTATTCGTCGAGCCGGGCAGCGTAGCGCAGGCCCCGCCGCATGGCCCACGAGGCGACCTGGTGGTGCAGCGGCAGCGCCGCATGGTCGCGGAGGGCCTCGCCCATCGCCTCGCGCGCGGCCGCCTCGCGACGACGCGGGTCCACGCTCGAGAGCGCCGCCTGCACCTGCGCGTCGAGCTTGGGGTTCGAGTAGCGGCCCCAGTTCCAGGTGCCCCAGCCGGTCTCCGGATTGACCGTGCCCAGCAGGGTGCGCAGCGCGAAATCGCCGGCGTTCGAGCCCCAGCCGAGCAGCGCGCAGCTGAATTCGTGGCGACGCGCGCGGGCGAAGTACACCGCCACCGGCATCGTCTCGACCTTCGCGGCCACGCCGACCCGCGCGAGCATCTGGGCGACGGTCTGCACCACCTGCTCGTCGTTGATGTACCGGTCGTTCGGTCCGTGCAGCGTGAGGCCGAAGCCCTCGGGCAGCCCGGCGTCGGCCAGCAGCCGGCGCGCCGCCGCCGGGTCGGCGGCCAGAGGCTTGAACCCCTCGTGATGACCGAGGATGCCGGGCGCCACCAGGTTGGAGGCGGGGGTCGCCAGCCCGTCGAGCGTGCGCTCGCACAGCGCCCGGCGATCGACCGCGAGCGACAGCGCCTCGCGCACGCGAGGGTCGCGCAGCGGATTGCGGTCGAGCGGCCGACCCGAGCGGTCGGTGATGAACGGCGAGCGGTCGCGGTACTGGTCGAGCTGGAAGAACAGCGTGCGCCACGAGGGACGCTGCTCGACCGCGAGCTTCGCGTTCGACCGCAACCGACCCATGTCGGCCGGCGGCACGGATTCGATCGCATCGACCTCGCCCGCCAGCAACGCTGCAAGGCGGGTGGGATCGCCGGGGATCACGCGCAACTGCACCCGCTCGAACGCCGGCGTCGGCCCCCACCACGCGTCGTTGCGCAGCAGTTCCACGCCCTCGCCGCGCCGCCAGCTCGCGAACCGCCACGGGCCGGTTCCGATCGCTGCCCGGCCGGCATTGAAGTCGTCGGTGCTGGCGCCGGCGGCGAGTCGTCGCGGCACGATGAAGATGTTCGACAGGTCGAGCGCGAGCGGTCCGTACGGGGTGGCCGTACGCAGGCGCACCGTGTGCGCGTCGGGCGCCTCGCGCGAGACCACCGGCCGGGTGAAGGCGGTGAACGGACCCGGACTCTTCACCAGCGCCGCAGGACGCTCCAGCGAGGCGATCACGTCCTCGGCAGTGAGGGGCTGCCCGTCGTGGAAGCGCACGCCGCGGCGCAGCCGGAACTCCCAGGTGAGCGGGTCGAGCGTGCGCCAGGACTCGGCCAGCGCCGGCTGCAGGCGGCCGTCGGCGTCCACCTGCACCAGCGAATCGTAGAGATGCCGGGCGACGGTGTTGTTGGGCGCCGCGTTGAGGAAGTGCGGGTCGAGGGAGGTCACCTCCCCGGAGAGCGCGATGCGCAGCACCGCGCCGGGGTCGGACGCCTTCTGGGCGCGCGAGGGCACGGCCACCGACAGCGGCAGCGCGCTTGCGGCAGCCAGCAGGGAGCGCCGACGCGAGTCGGGGATGAGGCGCATCGGGGTCAGTCGGCCTTGACGCCGGCCGTGCGCAGGATGCGGTCCCAGCGCGCCGCTTCGCGCTGGATGTACTCCGCAGCCTGCTCGGGCGTGGTGGGTGCGGCCTCGATGCCCAGGGCCGCGAGCCGCTCCTGGACTTCAGGCGAACGCAACGCGGCGCCGATCTGCTTCGACAACTGGGCGACGATCGTCCTGGGCGTGGCCGCCGGGGCAAGCACCGCGAACCAGGCCTCCATGTCGTAGCCGGGCACGCCGCCTTCGGCGAGGGTGGGCAGTTCCGGCAGGGCGCTGGCTCGCCGGGCGGAGGTGACCGCGAGCATCCTCAGCTTGCCCTGGCGGGCCAGCGGCACCGCGTTGAGCGGACTGGCGAACACCACGGAGATCCGCCCGCCCAGCAGGTCGTTGATCATGTCCGCGCTGCCCTTGTAGGGGATGTGCGTGATCGCAGCGCCGCTCTGGGCCTTGAACAGTTCCCCGGCAAGATGCAGCGACGAGCCGTTGCCGCCCGAGCCGTAGTTGATCGAGCCGGGCCGGGCGCGGGCGAGCGCGAGGAACTCCTTCACGCTGTTGGCCGGCACCGACGGGTGTACCGTCATCACCAGCGGGCCCCGGGCCACCAGCGTGACCGGCGCAAGCTCGGACAGCTTGTAGGGCACCGCATCGCCGTAGAGCGTCGGGTTCACCGCCACTGCCATCGCGTGCAGCACCACCGTGTGGCCGTCGGGGTTGGCACGGGTCACCGTGACCGTGCCGATGTTGCCCCCGGCCCCCGGACGATTGTCGATGACCACCGGCTGGTTCCAGCCGTCCCCCAGTCGGGCGCCGAGCATGCGCGCGAGGATGTCGTTCGGGCCCCCGGGCGGATAGGGCACGACCACCCGGACCGGGCGCGAAGGATAGGCGCCGCCCTGGGCCACGGCCGGGGCCGCGTGAAGCACCAGGGGCGCCACGGCCGCCAGCGCTGCGACAGCCCGCCTGCGGACCGGGGAGGAGGCGCGGCCGGGGCCGCCACGCGTGGACAGGGGTCGGAAGGTCATCAACGGGGTCTCCGCGCGATCAGAAGGCAGAAGGCGAGCCCTCGGCCCGGTCGGGGCCCGCGACTCGCGTCGGATGGTAGCCGATACAATGTCGGCTCCCTCCCTTCGCCACGAGTGCCCCGATGCCCGACCATGACCTGATGCTTCGCAATGGACGGGTGATCGACGGTTCCGGGGCGCCCGGCCGACGCGCCGACGTGGCGATCGCCGGCGACCGGATCGCGGCGATCGGCGAAGGTCTCCCGGGCTCCGCGAGCCGGGTCATCGACGCCGACGGACTGGTGGTCGCACCGGGGTTCATCGACATCAAGACCCACTCCGACTTCACCCTGCCGATCAACCCGAAGGCGGAGAGCAAGTTGCGCCAGGGCGTGACCACCGAACTCATCGGCCACTGCGGCTTTTCCGTCGCGCCGGTCCTGCCGGGCAAGGTCGACCTGCTGCGCGACTATCTCTCGCCCAGCGCCCCGTGGCTGCCGTTCCGAGAGATGGGGTTCGCCGAATACCTGGACAGTTTCCCGGCGACGGCCGTCAATGCAGGCATGCTGGTGGGACACAACACGCTGCGCCTGATGGCGATGGGCATGGACCAGCGAGCGCCCACCGAAGGCGAGATGGCGCACATGGCGGCCATGCTCGAGGACGGGTTGCAGGCCGGGGCACTGGGCCTGTCCTCGGGGCTGTTCACCTCGCCGGGATCGTACGCCTCGCGCGACGAGATGGTCGCCCTGTGCGAGGTCGTGCGCCGTCATCGCGGCGGCTATTTCACGCACATCCGCGACGAGTCGAACGGCGTGCTGGAGGCGGTCGACGAGGCGATCGACATCGCGCGCACCTGCCGCATCCCGGTGGAGATCGTGCACTTCAAGACGTCCGGGATGGACAACTGGGGCAAGGCGGCCGTCGCGCTCGAACGCATGGCGCACGCCCGCGCCGAAGGCCTGGCGGTCAACTGCGACTCGCACCCCTACACCGCGGGCAGCAATCCGCTGAAGAACCTGATGCCGCAGTGGGTGCAGGCCGGCGGCGTGGAGGCGATGCTCGCGCGCCTGCCGCTGCCCGAGACCCGCGCGCGCATCCGCGAGGACATCGCGCGCGACGGCCTGAACAACTGGGGACGCATCCCCGACTGGGACTGCGTGCAGGTGTCCATTTCGCCGCACCTGCCCCAGCACTGCGGCAAGACCATCGCCACCCTGGCGCGCGAGCGCGGCGCCGATCCGATCGACGTGGTCTGCGACTACCTGGTCGAGGACCGCGGTGCCACCCGCGTGCTGGTGATCTCGATCGCCGAGGAGGACATCCGCGCGATCGTCTGCTGCCCCGACGCGCTGGTGGGTTCCGACGGCAACTGCGTGGCGACCTACGGCATCACCAGCCAGGGCATGCCCCACCCGCGCTTCTACGGCACCTTCCCCCGCGTGATCTCCCGCTACGTCGGCGAGCAGCGACTGCTGCCGCTCGAGACGGCCATCCGCAAGATGACCGGCGCGACCGCCCGGGCACTGGGGCTGCGCGACCGCGGGACCCTCGCGCCGGGGCAGCGCGCCGACGTGGTGCTGTTCGACCCGGACGACTTCCGCGACCAGGCGACCTACGACGATCCGCACCGCTACCCGACCGGCGCGCGCACCACGGTGCTGGTCAACGGCACGGTCGTGATCGACCACGCCGTGCACACCGGCGCGCTGCCAGGCCGGGTGCTGCGGCGGGCCGCGGACGGATCGGTCGGCTGATCCTGCGGCCGAGCCGCGCGGGCACGGACCTGCGACGCTGCGCGACCGGCGGGTGCGCGGCCGGCGGGTGCGCGGCCGGTCGCCCCACCCGCGGCGCCACCGGGCCCGGAGGGTGCCGACCCACCCGCGAAGTCCGGGCGGACGGCTACGGCCCCGGGCGCTGGGCGAGACCGTCCGGACCCACCCGGCGCCCCGGCGCTACCACCAGTTCGCGCGCTTGCGCAGCGCGGCCAGCGACTCTCGCGCATCGGCCACCACCCGCGCCGGGTCGAGCGCGGTCAGCCGGCCCCCGCTCTTGAGGAGGCGCCCGTCGACCATCACGGTGTCGACGTTGCCCGGTTGCGCCGCTTCGACCAGCAGGTGGGCCGGGTCGGTGAAGACGCCGAGGTTGATCGCCCGCGTGTCCACCATGATCAGGTCGGCACGCTTTCCCGCCGCCAGCGACCCGATGCGGTCGGCCATGCCCATCGAACGCGCGCCCTCGATCGTGGCCAGTTCGAGCACGCGCCGCGCAGGCAACTGGAACTCGTTCTCGGTGCGGGCGTTCTCGGCATTCTGCGTCACCTTCATGATGCCGAACATGTCCGCGTTGCCCGATAGCGCCGTGGTGTCCACCGACAATCCCAGCGGGATGCCGGCCTGCAGGAAGGTGCTGGTGGGCGGCACGCCGAAGCCGATGCGCAGTTCGGTGAACGGCGAGATGCTCACGGCCGCGCGCGAGTCGACCAGCGCGCGTACCTCCTCGGGGGTCACCCAGACGGCGTGGATCGCCTGCAGGTCGGGGCCGAGGAGACCGTCCTTCGCCACCTGCGCGATGCCGCCCGCGCGGGCGCGCGAGTTGTTCAGGTGCACGGACACCGGCAGGCCGAGCCGACGGGCCTCGGCGATGTCGCGGCGCGACGCCTCGGCCTTGATCGCACCGGTGCCACCGGTGGCCACGCCGCGCCAGGCGATCCCCAGCGCCAGCCGGCCGCCGGCATCGTGCCGCGACCAGTCCGCGCGCAGGCGTTCGAGGTCGGCGAGGTCCATCGTCTGGTCGACCGGGTGCCCCTGCATGGTGCCGTAGGAGAATCGGCCCCGCAGGCCGGACTCGGACAGCGCGCGCAGGTTCTCGCGCGCATGCGTCGGCGTGCGGATGTTGTGGCACCAGTCGTGCACGAAGGTGATGCCCGAGTGGATCGCCTCGGCGCAGGCGAGCCGGGTGCCCGCGTACATGTCGCCTGGCACGTAGTGGCGCCCCAGCCCCAGTGCGGTCGGGAAATAGCCGAACTTCTTCTCGTCGAGCGACATGCTGCGCAGCAGGGTATTCCACATGTGCCAGTGCGTCTCGACCATGCCCGGCATCACGATCATGTCGCGTGCATCGATCACGCGCGCGCCCGGCGCCTGCAGCGCGCGCCCCACCGCCACGATCACGCCGTCGCGGACATGCACGTCGGCACCGGCGAGGTCTCCGACCGAGCGCTCCATCGTCATCACGTAGCCGCCGCGCAGCAGCCACTCGCCCCGAGCGGGGCCCGCCCCCGGAAGGTTCGCGCCCGGATCCGGGATGGCCGCGCACCCGCCGATGGCGAGCGCCCCCAGGGCAGCGCCGCCCCCGACCAGTCGCCGTCGCCGCGCATCCACCCGCGCATGCAGGCCGTCGCCACCCATGCGGCCCTCGACGTCGTGCCCACCCCCGATCCCGACCTGCGCCATGCTCGTCTCCCCCGTGCTGTTGTCGTGTGCGCGTTCGACGTCGCGCACGTCGGTCGACGCGGACGACACCGGCGCCGCCCGCCACGGCCGACCGTCGACCGTCGACCGCACCACGGCAGGGCTGCACCCGCCGGCGTGCGCGGCCGGTGCATTGTGCGCCGTCCGGCGCGCGCGTGCAGCAGGATCCCCGCGCGGGTTCGCGTGATCACACCGGCCGTCCCGTTCGCGCGGCGGGTTCCATGCCGAGGGCTCGCGGAGCATCCAGGCCGCGCGCAGCCCGCGCCCACCGGGTGCCGGCCTTCGACTCGCCTCCGCGGGCATCGGCGCCGGCGCGAGCGCGCGTTGACCCGTACCGACGGTCGTGGAAACATGGCCCACCCGAAGCGGAGGAGCCATGAGTCGAGCCGAGATCCCTGCCTGCCACCGGCCCCTGCGCACCGCGGACGGGATGGCCTGCGGGCGCGCACGGCCGGACGCGCGGGCGCAGCCGCGCCCCTGCCGAGCGCATGCCCGACGGCTCGCGGCGCTCTGCGCGGCCGGCCTGGTGGTGCTCGCCGATGCCGTTCCCGCGCAGGTCTTCCCGGCCAAGCCGCTGCGCCTCATCGTGCGTGCGCCGCCGGGTGGGGGCGACGACCTGCACGCGCGCCTGCTGGCCACCCCGCTGGCCAAGGCACTCGCCCAGCCGGTCGTGCTGGACTACCGACCCGGCGCCGGCGGACTGGTCGCCTGGGAGATCACCGCGAAGTCGCAACCCGACGGCTACACCCTGCTGCTGGCCGCCTCCGGGCTCGCGGGTGTCCGCGCCCTGCGTCCGGAGATGCCGGTCGACCCCTGGCGCGACTTCGCGTGGGTATCGCAGGTCGCCACCTTCCCGCTCATCCTCACCGCCAACAACGCGCTGCCCGCACGCTCGCTGAAGGACGTCGTGGCCCTCGCCCGCCGCCGCCCGGGCGAACTCAACTACGGGTCGTCGGGGATCGGCGCGACGCCGCACCTGGCCGCGGAATACTTCCGCGGGGCCGCAGGCATCGACATCAACCACGTGCCGTTCAAGGGATCGAGCGCCATGTATCTCGACCTGATGGCCGGACGCATCGAACTCGGGACCTCGGTGCTCGGGGGCGCGATTCCGTTCGTGAGGAGCGGACGACTGCGCGCGCTTGCGGTGACCTCGGCGACCCGTTCCCCGCAATTGCCCGACGTGCCCACCGTCGCCGAGGCGCTGGGGCTGAAGGACTTCGAGTTCACCCCCTTCTACGCGATCGTGACCCAGGGCCAGACGCCTCGCGACACCGTGCAGGTGCTGTCCGCCGCGGTGGGTCGCGCGGTCGCCAACGCCGAACTGCGCGAGGGCATGCTGGCCGCCGGGTCGGTGCCCTCGGCCAGCACGCCGGAGCAGATGCTCGCGACCGCGCGGCGGGCGGCCGACCAGATCGAGCGCATCGTGAAGGCCACGGGTATCAAGGGAGGGGACTGAGTCATGGCGCGCATCGCCGTCGGCGGCTTCCAGCACGAGACGAACTGCTTCGTGCCCACCCGCACCGATTACGAGTACTTCGCCGCGCACCGCGACCGCCCGCCGCTGGTGCGCGGTGCCGCGGTGCTCGAGTGGCTCGGGGACACCAGTTTCGCGCTGTCGGGCTTCCTGCGCGAGATGGGCTGGCGCGCGGCGCCCGGCGGCGCCGGCGAGCACGAGTGGGTGCCGCTGGTCTGGACCAGCGGCGGGGCGGGTGGCCTGGTCACACGCGATGCGTTCGAGCGGATCACGGCCGAACTCACCGGCCGCCTGTCCGAGGCCATGCCGGTCGATGCCGTCTATCTCGACCTCCATGGGGCGATGGTCTGCGAGGACTTCGAGGATGCCGAGGGCGAGCTGCTTCGCCGCGTGCGAGCGATCGTCGGCGAGTCCGTCCCGGTGGTCTACAGCCTCGACTACCACGCGAACGTCACCCCCGCGATGGTCGCCCTGGGCGACGGCGTCCAGGCCTACCGCACCTACCCCCACATCGACAGGGTGGACACCGGCGTTCGCGCCGCGCGCGTGCTGCGCCAGGTGCTCGCGGAGGGCAGGCCGGCGGGACGGGCGCTGCGCAAGCCCGGCTTCCTGCTGCCGCTGAACGACCAGTGCACCCAGATCGACCCGTCTCGCGCGATCGTTGCCCTGTCGGCGTCGCTCGAAGGCGGCCCGGTGTTCAGCGTGGCCTACCTCGCAGGCTTCGCCCCCGCCGACCTGCACGACACGGGGCCTTCGGTCGTCGTCTACGCGCGCACCCAGGCCGACGCCGACGCGGCCGCCGACACGCTGGCCTCGGCAATCGAGGCGCGCGAGGCCGAGTTCGCGCAACCGATGCTCGATCCGGACACGGCCGTGCGCGAGGCGATGCGCATCGCCGACCGGGCGACACGCCCGGTCGTGATCGCCGACACCCAGGACAACCCCGGCGCCGGCGGCACCGGGGACACCACCGGCATGCTGGCAGCCCTCGTGCGCAACGGCGCGCGCGATGCGGTGCTGGGATTCCTGTTCGACCCCGACGCCGCGCGGGCCGCGCACGCCGCCGGCGAGGGCGCCACGATCGAACTCGCGCTCGGTGGCCGGCACGGCCCCGAGGGCTGCGAGCCCTGCCTGGCGCGCTATCGGGTCGCGCGACTGGGCGACGGACGCATGACGACGACCGGCCCCTCCGTGGGTGGGCGTCGCATCGACCTGGGCCCGATGGCGCTGCTGGCCATCGACGGGGTGAGCGTGGTGGTCACCAGCAAGCGGATGCAGGCGCACGACCAGGCGCCCTTCCGTCACCTGGGCATCGAACCGGCCGCCCAACGCATCCTCGTGCTCAAGAGCACCGTGCACTTCCGCGCCGACTTCCAGCCGATCGCCGACACCGTGCTGGTCGCGCTCGCCCCCGGCGGACATGTCGTCGACCCCACCCGCTACCCGTACCGGCGCCTGCGCGCGAACGTGCGACTGTATCCGCTGGGTCCGGCGCACTCGCCGCGCCCAGCGAGCGAGACCGCACTGGCATGAAGGCGCCGGCGCCCGGAGCTCGCGACAAGCAGGCCCCGTGATCACATAATGGCGCGACACGACTCCCTGCGGTCCTTTCAGGCCGCGCCTCGCCAACCCGCTCGACGGAGGTGCCTCATGACTCAGCGCGCCACTTTCCCGGCCCCGGACTGCCACGCCGCGAAAATGGTCCGACCGCCCTGTTCGCGCATGCGGCCGCTCGCCGTCGCGCTCGCCGGCGCCTTCACCCTCGGCACGCTGGCCGCGGCACCCATGGCCATCGCCCAGGGCCAGAAGTTTCCGACCCGGCCGCTGCGCATCCTCGTGACCATCGGCCCCGGGTCGGTCGGGGACATCATCTCCCGCGTGATGGCCGATCCACTGTCGCGGCAGATGGGCCAGCCGGTGGTCGTGGACAACCGGCCCGGCGCCGGCGGCAACGTCGCGGCCGAGATCGCCGCCAAGTCACCGGCTGACGGCTACACGCTGTTTCTCACCACCATCAGCACCCACGGCATCAACCCCTCGCTCTACAGCAAGTTGGCCTTCGATCCCATCCGCGACTTCGCGCCGGTGATCCTGCTCGCCACCAACCCGAACATGCTGGTGGTGCATCCGTCGATGCCGGTGCGCAACGTGAAGGAGCTGGTCGCGCTCGCCCGCAAGCGCCCCGGCGAGGTCACCTTCTCCTCCGCGGGCTCGGGAACCTCGCAGCACATGGCCGGCGAACTGTTCGCCATGATGACCGGAACGAAGATGGTCCACGTGCCGTACAAGAGCACGCCACTGTCGGCCAACGCAGTGGTCTCGGGCGAGACCATGCTCGCATTCGCCAGCGTGCCGGTGGTTCTGGACCTCGTGCGCTCGGGCCGACTGCGCTCGCTGGGCGTGACCTCCGCCCAGCGCATGGCGTCGCTGCCCGACATGCCCACCGTGGCCGAGGGCGGCATCGCCGGCTTCGATGTCGGCGGCTGGTTCGGGTTCTCGGCCACCGGCGGAACGCCCGAGCCGATCGTCAATCAGCTCAACGGCGAATTCCGCAAGGCCATCGCGGACCCGGGCGTGCGCCAGAAGCTGATGGCGCAGGGCATGGACCTGACCGAATCCTCCCCGGCCGAGTTCTCGGCCTTCATCAAGAGCGAGATCGCCCGCTGGGCGAAGGTCGTGAAGGCCACCGGCGCACGGGTGGAGTGACCCCCGGGCGGGCGGGCCCGCAACGGGGCCCGCCCGCCGCCTCGGGACGGACCCCGGGTTGTCCACCGCGGCCCTCAGTCGGCGGCGCGCCCGCAGACCGCGAAGGCTGCCGCCAGGTAGACCTTCGCCGCGGTGAGCAGGTCGTCGATGCTCACGTGCTCGCCGACCGCGTGCATCTGCCGCCCGCGGCTGTCCGGGTGGGATCGCCCTCCCGGCCCGTAGCACAGCGTCGGGACGTCGTACCGGTTGAGGTGAGTCGCATCGGCGCCCGGACGCCGGATGGAGCCCACCGCCGCCTCGCCGGTCACGAACCGGTGCGCATCGCACATCACCTTCGCCACCGGGGCCTCGAGGCCGATATCGGTGGGCGGGTCGCTCACGTAGCAGTCGAGTACCGGCTCCTCGCATCCCTGTTCGGCGGCGAACTCGCGGAGCACCGCGCGCAGGCTGCGCCGGATCGACTCGGTGGTCGTGCCCGGGACGGTGCGCACGTCGAGGTACAGGCTGCACTCGAAGGGATTGCGCGACAGCCGCCAGGGCATGCCGCCACGGATCGCGGCCACGGTGACGTTCGGCCGCTCGCCCATGTACTCGTGCGCGGCGGTGTAGGCCTCCGACCACTGCGCGATCCGCGTCTGCAGCAGGTGCATGCGCGCGATCGCATTGACCACGCCGGGCCGAGCCGACCACGCGGAGTGCGCGACCGTGCCACCGAGCGTGATGCGGAACCAGCTCACGCCCATGTTGGCGGTGCACACCTGGAGCGTGGTGGGTTCGCACAGCACCGCGCAGTCGGCCGTGACGCCGTGGGTGACCATGTAACGGGTGCCGACCCCGTAGCCCGCCTGCGCATCGGACTGGAATTCCTCGATCGGCGCCTTCTCGGTCTCGCCGACCACGCCACCGAGCAGCAGGTCGCCCGGGAGGCGCACGCCCGCGCGGGCGATCGCCTCGATGGCCACCGCCGCCGAGGCGAGCCCGCTCTTCATGTTGTTCGCGCCCAGCCCCCAGATCCAGCCATCGCGCACCACGGCCTTCGGCTTGAACCCCTCGCCCTGCAGGTAGTCCTCGTCGCCGTCGTAGGAGGTGTCCATGTGCCCGGTGAACAGGAGGCTGCGCCCGGAACCCTCTCCGGGCAGCACCGCGATCGCGTTGGGGCGACCGGGACTCACGTCCTGCAGCCACGCGCGGCAGCCCGCTCGACGCATGCGCTCGACCAGGTATCGGGCGAAGTCCGCTTCCCGCCCGGTCGGGCTCGCGATGTCGACCATCTCCACGAGCGCATCGCGTACCGCCTCGCGCGTGACGAACGCGGCTGCCCGCGCGTGATCCGCATGCTCCACCACCGTGCACTCCTCCTGTTGGCGGATCAGCCCTCCGGCTTGATCCCGATCGCCTCGCCCAGCTTGCGCATGCGCGAGACGTAGTCCCGGACGAAGACCTCCATCTCCTGCGGGCCGGAGGTCATCGGCTCCGCACCCAGCGCGGCGAGCCGATCGCGAACATCGGGCAGCCCGAGGATGCGGTTCATCTCGCGCGCGACCCGCGCACGCAGGGGCAACGGCGTGCCGGCCGGCGCGAGCACGCCGAACCAGTCGTCCCCTTCGTAGCCCTGCACGCCCGCCTGCGCCAGAGAAGGGGTGCCTGGAAGGAACCGCGCCCCGGCCGCGGAACTGGCCGCGAGGATCTGCAGCTTGCCTTCCCGGGCAAGGGGAATCGCGTTCGGTCCGGGCGCGAACGCGTAGAGCACGCGGCCCGCCATCGCGTCGTTGACCGCCTGCGGCGTGCCCTTGAACGCGACGTGCTCGGCCTGTATCCCGGCCAGATGGGCCGTGGCCGCCGCGTGCAGGTGCGCGGTGCTGCCCACGCCTGCGGACCCGTAGACGATGCCCTTGGGCTGGGCGCGCGCGTACGCGATCAGGTCCTTGAGCGTCTTGAAGCCCGCGGCAGGCGACACGACCATGAAGCTGGGCGAACGGGCCATCATGCCCACGCCAGAGAAGTCGCGCGTCGCATCGAAGGGCAGCTTGGGGTCGATGGCCGCGCGCACGCCGAAGGCGCTGGGCACGGCGAGGTAGGTATAGCCGTCCGGCTTCTGGGTCGTCACGTACTGCGCGCCGAGCACGCCGCCCGCGCCCGCCCGGTTGTCGACGATCACGCTCGCGTTCCACGCCTCGGAGAGATACTTGCCGACGATCCGGATGATGACGTCCGTACCCCCGCCGGCGGCCGCCGGCACCACGAACCGGATCGGTTGCGCGGGATAGCCCGCCGCGGGGTCCGTCCCCTGGGCGAGCGCGACGGGCGCCAGGCCGAGACCGGCGGCCAGCAGGAACCCGCGGTGCAGCGCGGCACGCCGGGGGGCACGGCTGCGGGGGGTACGAACATCAGGCATGGACGGACTCCTCGATCGGAAACGGGTCGAACCCGCACGGTGCCACAGCCCTGCGGCTGCGGTCCCCGGCGCGCGTTCGTCCGGCACCGGTGCCCGGCGCCGCCAGGCGGCGCATTTCAGGGCACATGGACCCAGAGGTCGAGCATCACCACCGCGCCCGGCACCGGCAGGGCGGGCACCTCGATCGCCGAGAGCGGCAGGTAATGGGACGGCAGCCGCCGATCCCACGCCCGCCACGCACCGTGGAATCCGCCCAGGTGGGTATGGAACTGCTGCGCCCGCACCACGTTGCCCAGCGAGGTGCCGGCACGACGGCAGATCGCCTCGGCCTGCTCGAGGATGCGGGCCATCTGAAGCTCGGCCGCGTCCCCGAACCAGGGCTGGCGCGGATCGATGCGCACGTCCGGGGCGAGCGCACCGCGCTCGTCGACGGCCATCAGGCCCGAGAGGAACAGCAGGTCGCCCGCCCGGATCGCCTGCGGGTGGCCGGCGAACACGGTGGGCACGCCGGCGTCGATGGCGGTGCGCCGCGCCGTACCGCCCGGGCGCAGCGCGATGGTGTTGATCTCGATGCGACCGGTCTCGCAGATGAATCCAGGGGTCGCCGTGCTGATCACCGTGGTGGCCGGGACATCGCGGCCGAAATGCCGGGCCCACACCTCGTTGAACGCCGGCACGTCGGCCATGTCGCGCAGGTAGACCTGCGACTTGACGACATCGGCCAGCGTGCAGCCCACGCTCGCCAGCGCGGGGCGCAGCTTGCGCTCGATCACGAACTCGGTCTCGAGCTTGATCGGCGTCCCCTTCCAGAGGTGTCCGGCGGGCATGCGCGCCGCGGGATCGAGCGGCCCATCCTCGGTGACCAGCGCCTCGGAGGTCTGGCCGGCCACGAACGCATAGTCGCCGCAGGTGAGCACCGGGCTGTAGCCCGAGGTCGCATGCACCGGCAGGCCGGAGGGCCTGTGCTGGGCGGGCCTGAAACCCGGACCGGGGACCACGGCGATCATCTGCACTTCCATCGACTGCCCGGCGAGCAGGAAGCGCTGGTGCAGGTTGGACGTGCTGGGCGGCACGTGTCCGGCGAACCAGGCTCGGCGCGCGTCGTGGTAGGGGTCGACCACGCCCGGCGCGGTGTAGTACTGGTCGATGCGCACCACCGCGTCGCGACGGCTGCCGCCAGCCTCGAGCACATGCCCGAGGTTGGCGAAGATCCGGTCCGCCTCCTTGCGATGGCGGGGCACGCCATGCAGCGGAGCCTCCTCGTCGGTGACCTCGGGGGCCATCCCCGAGACGAAGTCGGCGGTACCCTTGTGCCCGGTGGCGAACACCCAGCGACCGGCACGAATGCCGGGCGCGTAGCGCACGCCCCCGGGTGCAAGGCTCACGGGCAGCAGCGCGGTGACCTCGCCCTGCGCGCGGCGCGACGCGCCTCGACCAGCGGCGGAACGAACCGGACGGGAAGAACGACGGGTGGCGGGCATTGGATACTCGGGAGTGTTCGGGACGGTCGGCGAGGATCGCGCGGCGGGGCCACTGCAGCACGGCCGACGCGCGCACCCCGCGGGCCGATCGATTGTAGCGGCCGCGGCGCAGGCCCGGGGTGGGGCCGTGATCACAGCGCTCCGCGGGGGGACGGAGGCGGCGCGCGAACCCCGCGCCCGCGAGCGCCCCGCCCGATCGCCGTCGGCGGCGCCCCCCGGCCCGGGCGCGGGTAGCCCCCGCGTCGATGGGCAGCGGCGCGTCCGGTGCCCCGCGCGCGGCGGGCGCCGGGGCACCGCAGGCTGGACCGACGCGAGCCGCACGGGGGCCAGGCGGCAAGGTCGCGGACAGACCGCGTGCGCACGCAACGCCCACGCCTGCCCGGCGGGTTCGACATGAAGCGCGTGCTGCTGCACTGCGTCGGCAGCGCGGGCGACGTGCTGCCGTTCATCGCGATCGCCCGAGCCCTGCAGGCGCGCGGGGCCGCGCCGGCGATCGCCACCAGCGCCTGGTTCGCCCCGCTGATCGAACAGGCCGGCGTGACGGCGATCGCGCTGGGCAGCCGCGAGGACTACCTCGCCGCTGTGCACCGGCCGGGACTGTGGCACCCGTGGCGAGGTCCGCGGGCGCTATGGTCGATCGTGATGGACCAGTTGCCCCGCGCCGTGCTCGCACTCGATGACTGGCTCGCGGATCCCGACGCGATCCTGGTGGGCTCGACGCTCGCCCTGGCGGTACGCATCGCGGCCGAGCGCGGGCATCCGGATACGGCCACCGTCCACCTGTCGCCCGCGTGCCTGCTCTCCGCGGAGCGCCCGCCTCGACTGCCCGGGCTTCCCCGGCTCGACGCGCTGCCGCGCTGGCTGCGGCGCCAGGCCATGGACCTCGTCGAACGGGCGGCATGGCACGCATTGGCGCCGGACCTGCAGTCCGCGCGCGCCGCTGCGAACCTGCCGCCGCTGGCCTCGCCGCTCACCGCCTGGATGCACTCCCCTCACCGGGTGGTCGCCGCCTTCCCGGAGTGGTTCGCGCCCGCCGCCGGCGACTGGCCGGCGCGCACCGTCCAGGCGGGGTTCCCTCAATGGAGATCAGACGCGACGCTGTCCCCGGAACTCGAGGCCTTCCTGGACGACGGCGATCCACCGGTGGTGATCACCGGCGGCACCGGATACGCGCAAGCAGGGCCATTCCTCGCCAGTGGCCTGGACGCCGCCACCTCCGCGGGCGCGCGCGCCGTCCTCGTCTGCGCGTTCCGGGATGCCCTGCCCCCGCTGCCGGCCGGTCGGGCGCTCGCGGTCGGCCACGCCCCTTTCCCGGCGCTCCTGCCACGCGCATCCGCGGTAGTCCATCACGGCGGGATCGGCACCACGGCCGCCGCCTTCGCCGCCGGCGTTCCCCAGTGCATCTCGCCGCTGGCCTTCGACCAGTTCGACAACGCCGCGAGGGTGGTGGCGCTGGGCGCCGGCGTCGAGTTGCCACGCCCGGGGCGCGACGCTGCCCGCTGGGCGCGAGGCCTGGAGCGCGCGCTGCGCGACGCCCGCCTGCGCGCGGCGGCGGATGCCTGCGGGGTGCGCATGCGCACCGGCGGATCGTCCGCCTCGGACATCGCCGACATCCTGCTCGCAGGCTACGATCGAAGCCCCTGAACCCGCCCGGTGGCCGGCGGACACCGGAGCGTTCCGGTCGCGCGGCCCTCGGCACGACGGAGAGCGCATCACCATGGAACACGCGACCGAGGCGCGACTGCGCGCGATGGGATTCGAACTGCCGCCACCGTTCACCTTCCCGAAGGCCAACCGGACCGGCTGCACCCGCTCCGGGCGCGTGCTCTATCTCTCGGGGCACGGCCTCGACCTGCCCGCCTTGCCCGGCGTGCGCCAGCGCGGCCGGTTCGGCGCGGACATCACGCTCGAGGAGGGCTACGCCACCGCTCGTGCCGTGGCGCTCACCATGCTCGCTACCGTGAAGGCCCACTGCGGATCGCTCGACCGGGTGACGCGGGTGCTTCGCCTGTTCGGCATGGTCAACTGCACGCCGGAGTTCGACCAGCCGCCGCAGGTCATCGACGGTGCGTCGGACCTCCTCTACGAACTGTTCGGCCCCGATCGCGGCTGCCACGCGCGCTCGGCGGTAGGGCACATCAGCCTGCCGCGGGGCATCGCGGTCGAGATCAACGGCGAGTTCGAGATCGCCGGGTAATCCCGCTGCCGGGCGCTGCGCACGCGGCGTGCACCAGGCGCGCCGCGCGGCGCCCGGGGGCGGTCGCCGTCGCGACTGCCCCCGTCGAGGCTCGCGCCACCCCGATCAGGCGGCGCCGGGGGCGCTCAGAGCGGGGCGCGCCGGGCACGCCAGGCATCGAGGCTGAGCGAGCCCGCGCCGTGCAGCGCGACCAGCACCAGCCCGCCCGCGATCGCGGTGTTCTTCAGCATCTGGTCGAAGTACGAGGCGGCGCCGTCGCCGCCGCTCAGCGCGTAGGGCAGCATGAGCAGCGTGAGCGTGACGAAGAACCCGGCCAGCACGCCCGCCACGATGCGCGTGTACAGGCCCAGCACCAGCAGCACGCCCCCGCACAGTTCCAGCAACACCGTGAGGTAGAGGACGAACTGCGCGAGGCTGAAATGCTGCAGCATGTCGGCGGTCACGCCCCCCGAGAGCGCGCGGATCTTGAGGGCGGCATACGTGAGCAGCAGTGGCGCGAACGCAAGGCGGGCGATGAGGGGAATCCAGCGCTCGCGCGCACCGCGCCCATGGCTCGTGTATTCCGTCGACATCCTCGACTCCCGTTGGCCGCGAAATCCGCACCGACTTCGATCCGGGCGCATGGTAGCGCAGCGCCGCGCGAGCACCACCGGCCCGAACGGCGGACGGCACCGCGCGCGCGACGAACGGACGCCCCGTCGTGCCGGCGCTCAGCGGGTGCGACCCGGGTAGGGTGGCAGTCGATCCACGCTGGAGCCCGGTGGCAGTCGTGCAAGGCTCGCGGGCGCGAACTCCGCGAACGGGCCGTCGGCCCAGGTCACCCGCCCGCCCGCCACCGTCAGCCGCGAGGCCTGGCGGGCCGGCGAGGCGACGAACGGATCGTGGTCCAGGATCGCAAAGTCGGCCGGTCGACCCGGCGCCAGCGCCCCGGCCACCCCCTCGGCGTCGAGCGCCCAGGCGTTTCCAGCGGCCACCCTCGCCAGCGCGGCCAGCCTTGCCTCGCGCAGCCGGTCCGCATCGCCGCCCTGCAGTGTCGGGGCGAGCCAGTCGACCATGCGCCAGGGGTCGAGTCCCGCGCGACGGCTGCCGCCCCCGCCCAGGCCGATCGGGACGCCGTGTTCGACCAGCCGATCGACCAGGCCCGGCGCGGCATCCCCAGGTAACCGGACCGGGCTGAGACAGACCCCGCCTCCGAGCCGACGCAGCGCGTTCATCGCGGTCGTGTCCGGCTCCCGGGCGATATCGACCACCCAGCGCAGGCGATCGATCGACTGGCGTTCACGCAGGCGGTCGACGGCCAGCAGCACCCCGTCGAGGGCCTGCGCATCGGCGGCTTCGATCCGCCAGGCCCAGCGGGCACGGGCCAACGCGAGCAGTGCCGAGTCGATGGCGCCGGCTTCGGTCGCGCGGATCCGGGCCCCGAGCAGTTGCAGCCACCGATCCCCCTGTCCGGCAAAGGGGACCGAACTCCACTGCGCGAGGTCGGCCGCCTCGCGACGGGCGTCGTTCGTCGCGAGGAAACAGGCGACCCGCACCGGCAGCCGCCCCGCGGCATTGAGACGCACCAGGCTCGCGTAATCATCCGGATAGGCCGCCTCGCCGATATCCACCAGCGTGGTCACGCCGAACCGCGCGTACTGCCGCCCCAGCCGCTCGACCGAGGCGTCGCGCTCGGCAGAGTCGCGTGCGGCTCCCAGCGCGTGCGCGTGCGCCGCCTGCGCGGCCATGCCCGACAGCGCCAGGCCCGCACCGGGATCCAGGCCAAGCCTGCGCGCGGCCGGCGGGTTGATCCGGCCCTGCCCCGGCGCGGTCACCACCAGCACCGGTCGTCCCCCGGCCGCGATATCGATCGCCCCGTCATCGAGCCCCGACAACCAGGCATCGACGCGAGGGCTCGCGCCCTCGACCACCACCCAGGCACCGGCGGGCAGGCCCGCGGCGTGCTCGCGCAGTCGGGCGAGCGCCACTGGGAGCGACCCCGCGCCATCCCAGCGCAGGGTCCGGGTGTAGGCGAGACCGGCCGAGAGCAGGTCCGCTTCGAGGTCGCACAGTCCAGGCACGAGCCACCGGCCCCCGGCATCGATCACGCGCGCGCCGGCCGGCCTCAGCCCGAGCAGGGCTGCATCGCTGCCGAGCATCGAGATGCGCCCCGCCTCGACCGCGAGCGCGGTCGCGCCGTTGCCGGCCGGGTGCGCCGCGTGCACGCGGGCGTTCACCACGACCAGCGGACGACCCGGATCCCGCCCCGGCTGGCCGCGCAACGGCAGCGGTGCGGTCGCAGCGAGGCTCGCGGCGAGCTTGAGCCAGCGCCTGCGCGAGTCGCCGGACCTCACGGCCGATGCCGTTCGCCGCGCACGCATGGCGCAACGCGCACCATCGGCGCGGGATCCTCAGGACTCGTCGCGAAAACCGCTGACCCGGTGCGAGCCATCACAGTAGGGCTTGTTGGCCGACGCGCCGCAGCGACACAGCGTGAAGCGCATCGGATCGCCGGGTGGACGCGGATGCTCGAGCTGCACCGGGCCACTCACGCAGAACGGCCCGTCGCGCAGCACCTGGAGCCCCGGTTGCGCCGCCGGGTGGCGACCCATCTTCTCCTGCGCGGCGCTCCAGGCGAGGGCACCGGAGGGGCACAGTTCGACGGCCTGTTTCAGTGCCTGCTCGTCGACCCCATTCGGGTCTATCCACGGTTCGCGCCCCCGCACGAAGGCCTCGGGTGCCCGTTCGGTGCAGAACCCGGTGCTCGCGCACAGGGGGCGCCGGTCGTGCACCGCGAAGCCGCGGCCCTCGTAGCGGCGGGTACCCGCCTGCGAGGGGGCGGGCTGGGCCGGCTCCTCGCCGGTGAATCCGTTGCGATTGTGCGTGCCATCGCAGAACGGCTTCTGCGCGGAGCCACCGCAGCGGCACAGGTGGACCGTGCCACGGATCGGGATCCGGGTGCCATCGGCCAGCATGCACTCGCTCAAGCCGGAGACCACGAGCGGTCCGGCCTCCACCGGCCGCAGCGAGATGACCTCGGCGCGGGCGGGCGGATCGCCGCCGGCTGCGCGGGCTCCGGGGGCGCGCGGCGCCCCGCTCGACGGATCAGGCCTGGCCGCCATCTTCGCGACGGTCCGCCTCGATCTGTCGTCGCACCTCGTCCATGTCGAGGGCGCGTGCCTGCTCGAGCAGCCGATCGAGCGCGGGGCCGGGTAACGCCCCGGCCTCGTTGAACACGATGACCTGGTCGCGAAAGAGCATCAGGGTCGGGATGGAACGAATGCCGAGCGCGGCGGCGAGCGACTGCGCCTCGTCGGAGTTGACCTTCGCGAACACGAAGTCGGGATGGCGCCCGGACGCCGCCTCGAACACCGGGGCGAACTGACGGCAGGGACCGCACCACGGCGCCCAGAAGTCGACGATCACCTGCGCGTTACCCGTGATCGTCGCCTCGAACTCTGCCTCGCCTACCTCGACCGTCGCCATCGCGCTCGTCCTCCTGGCAGCGTCGGGAGGCGACGCCTCCGACCCGTCCGGTCGGCGGCCCGCATGCCCCGTGCTGCGAACAGCGCCCCGGATCATGCACTGACCCCTCGGGTCCGGCAAGCGCCGGCCCCCGGCGCGGCGGGCAGCGCGTCGCGCGCGGACCGGCGCACGATTCACGGCTACAGAATCACTGCGTCCGGCCGATATTCGTCACACTCATGTTGCGTCGACTCCGCTTGCGCTGATCCAGATGTCCTCCGTCCCGCCCGCCCCTCCCGTCCCGGATTCCCGGCAGCGACCTCATGCGGGTCCGAAGGTCAGGGGCGGATCGCTGCGGGCGCGCATGGTCGGCGTCCTGCTGCTCGCGTCGCTCCCGGTCGCGGGTGTTGCGCTGCACCAGCACGTGACGGGCCGCGCCCACCTCGTGGCAAATCTTCACGAGGAGGCGCTGGCGCTGGCGCGCAAGGCTGCATCGACGCCCGGTGTCGCGACCGGAGCCGGCAACCTGCTGGCCTGGCGGCTGCAGTCCGCGCCGGCCGGCACGGTTGCCGTGCTGATCGACCCCGACGGCCGACCTCGATTCACCTATCCGCCCGAACTGCCCGGAGGAGTCCGGCTACCCGTCCCCGCGGGCCTGGTGCCGGACGAGGAAGGCTCGGGGGGCAGCGTGCACCCCGACGGCGAGGGCCGACGCCGCGCCTGGGCGGCAGTGGCCGCGCCGGAAGCGCCGGCCGGCACGCTGCTGGCCGTGGCCGTGCCGGCCGAATCCGCGCTGATCGACGGCGAGGCCCGGCTTCGCCGCGATCTGGCGCTGGTCTGGCTGGCCACGGTGCTGGCGATGATTGCCGCCTGGGCCAGCCTCGACCTGCTGCTGCTGCGCGACGTGAACCGGCTGGCCACCGTTGCACGCAGGATCGGCGACGGCCACCTCGACGCGGCCAGCGGCATCCGGGGCGGTGCCAACGAGGTGCGGGAACTCGCCTCCGCGCTCGACCAGATGGCGGACAAGCTCGGACGCCGCGAGCAAGAGTGGCGCGTGGCGGAGTCGCGCCTGCGCGAGAGCGAGGCCAACCTGCGCCTTGCGCAGCGCGTGGGCAACGTGGGCAGCTGGCACTACGACCTCGTCGAAGACACGCTCGACTGGTCGGAGGAACTCTATCGGATCTTCCGCGTCGATCCCGCCACGTTCCGGCCGACCGCCGCCTCCGCACCGCATTTCGTGCATCCCGACGACCGGGACCTGGTGATCTCGGCGCGCCACGAGGCCCTGCACGCAGGGCGCGAATTCAGGGTCGACTATCGCGTGGTGCTGCCCGATGGCAGCGAGCGCATCGTGTCCTCGCGCGCGCTGGTGCAGCACGACGCCAATGGCCGGCCGGTGGCCATGATCGGCACCGTGCACGACATCACCGACCGGATCGCCGCGGAGAAGGCCATCGCCGACAGCGAGCAGCGCGAGCGCGCGAGGGCGGCCGAACTCTCGGCGGTGCTCGACGCGGTGCCGGCAGCGGTATGGATCGCCCACGACACCCAGGGTACCCGCCTCACCGGCAACCGGGCTGCCCACGCCCTGCTCGACACCACGGTGCAGCCGACCGACGAGCAGGCGCCGGGCGGCTCGGAACTGTTCCCGGTCGACACCGCGGTCTTCAAGGACCAGATCGAGATCCCGCCCTACGAATTGCCGATCCAGGTCGCCGCCGGCCTGGGCATCGAGGTGCGGGACTTCGAACAGCAACTCGTGTTCCGGGACGGACGCACGCGGACGGTGTTCGGCAACGCCACCCCGCTGCTCGACCGCGAATCCCGGGCCCGGGGCGCGGTCGCGGCCTTCATGGACATCACCGACTTCAAGAAGACCGAGGAGGCGTTGCGCGCGGAGAAGCGCCGTGCCGAGGTCACGCTCGCCTCGATCGCCGACGCGGTCATCGTGACCGACGACCGCGGGCAGGTCGAATACTTGAACCCGGTGGCCGAATCGCTGCTCGGCATTCCCGCCGCCCAGGCCGAGGGGCGACCGTTTTCCACGCTCTGTCGAATCCGGCACGAGATCCACGGCGCCGACCCTGTCGATCTCGCCACCGCGTGCATCTCGCGCAACGGCCGGGTGGAACTCAACGACCAGCACGTGCTCGAGCGGGTCGACGGCACGGAGGTGTTCGTCGATGCATCCGCCGCGCCCCTGCGCGATGCCGCCGGCACGGCCACCGGCTGCGTGCTGGTGCTGCACGACATGACCCAGCAGCGCACCATTGCGCTGCAGATCTCCTGGCAGGCCACGCACGATGCGCTGACCGGCCTGATCAACCGCGTCGAATTCGAACGCCGCCTCGCCCGGGTGCTCGACAGCGCGCGCGAGGATCCGGGTCGGGTCCATGCGGTGGCGTACCTCGACCTCGACCAGTTCAAGGTCGTCAACGACAGCTGCGGCCACGCGGCGGGCGATGAACTGCTGCGCCAGCTCGCCGGTCGCCTGCACGAGCGCCTGCGCAAGCGCGACACCATCGCCCGGTTGGGTGGCGACGAGTTCGGACTGCTGCTCGAGGATTGCCCGCCCGAGCAGGCGATGCGCATCGCCGGCTCGCTGGTGAAGGCGGTCGCCGACTACCGCTTCAACTGGCAGGGAAAGTTCTTCTCGCTGGGCGTGAGCATCGGGCTGGTCGTGATCGACAGCGACGCCGGTTCGGCCGCCGCGGTGATGTCGGCGGCCGACGCCGCCTGCTACGAGGCCAAGGAGCGGGGCCGCAACCGCGTGCATGCCTGGCACCCGGACGATGCCGAACTCTCGCGGCGCCAGGGCGAGGCGCAGTGGGTGGAGCGGTTGCGCGGAGCGATCGAGAGCAACCGGCTCCAGGTCGACGCCCAGCCGATCGTGCCGCTCGGACCTTCCGTCGCGGGCGTCACGCCCAGACGCCGGCTCGAGTTGCTGCTGCGCGTGATCGACGAACAGGGCGGCGTGGTGCCGCCGGGGGCCTTCATCCCCGCCGCCGAGCGTTTCCGCCTGATGCCGCAGTTCGACCGCTGGATGGTGCGGCGCGCGCTGCAGTGGCTCGCGGCCGAGCAGGCGGCCTCGGGCAGCGCCTCGCTGCCGGTCTGCAGCATCAATCTCTCCGGAACGACGATCGCCGACGACACCCTGATCCCGTACATCCGCGACCAGTTCCGAAGCGCGGGGGTACCCGCATCCTGCCTCTGCTTCGAAATCACCGAAACCGTCGCGGTCACCAACCTGCCGCAGGCCTCGCACGTGATCGCCGAACTGCGCGCGATGGGCTGCAGTTTCGCGCTCGACGATTTCGGCAGCGGCATGTCCTCCTTCGCCTACCTGAAGCACCTGCGGGTCGACTTCCTGAAGATCGACGGCAGCTTCGTGCGGGACATGGTCGACGACCCGATCGACTGCGCGATGGTCGAGGCCATCAACAGGGTCGGGCAGGTGATGGGCATTCGCACGATCGCCGAGCACGCGGAGGACGAGCGCATCGTCCAGAAGCTGCGCGAACTGGGCGTCGACTACGCCCAGGGCACCGGGATCTGCGCGCCGCAGCCGCTGCCTTCGCTGCTCAGCGCCGCGGCACAGGTCAACTGACGGGCGTCGCGCACAGCGCGAGGAACGGACTCGCCTTGCCCACTGATTCCGAGTACTCGAACTCCGGCTCGGAGTCGTGGACGATGCCGCCGCCCGCCCAGTAGTCGGCGTTCCCGTCGCGGACCATCGCCGTGCGGATCGCGATGTTGAGGTCCATCGAGCCGTCGAATCCCACGTGGCCGATCGAACCGCAGTACACCCCTCGCCGATGGGGCTCCAGCGACTCGATGATACGCATCGCCTGCAGCTTGGGGGCACCGGTGATCGACCCCCCGGGGAAGCAGGCGCGCAGCAGGTCGAAGGCGTCGGTACCGGGTGACAGTTCGGCCGTGACGGTGCTGACCAGGTGGTGTACGGACGGGAAGCTCTCCACCTCGAACCGCCGCGGCACGCGCACCGTGCCGGGCCGCGCGCATTGCCCGAGATCGTTGCGCAGCAGGTCGACGATCATCACGTTCTCCGCCAGCTCCTTCGCGCTCGTCGCCAGTTCGCGCGCGAGCCGCGCATCGACGGCCGGGTCCGGATCGCGCGGGCGCGTCCCCTTGATGGGGCGCGTCTCGACCACCCCGTCGCGCAGGCCGAGAAAACGCTCGGGGGACACCGAAGCCACCTGGCCGAACGGCAGATCGAGGAAGGCGCCGAACGGTCCCGGGGCGCGCGCGCGCAGCGCCGCGTGCAGGGCGAGCGGGTCGCCCGAGAAGGGCGCCCGGAAGCGCTGCGCGAGGTTGACCTGGTAGACCTCGCCGTCGCGCAGGGCACGGGATACCCGGGCCAGCGCCGCGAGATAGCCCTCGCGCCCGAGGTTCGACAGCGCCTCGCCCAGGACGAAGGTCCCCGGTGCTCCCGCCTGCACCGGCCGCGCATAGTGTTCGCGCAACGATTCGAGCAGCCCGGCGTCGTGGGCCACGAGCAGCGAGCGGCGGCGGCGGTGGTCGGTGAGCGCCGCCCAGCGGTAGATGCCTACGGCCATCTCGGGCCAGTGGCTATCGTCGGCCGCCGTCTCGGGCAGCCGGCGATAGCGGCGCGCGAGGTCGTAGCCGAAGTAGCCGACCAGCCCCCCCGTGAACGGCAGCACGCCGTCGGGGTCGCCGTCGTCGCCCGACGAGCCGGTGGCCGTCGGCCCCCCGGCCGCGGGGGCCTCGGGCCTTGCCCGCTCCAGTTCACGCCGGGCCACCGACAGCGGATCGCCCTGCAGCAGGTCGTAGGCCGGACGGCCGGGCGCGGGCTCCGATCGGGCGACTTCGGTCACCGACCCACGGGTGACCAGGGTCGTCACCGGCGAGGCCACCACGATGTCCCATCGCGCGAGCGGATGCCCTGCGCCGGCGCCGGTGGCACCGCTGTCGAGCAGGAGCGCCCACGGCTCGCCCGCGACCGGCGCGTACAGGTCGAGCGGCGATGCGCAATACGGGATATCGGCAATCAGGGGAGCGTGCATCGGCGCCGGCAGAAGCACGTGCCGCGGCTTTCCAAGGCGTACCACGCCATGCCGCGTCCTGCCTCCGGACCCGCGAGTCGGGGAACCCTCATTATCGGACATGCGGGCATGATCGCCCCGGCCGTCGCGGCGTGATCGCGGCCGATGCCACCCGAGCCCGTGCCGGCACAGCCCCCCGGCATGCGGGGGGCTTTCGACGACCGTCCGCGGACCGGCGGCAGGCGGTCGGCGCCGGCGCCTGCTCAACGCCCCGGCACTGGCCCTCGCCCGGAGCGCGGGGCAGAATGGCCGCGTGGAGTACCGTGGACGATTCGCGCCGTCGCCGACCGGCGATCTTCACTTCGGCTCGCTCGTGAGCGCGCTGGCCAGCTGGCTCGACGCGCGCGCGCACCGGGGTCGCTGGCTGCTGCGCATCGAAGACCTGGACACCGCGCGCTGCGTGCCCGGTGCTGCGCCGGCGATCATCGGCGCGCTCGAACGACTGGGCCTGGTCCACGACGGGACGGCCGAGTGGCAGAGCGCGCGCACGGCCCACTACGCGCGGGCGCTCGAGCACCTGCGGCTCGCCGGCCTCGCGTTCCCCTGCGGTTGCTCGCGCAGCGAACTGGCCGCCGCAGCCCCCGGGGTGGACGGACCGGTCTATCCCGGCACCTGCCGCGAAGGGCTGGGCGAGGGGCGCCTTGCGCGCGCCTGGCGGGTACGCGTCGACGCCGGGGATATCGTCGTCGACGATGCGATCCAGGGACCGATCAGGCAGCGCCTCGGCACCGATGTCGGCGATTTCGTCGTACGCCGTGCCGATGGGCCCTGGGCCTACCAGCTGGCCGTGGTCGTCGACGACGCCGCCCAGGGCGTCACGCACGTGGTGCGTGGCGCCGACCTGCTCGACTCCACTCCGCGGCAGTGCTACCTGCAGCGCCTGCTCGGCTTCGAGTCTCCGCGCTACGCGCATGTTCCGGTCGCGGTCGACCGGCAGGGGAACAAGCTCTCCAAGCAGGGGCTCGCGCCTGCGGTCGATCCGCAGTCCGCGGTGCGCTGGCTGTGCGCCGCGCTGGAGTTCCTCGGCCAACCCGCGCCGCCGGCGTCGGCCACGGACGTTCGCACCCTGCTCGACCGGGCCGTGGCGCGCTGGGATGTGCGGCGGATACCGGCTCGGCGCACGCAGCCGGCACCGGAGTTCGTGCTGCGGTCGGTGCAATGACCGGTGCGCGCGGGGCGCGATGCCGGCGCGAGCCGCCCGGTCACACGACCCCGGCCTCCCGCAGCACCCGCAGCTGCTCCTCGTCGATGCCCAGTCGCGCCAGCACCCGGGCCGTGTCGGCGCCGACCGGGCGCGGCGCGCTGTGGATGGCCCCGCGGTCGCCATCGACCATGAACGGGGCCAGCGGCAGCTTCATCCGTCCACTCGCCTCCCCGGCCGTGACCGGCACGTCGGCGAAGAGCCCCCTGGAGGCGAACTGGGGATGGGAAGTGATCTCGCCCAGGCTGTTCACGCGTCCGCCCGGGGCGCCCGCCCCATTCAGCAGCCGCTCCCAGTGCGCGGCGTCCTGCGTCTCGAACACGGCCTGCAGCCGGGCACGCAACGCCTCGCGATGCTCGATGCGCGCGGCCGCGGTGTTGTAGCGCGGGTCGTCGTTGAAGTGCGCGAGCCCCATCGCCTCGAACAGATGGCGGTACTGGTGGTCCTCGTTGATCGCGATCGCGAACAGCCCGTCGCGAACCCGGTACGTGGTCGAGACCGGCGCACGACTGGCCGCATCGTTGCCCGGGGGCGCGGGCTGGCGCCCGGTGTTCATGAACTGGGTGAGCGCGGAGGCCATCAGCGCGAAGTTCGAATCGAGCATCGACAGGTCGATGTGATGGCCGCGGCCGGTGCGATCCCGGTCGACGACCGCGCAGGCGACGGCCAGCGCGGCGTTGAGTCCGGTCACGTAATCGATGATCGGCGGCCCGGCCTTCAGCGGTCCGCTCTGCTCGGTGCCGGTGAGCGCCATCAGCCCGGAGACGGCCTGGATCACGCTGTCGTAGGCAGGGTCCGCCGCGCGAGGCCCGGTGCGCCCGTACGCGGTGATCGAGCAGTAGATCACCTTCGGGTTGATCGCGCTGATCTGCTCGTAGCCAATGCCGCGACGCTCCGCCGAACCGGTGCGCAGGTTCTGCACCACCACGTCGGCCCCGCGGGCGAGTTCCCGGAAGATCTCCTGCCCGCGCGGCTGGTCGAGGTCGAGCGTGACGCACTGCTTGTTGGCCGACTGCGTCGCCCAGGCCACCGACACGCCCGCCTCGGTGAGCGCGGGGTCGCCCCCGGGGCGACGCCGGATGGTCTCGCCGCGGCCCGGCGGCTCGACCTTGATGACCTCGGCCCCGAGCAGCCCGAGCAGGTAGCTGCAGTAGGGCCCCGCCAGCACGCGCGTGAGGTCGATCACGCGCAAGCCTGCGAACGGACGAAAGGCGGCGGGGGTGGCGGAGGCTGCGGCGGCAGCCGTCATGGTGTCGGACATGGAGTACCTCCTCCTGGGGCCGACGCGATACGCGCAGGCGCGGACGGGATGGTAACCGTCCCCGCGCGACTGTCCGATCGGCCGCGTCCGCCTTACAATCGCGGCGACTCGAGCCCGGGAACCGACCCGTGCCGCCTCCGGAGGAGATCGCGATGCATCAGTACACCCGACAGTTCCCGCACGGTGCCATGCTCGTGCTGGGTGCGGCCATTGCCGCCTTGCCGCTCGCCTCCGTCCCCGACGCCCTTGCCCAGGGTGCGTGGCCGAACCGCCCGATCCGGCTCGTCCTGCCCAATGCCCCGGGCAGTTCGAACGACGTGCTCTCGCGTATCGTCGCCGCCCGGATGAGCGAGGCCCTCGGGCAGCAGATGGTGCTCGACAACCGCGCCGGTGCCGGCGGCACGCTGGGCGTGGAGATCGCGGCCCGTGCCACACCCGACGGCTATACGCTGGTGGCCGCCTCCAGCGCCACGCACTCCATCGCGCCCTTCGTCTACAAGCGCCTGCCCTACGATCCGGTGAAGGACTTCACGCCGGTGTCGCTGTTCGTCCTCACCCAGAACCTGCTCGCGGTCAATCCGTCGGTGCCGGCCAAATCGGTGGCCGAACTGATCGCGCTCGCGCGCTCGCGTCCGGGCCAGCTCAACATGGCCTCGGCCGGCAACGCCTCGACCAGCCACATTGCGGGCGCGCTGTTCGCAAGCCTCGCCGGCGTGAACGTGGTCCACGTGCCCTACAAGGGCGCCGGGCCGTCGATCGCCTCGGTGGTGGCCGGGGAATCGCAGTTCGTGTTCACCCCGATCGCCGGTCCGATCGGCCAGGTGCGGTCCGGCAAGTTGCGGGCGCTGGCCGTCGGTGGCCGCGAGCGCACGCCGATCCTGCCCGACGTGCCCACTGCGGCCGAAAGCGGCCTGCCGGGCTACGACTTCACCGGCTGGAACGGCTTCATGGGTCCGGCCGGCATGCCCCGGCCGGTGGTCGATCGCCTGTTCGTGGCCATGAACAAGGTGCTCTCCTCCCCCGAACTGCGCGAGCAGTTCGCCCTGCAGGGCGCGGAGCCGTCGATATCGAAGACGCCGGAGGCCTTCGCCGCGCATGTGCGCGACGAGGTCGCGCGCTACGGCAAGCTGGTCAGGGCCGCGGGCATCCAGGCCGAGTGACCCGGAGCGCGTACCGCCTGCGCCGCACTGCGGCCCGGGCCCGGGCCGGGCGGTCGCGGCCCACGAGCCGCCCTCGTCGCGCGGGCCCGGCGGAGTCGGGAAGCCTCGCGACGCCGCGGTAGCACCCGCCCGGGATCAGTCCTCGTGCGGCACCAGGCGCAGGATGAACCCGCCCGATTTCTCGTCGCGGGTGAGATCGAGCAGGCGCCGCGCCTGGGCCTCCTCGAGCAGTTCGCTGAACGACCTGAAGCCGTAGTAGGACTCGTTGAAACCGGGGTTCCGGCGCTTGAGGGTCTGCTTGACCATCGAGCCCCAGATCCGCTCCTCCTCGCCGCGTTCGGCCGCCAGCGCCTCGACCGTGGCGAGCACGAGGTCGATCGCCTCCTGGGCACGATCGGCGTCCTCGGTCCCGGCACCCGCGACGCCGGTCGCCGGGACCGCCTCCGCCGCGGGCAGGGCTTCGCCGCCGGCCGAGGCCTCGACGAGCTCCACCGCCGCCGCGTCGGGCAGCGCGCCCGTGGACGTCCCCGCCTCGCCCTCGGCCGCGCGCGACGCGCCCTTGCGCGCGGACTTGCGCGGGGCAGCCCGCCGACGGGCCGGCTGCTCGCGCACGAGGTCGTCGTAGAAGATGAACTCGTCGCAGATGCCGATCAGCAGGTCGGAGGTGGACTGCTTGACCCCCACGCCGATCACCGTCTTGGCGTTCTCCCGCAGTTTCGCCACCAGCGGCGAGAAGTCGGAATCCCCGGTGAGCAGCACGAAGGTGTCCAGGTGCGCCTTGGTGTAGCAGAGGTCGAGGGCGTCGACCACCATGCGGATGTCGGCCGAGTTCTTGCCCGACTGGCGCACGTGCGGGATCTCGATCAGTTCGAACGAGGCCTCGTGCATCGACTTCTTGAACGCCTTGTAGCGCTCCCAGTCGCAGTAGGCCTTGCGCACCACGATGTTGCCCTTGAGCAGCAGTCGCTCCAGCACCTTCGCGATGTCGAACTTCGCGTGCTTCGCGTCGCGCACGCCGAGCGCGACGTTCTCGAAGTCGCAGAACACCGCCATGTTGGTCACTTCGGATGCGGCCATGGTGGGCCTCCCTGTTCAGGAGCACGCGTGCGAGGCGCACCGTCCTCCGGGGTTTGACGCCGCGCGGTGGCCGGGGACGACGACCCCGCCGCGGCTCAGTCCTGCTCGCGCAGGCGCCGGGCGATCGCCGCCAGCGCGATCGCGCGATGACTCGAACGGTTCTTGAGCTCGGGCGCCATCTGGGCCACGGTGAGTCCCAGCGAGGGGATCAGGAAATGGGGATCGTAGCCGAAGCCCCCCTCGCCCCGCGGGACATCGATCACCTCGCCGGCCCATGTCCCCTCGCCCACCAGCGGTTGCGGGTCGTCGGCCGAGCGCAACAGCACCATCACGCAATGGTAGTACGCTCG
>Ga0315900_10000403_pt1 | contig 76922 bp, 69 predicted proteins | sample LakEriMetagenome_FD_203521 | JGI IMG/M metagenome (GOLD analysis project Ga0315900, IMG submission 203521) | Freshwater fungal communities from buoy surface, Lake Erie, Ohio, United States - Buoy 12 MA114 | ecosystem: Environmental > Aquatic > Freshwater > Lake > Lake biofilm | place: USA: Lake... | reverse complement strand
CCAGAAGATCCACTTGTTCCTGAGCTTCCACTTGTTCCTGAGGATCCAGAAGATCCATCGATACCTGAAGTTCCTGAGCTTCCAGAAGATCCACTTGTTCCTGAGGATCCACTTGTTCCAGAAGATCCGCTTGTTCCATCGATACCTGAAGTTCCTGAGCTTCCACTTGTTCCCGAAGATCCACTTGTTCCAGAGGATCCACTTGTTCCTGAGGATCCACTTGTTCCTGAGGATCCACTTGTTCCTGAGGATCCACTTGTTCCAGCCAATCCCGAAGTTCCAGAAGATCCACTTGTTCCAGACAATCCCGAAGTTCCAGAAGATCCACTTGTTCCATCGATACCTGAAGTTCCTGAGCTTCCAGCCAATCCTGAAGTTCCAGAAGATCCACTTGTTCCTGAGCTTCCACTTGTTCCAGAAGATCCACTTGTTCCAGCCAATCCTGAAGTTCCAGAAGATCCACTTGTTCCAGCCAATCCTGAAGTTCCAGAAGATCCACTTGTTCCAGAAGATCCACTTGTTCCAGTCAATCCTGAAGTTCCAGAAGATCCACTTGTTCCAGAGGATCCACTTGTTCCTGAGGATCCAGAAGATCCACTTGTTCCAGCCAATCCTGAAGTTCCAGAAGATCCGCTTGTTCCAGCCAATCCTGAAGTTCCAGAAGATCCACTTGTTCCAGACAATCCTGAGGCTCCAGAAGATCCGCTTGTTCCCGAAACACCAGAGGTACCGCTAGATCCTGAAGTTCCACCTCCTCCACCTCCCCCTCCTGAAGTTCCTGAAGTTCCGCTAGTTCCTCCCCCGGTTCCCGAAGGAACAAGATCCCAAAAATATCCACTCCAGACATATAGATTTCCTGTTTCGAGATCTAAAAATGCCTGTCCTAATTTCGGGGATTGGGGAAATCTAGCCATTCGTATTAAATTCTAGATTATTTAAAAATATTTTTTTTGAATCTTTTTCCTCCTTCATTAATTATTTTTTCGTCTTAGCTAAAATCATTTACTCTAGCTATATATCCTGACTAAAAAACTATAAGTAGAGGTCCTTTCCTTTATCTTCCCATTCTTTATTAGTGATTGGCTTGGAAGATAAATCCCAGTTTTTATCTGGATTTATGATTTTCTTTTTTGCTTTGTACCAATCATTAAAGGTCCATATGAACCTATTGTAATTTTTTCCTACGATTTTAAAACCAGTATCCCCGGGCTGTATAGCTACCGGGGACTGTGGTGGTGCATAAAATTTAGTTTCTGACTTGTTGTCTTTTCCCATTTTTAAATTTCATGTACGACTGCTTCAATCTTAGTTTTAGAAATTCTAGTGGTTTCATAACCGCCAATACTTCCTCTAAGATATTCTGCAATCTTTTTTTCAACTTCTAGAACAGATTCTCCAGAAACTAAAAATTCAGCTGTCTTCTGGATAGTTTCACCTTTTTTGGTAACCTCTCCAGTTTCAAAACTTGTTTTTACTAAGTAATAACTCATCCTTACTTCTTTTTAGCTTCTTGGATTTCCACTCTTAAATCTTGTGCAAGTGCTTTTAATTTTTGCATTGCAACTCTAACTCTTGTTCCTGCCGAGTCATTTCCTTTAGTAAAGAATTTTTCAGCATCTGCTCTTGTCTGTTCTAGTAGAGCAACTAGTTCTTCGAACTTTTCCATGTGTTACTGTGTTTATTATTAAAATTACAGAATTTATACGGCATAATTCGAAAAATGTTTCTTTTATCTACTAATTAAAACTGAATTTTTATCACTCCCCTCTTGGATAGCCCAGTCTCCGATTACCGGTCCAATTACTGATTTCATATATTCCAAATAGCTTCCTTTTCCTTTAAAGAACAAAGTTTCTTGGATCTCGTCATATATCCGGCTAACCTTAGAATTCTTTTCTAAGTAATCTAAAAGACATTTAGAAACACATTCTAGAATTCTTGAAGTTTCGTTCTCGTCACATTTAAATCTTTCGTTATTAGAAGATGGTATATCGGATTTATCTACCGCTATATCTGCTATTAAATCCTCCGAGATTTGGTAAAGCCCCAAAACACAATAGGAATTTTTAGATCCCGATATAACTTCCTTTTCTGAATATTTTCCTATTATAAGATGGAATCCTTTTTCTTCTTTTTTATCTTCGAGATTAAAGAAATAATTATATTGATCTTTTTCTTTTTTAAGAAGAAATGGGGATGTACCAAAGCCATCAGCTTCATTTACAAATTCCCAATTTCTAAAATTTAATAAATTTTTCATATGTTTAAATCAAATTATCGTCTATTTCTTTTCCTATAGTAGTGTATATATCAGTATAGTTATGAGCATCCTTTTGGTTTCCTATCGCTGTAGGAACTACAAATACTCCTTTATTAGAAAAATCCGAATAATAATTATCTACCGTAGTTTGACTAACTTTAGTTAAAGCAGAAGACCAAGTAGCTTTTGGTCCATAGGTTCCTTTAACAACTAAAAGTTTAGCATTGGGAAATTTCTTTTTTAACTCTTCTACTAGCTTATTTACAGTATCTGTGCTTCTCGCAAATATTCCATTTGTCCCTATAGAGATAACAACATTTTTTACGGTCGAATCACTTTTTCCATAAGATTTAACATAATCCAAAAGAGTTTTTATAGCAATTCCCCCTTTCCAGAGAGAAGAAGGCCCAGCATTTTTATCTATTAGATCGGCTTGTGAGCATTTAGCAATATTCGGGGATAAAGAATCCCCTATAACTATGCTCTTTCCTGGAGGAGTAAAAGGATTCCTTTGCGGTGTTTTTGGCTGGGAAGAATTATTTTTTGGGATTTCTTTATTGGAATTAATAGTCGATCCCCCAGTAAAAGAAGATTTCCCAGAAATTATAGATCCAAATGTGGATAAAGAATCTCTGTTTTGGTCGAAAATAGATTCATTTAAAAATTCTTGAAATTTTAATAAATTTTTCATTTTCTTCTTTTCTTTGTTAGATAGGAAAAGTATTTTTCTTTGTCCGAATAAATATCCCCTTTTTGATCTTTAGATATATGAGGGTATAAAGGATTACCTTTAGGATCATTTATCCAGCTATCTATCCAGCTAGATTCTGATTTTTTAATTTCTTCTTTGGCAGGGTACATATATTTAGATTCCAAAACTTCTCCGCTGTATCCATATTCTTTAAGAAAATTCACTAGCTTAGAAGAAGGAAAGGCATCGATGTGGGTGGATCCCGGGGCTAGAGCATGGATATAAACACCGGGTTCTTTTGCTTGATCCTTAGTCAATTTTTTTGAAGTGTATTCTTCTCCCTCAGCGGGTTCTGGAATCCCAAAAACCTTAGTATAAACATTTCCGCTTATTCCTTTTTTTATTTCCGGATATTCCTTTAAAATCGCATCAAAGAAATCTTTAAGGGCTTTTATTTGTCCGTCAGTATAATCTAGATAATATCTATATCCGTTAAAAGTAAATCCTAAATCTACTATTAAAGGATAATAACTTTCGTCTAGCTGCGTTTTTCCATCATACCATTTATTGTCTTTTAAAGCAACTCCTCCTCCACTAGCTATCTCTATAGAAATACTATGGTCGTTTAGACCATTTGTGGCCCAAACAGTTTCATTGTGAGGAGACCCTTTTATTAATTGCCCATCTCTTCCTATTGCATAATGGACACTATGTCCTCCCCCTTTATTAAATACATACTTTATTACGTCCTCTCCTCTTTTATTTTCTCCGTCAGTATAGTGTAAAGCTATCTGAAAAATTTGGGAAGGGTCCCTGGTGATTCCTGAAATTCTAGAAGCTATGGAATATTTAGAAGATTGAGATAGATCTGGAGATTGATAAGATCCAGAGATTGACAGAAGATTGGATCCTGAACCTATTGTAGGAGCTTGAGATCCGTCATTTTGTATTATTTCTTCCTTATCCCCATAGTGGGTAGATAAATCTTTATTCTGAATTATTTTTCCAAAATCGGATATAAAATCAGATCCAAAATCGAAAAAGTTTTCATTTATAAATTCATTAAATCCCTTTATTCTTTTCATTTCATTTATTTTATAAAGGTAATAAATTTTTCTGTCAATCTTCCCGATTTGTGGATAGCCTCTTCATATCCTCTCCTAGATTTAAATTTAGTTAGATCCGAAAAATCTCCTGGATGCCCAAGTCCTCCTCTTCTGTGTATCTCATAATGGACACCTTGAACTTTTTCTAGAGGAACATAAACACTTAACTTATTTCCTTTTAGATCCATTTTAATGTTGCTTAATACTGGTTTTGCGTTTATCGTTTCAAGATAAGAATTTAATTCTAGAGTTAAGACATTAAGTAATTGATGTATAGTATCCCCCTTTCCACCGAATTTATGCTTAAGTAAAAAACCAGACTGAGGACCATTATAAGTTATATTAAAGTGATCCGGTGTTTTGTCTATTTCAATTTTAGGAACTGCCTTATTATTAATTTTGTTTACACCATTCCAAAATTTCTCTTTTCCGAACCAAGTCCAGCAGTCATTATTTTGACATTGATCTTCGTCGTTTCGAGAAGTTGAAAATTGGCTGGGAATTGAATATTCTTCCTTTCCGGGAGATGTACCTGGGGACTCCGGGTCCAAATAGGTCCCTGAATCTCTAGAAGAAGGGTATCCAGAACTTGTTTTGGATCCCGAAATTATAGATCCAAATGAAGATAAAAATTCTTCGCTTTTCCCAAAAAAAGATTCGTTTATGAATTGATTAAATCTCTTTATTTTTTTCATATTCTATATATCTATTCACTTTCCAACGATTCATTGGTTTTTACATGAGAATTCATCCCAGTAACCAAAGAATTATAGAGAGAAGATATAGAAGGAGGGACTAATTTTTTAAATGAGGTAAAGTCTTCATTTTTTATTTTTTCTCTTACCTCAGTAGCACTAGTGGATCTAGGGGTTTTTATTAGTTCGATATCTTTAGGAAAATCTGAACCATTTTTCTTTAGATAATCTATCTGTTTTTTATAATCTAACATTCTGTCTTCCCCGGCTCCTATCCTTTTAATGTTAAATCCATGAGATTTACAAGTTCCGTAAATTACCCCGAGAAGACCTTTTCCTACTATAAAAAATCCGCATATTAGATCTGGGTTTTCCCTTACTACAGATTCCATATATTTTTTAACCAAATTTTCATCGAAAGGGGATTTCCCGGATGTGTTGTGTCCCGGGTGAACAACCGCAACCATACAAGGAAGACCGTTTTCCTCTTTCATGACTTTTGCCATTTTTAAGTGTCCATTGTGAAATGGCTGAAATCTTCCAATTAGAACATTTACATCTTCTAATTTTTTTTCTGGATCCCCCTGGTCTTCTTTTAATTCTTTTTTGGAAATTTCGGAATCATCTATAGTTTCTAAAGCAGATATAAATTCATTATAAGAATAAAAAGGATCTTCTTCTTTTTCACCTTCTGTTTCTTCGGTAACATAATTTATTTTATTCTTATCAGAATTCTTTCTTTTAAAATCTAAAAATGTAGGAAGGTCCGATTCAAAAACAAAAGATTCTTTTATACTTTCCACCTTTTTCTGTATTTCCTGTATCAGAAGATTGAATTGTTCTAATGCTCCTTGATTTATTAGACCCCCTGCTCTCTTTTTTATTTTTCTAAATGAATTTAAAATAAGCTTAAAAAGAGATTCAAAAGATTCGTCTTCATCTATATAATTTATAACTTCCTTATTTTTTATAAATTTTTTATTTACTCTAAATTCATCTTTTTTGAGATATTCTGGCTCTTGGAAATCTGCTCCTTTGTACATATCATAATATTCCTGGAGGAAATCTACAAAAACAGAAGATATAAAAGAAACGTATCTTTCATCGTTAGTGTCTCCTTTACATTCGAAAGAATCTACTCCTCTTTCCAAGATAAAATTCATTACATCTATTAGAGTTATCCCAAGGAAATCGCTGGGTTTTTCTTCTTTTCTCTTTTGAGCTTTCGATTTTGCTATTTCGGTAAATAAAGGATCTACCATTTTAGAAAGAATAGGATCTCCCCCTGAAGGGTCTCCGAATCTAAAAACTATTCCTTCTATAGCTTTATCCAAATCTTCATTTAGAGCTGTTTTCTTTAATTCTGGATTTAAAACACCTATTATGAATCTAACGAAACTCTTAGTTTTAAATTCCTCTATTAATTCGTTAAAAGGAGTTCTTAAAAAATCTAGAATTTTATTTTTCTGGTCTTCTTCTAGATTTCCTTGAAAAATAATCGGGGGTCTTTCTATTCCTAAAAGATCCGCCCAGGTGTCTAATTTTTCCTTTTCCTGTATTGTTCTAGCTATCGTTCCAGATTCCTCTATTACATGGACATAAGAAAGAATTAGATTATTTTTAGGTATTCTATCGTATGCAATTTCTACCGGTTGAGGACTAGAAAAGTATTCTAGACCAAATTTCCATCCTCTTGGAATTTTATTTAAAATATGGGGAGGTAAAGATTCTATATACTGTATTGGGGCTTCGTAGTATTTCATTAAAGTTCTATCCACCATAGTTATAGGATTTCTTTGATCCCTTTTATAAAATTTAAATTTTCCTGTTTGTAAATCTCTTTCGAAAATAAAAGCAGATCCATCCATTTTCTCATTTACAGTTACATAGGTATTAAATAATTTCTCTATGAAATCCTGTCCTTTTTTGTTGTATAAATCGTAAAGATGTGATATTCCTGACATTTTATTTTATTTCGTTTCTAGCAAATATAAGATTTTATATGGGATAAAAAAATTATTTTGATGGTAAATAGTTTATTTCGGTAGGAACCGGGAGCCCCGTACGTTCCATATATTCTAAAAATCTTTCCTTTATTACGGGTAGTTGATCCTTCATTGGAAAATCTTTAGAAGTTATTATTTTAAAAAGGGATTCAAAAGTTTTAATTTGATCTTGTGTGTAACCTTTTCCCAAAGTATAGTCGATAAATTCTTGGGGATCGTTAGTTATGAATTTTTCTCCCCCTTCTATTTTTTTAGGATTTTTTAATCTATCCTTTTGTTTCCCTCTGAAGGTTTTAGTATTTAAATAAAGACCATCGCTAAGTATTATAACCGGGGATTCGTAATCTAAAACTTCCCCTTCTTCATTAGAAGCTAAAATATTTCTTTTTGCGGATAGTATTGCTGATAAAAGCCAATTTCTATGAGCAGATTTATATTTACTTTCTCCAAATCTGTAGTCTGGGGAATAATAAATAAACTTAGCCCATTTCATAGAAGATAAAGGGATTAGATCCAATTGAACTATTCCTAATTCTGGATCTCCTTCTATTGGCCATCCTATACTAACTATATTTAATCCTCTAAGAAAATTTATCTCGGGGTCAAATCCTAAAATTTCTTTAAGGTTCAAGGATAATATCTCGTAAATTTTTTTGGAGCATTCATTATAGGAAACCCCTTGATTGGAAGAAAAAATCTTTCCATCATACCCAAGATCTAAATCTCCTGATTCGTCAGAAGGGTTTTTCTTTTTCCCTATACTTCCTATTATAATGTACTCATCCCCCAATTTCTGTGGATCTATTCCCAAAATAGGTAATAATTCATTTTGAATACTCTCTAAAGTTTTTGGAAATTCGTCTTCCCTGATCTTTCTCGCGGTCTTTATCGCATTTCCTCCTTCGAAAAGTTTTAAAAATTCTTGAAATCTCAAATACCCCTTTTCCATTTAATTTAATTTATATTCAGATATGAGATCCTCCAATTTTTCTCTCGTTGCAACTCCTACAATTTTCTTTTTTACTTTTCCATTTTCAAGAACAATAAAAGTAGGAATACTTTTTATCCCGTATTCGATACTTATTTCTCTATTTTTATCTACGTCTACTTTATAGAATTCCAATCTATCCGAATTAATATCGGAAAATTCTTTAAATACAGGTTCCGAAACTTTACAAGGCCCGCACCAGGTAGCATAAAAATCTATTACGATGGGTTTATTGGAATTTTCTATAAATTCTTTTAGTTCTTTTTCGTTAATTTCTATTGCCATAATTTTATTTTTATATATTCAAAAAATTATAATTTTACTTTGAATATCTTGTAAGGAAATTTTTCTTTTTTGTATATCTCTATTCTAGCCAAACTATGCTTCATTAGATAATTTTGGTATTTGGGGACACTAAAATCGTCCACAAAATCTATTATATTTACACTTTCTTTTCCCTCCATCTTTCTCATTCCCCTACCAAGACTCTGTTTTATTAAAACCTCACTCTTATAAGATTCCACTAAAAATATATTATGTAGATTATTTATAGAAATCCCGGTAGAAAAAGTACCGTATGTAGCTACAAGAATTTTATTTTCTCCTTTCGCCATTCTAGATTTATATTCTTCTCTAAGAGATTCTGAAGTATCCCCGTCAACATAAAAAACCTCCTTATCCGAGGTCTTTTCCCTCAGGAGATTCCATATATTTTTTCCATACTCATCTTTTACTGATTGGAAAAGAACTAGGGAATTCTTAGAAGTTCTGGATATAAAATCAACTACGTAATTTAGCCTTATTTTACTTTCTATAACTAATTTTCTTTCTAGGTTATATACGTCATTCCCTTCCAGATTATTAGTATTAAGTTTTAATTCTGCAAGTTTTTCTTTATATTCCGGATCTAGCCAATCCATAATAACTACCTTTACGTGAACCGGAGTAGCATAGTTATTTTGAAATAAGAAATTTGGTGATATCTCCATAATCAAAGGACCAAGAAATTGCTGTATAGTAAGATGATCTGCAGTTCCTCGTTTGGTTAAAGTTCCGGTTAATCCATATCTCCATTTTGCATGCATGCATTTGGAAACTATTTTCTTTATAGAATTTGAATTAGTGTAATGGGCTTCATCTATAAAAACTACGTCTACCTCTTCAAAAAAATCAGATTCCTTTTTAACCAAAGACTGGAAAGTTCCTATTATAACATCGCAATCTCCTCTTAATTTACTCCCTCCCCCTATCTGTTGGATTCTAGATCCTATTTTATCTAAACCGTAATCGATAAAATCATCATTTCCTTGGAAAACTAAATTCGTAGTAGGAACTATCATAAGATACTTACGTATTAGTCCCATAGATTTAAGGTACGCAAGTATCATGAAAGAGATTAAGGTTTTACCACTAGAAGTTGCTACTTCGCTTATAGAGTACCTATATTTAATTATTTTCCATGCCGTTTCTATTTGGTAATCCCTAGGCATAATATCAGGATTTCCCCCTATTCCACCTTCGAAGAAATCATTAACCCATTTAGTAAAATCCTCTAAAGTTAGATCCTTTAGAATTATTTTATCGAGACCTGTTATCTCTATCTTTATGGAATATTCTTCTCCTATTTGTAAAACTTCTCTCCAAAGTCCTATAGGGATTTTCCAAAATCCTCCTTTCTTTTCTATAAAACAAATATCCCCCGTCCACAATTTTTTTTTAACGAGTGGATGAAAATAGAAATTATGGATCTTTTTAGTTAAAGATATTTCTATCTGTTTTTTCTCGACTTCATCTTCGAATTCTAAAAGAACCATCCACTGCTCATCTTCTGAAACTTGAAATTTTAACATTATAATTTTTTTATTTTTGGGTTTTTAGTTGCCACCCTTCTATTTTATTATCTTTTATTCTCTGCCTTGTGCATTTAAAATATCTCGAAGCTTCGGAACAATTATTGAAATCGATTGAGAAATTATCTAAAATCCTAATAGCAAAAACCTTTAAAGAATTTTTTTGGGTTTTATTTATATTCTTATCCCTCAGAATATTTTTAGTTTCTTCCTTAACTTTTCTACCTCTTAAAGAATTAGATATATTTTTTTTGTGTTCTTCTTTTAAAGGTTTATTAGAATGTGATTCCGACATTTTTTTTCTAGATTCTTCAGAAAAAGTAATTCCCTTTTTAGAATTTGACATTTTTTCTCTAGTTTCCTCGGTAAGTTTTTTTCCTTTGTTGTGAAAAGATATAATTTTTTTATGATCCTCTGTAATTTCTATTCCGTATCTAAAAGAATTCTCCCCTGTATATTTCCCCTTTAAAGTTTTTGAAATTTTTTCGGATATCTCTTTGTTCATAATAAAAGAACTTCCTCCATCAGCAACATTATATCCTATAGATTTATCTTTGGAATTTAATTCTTTTATCCAAAATTTTTCTTTTTCGTTCGTAATTTCCTGGGATTCACATTCTTCCAATATAACTTTTGAAAAATTTACTTTTCCGTATTTCTCTACTGCTTGTTTTATAAAAATTCCACTACCCATATAATCGGGATTATTATATTTAGATTGCCCTATATAAATTTTTCCGTTTATTAAGTTTGTAGTTTTATAAATGAACATAAAAATCCAATTTATTCTATATATTATTTAATTGTAGATCCCCTTAAATATTCCTCCAGAGATATTCTCTGTCTTATTCCGTATAACATATGATCTACGGTTTGAACGGTCTGATCTATAAATTTTCTATGTCCTTCTACCAATTCTAATTTTTCTACTATTTCCGAAAGATCCCCTTCTACAAGAGTTTTTATTTCATTTACTCCGTATCTAAAATTACTATTTTCAGAATAATCTTTGGTCTTTTTATTTCTCTCTGTCCTATATTTAGAATTTAATCTAGCTATAATAGAAGCAAGTTTATAGCTATATTCCAATAGAATTTGTCTCTGGCTAAAGAGATCTATCTGGGCATTTGCTACCGTTTTTATATCTTTTAGCTGTAGAGAAATTACTTGGATTTTTTCTCTCCATTCAGATCTTTCCTGTTCGAATATTTTTCTAAAATCTACTTTATCGTCTGACATTTAAAATAAGTTTTTCTTGTTTTTCTTGTTTTTACCGGATTCCACTATCTTAAAAGATTTACACATTTCTTTCTTCTTAGGAACAGGATCTTTTATTATAGGGTCTTTAAACTCTAGGGTTTCTCCTTTTAAAGGATCTTCTTTTATCTTAAGGGGAAATTTTAATTTAGGAGAATCCTGTTCTCTAAGTTCTTCCTCCCAAGAATGGGTTTTATCCTCTATTACAGAAGGATCTTTATCTGACAAAATATCTAAGGTCCAATACATCTTTAGTAAAATAATTATCAAATCTTCTTATCTTCTTTCCTGAAGATCTTAAATAGATTACAAGATCATTAAGATCCCATTTTCTATTTTTTGTTATTTCGTGCTCTTCCAAAAATTTTCCCCAGTTAAAAACCATTTTCCCTTCTCCTAGAAGTTCCATTGATTTATCTATTCCTGCTTTGTCCCAATCGTACCAATACCTTATATTATTAACTCCAAAAGGAAATCTGTTTTCTATAGAACAAAGACCAACTGAATTAGACCAAAGCCAAGAATCCATAGGCCCTTCAAATATAGTAATTTCTTTTCCGAAGTCCAATCCCCCAAGTCCAAAAACATGGGAAACGGGATCAACCTTTTGGGATTTTTCTATTACTGATTCTTCATTTATTCCAAGAAGTTTAGAATAAATTCCGCTAAGTCTATAGGTTAAATATTTAGAAGATCCCTTTATTGAATTCATATTTCTAATCTGAAGACCCATTATCTTATTATCCGACGTTAAATTAAAAAGAAAAAGTCTTTCTTTTTTGGGATCCCAAGCAAATTTAGAATCTGGATTTTGGTGTCTTCTTTTTACATACACCAATATCTTGGATTGATCTACATCGATAAGACCTAGGGAATTACAGAAATCATTTCTATCGATAAGAACAGAATTAAAATCATTATCTATAAAATAAGAAAAATCTATTTTTCCGTACGAATTAACCCTTTTACTTTTATTATCCTCTAGTATTTGGGATATCTCTTTTCTTTCCCCGCCTGAAAGATTTCCGTATAGACCAAAATCTTTAAAAAAGGATATAGAATCTTTAAAAACCCCGCATCCCCCATTATAGCACTTGTATGTTAAAGTATCTAAATAGAAATTTCCCCTCTTCTTTCTTGGATTTTTACTATCCCCACAATAAGGACAGCATATATTCAATCTGTTTAAAGATTTAGATATGCTTTGCTTTAAGGGGGAATCCGAAAATTCTTTCCTTAAAACACCAGAAACCAATTCTTCTATTCTAGAAGCTTCCATTTTTATTTGAGATAAAAAAGGCAGCTAAAAAGCTGCCTTCTATTTTTGTTTTTATATCTTATAGATCTGCGTATAAATCATCTAATGATGATATACCTCCTCCTGTGCTTGGGGAAGAATCTGAAGTGTTATCCGAAGAAGATTTCGTATTAGATGCTTCGCTATAGAAAGAATTGAAATCTGAGATCTGCTCAGAAGAAGCCTGTGTTGGATTAACTGAAGGAGCAGTTCCGCTTCCAGTAGTATAAGATTGTACCGGAGAAGAATAAGAATTATTAGAAGGTGAAGAAGCAACTCCTCCGATAACTTCATTAACTAATCTTCCTTCGGGAACAGAATTTCTAATTACAGACATAACTTTTTGTGTTGTAGCCTCATCCCAATCTTTATAATCAAAAGAAGATAAATTCTTAGGACCATTGTTAAGATAATCTACGATCTTTTTCATGTCTGATTCGTTTCTTTGCATGGGAACTCCTTCGATCTTAATAGGAGATGGGTTTCCAACAAATGAGCAAAGATCATAATTATTCCATTCTCCAACTTTTCTTACTTGGATAGCAAATTCTCTACCATTAAATAGATCAAAAGGATTTGAAGGATCTCCGTACTCAGGTTTTAACTGAGCTTCGATCATATCATTAAGTTTTTTACCAAACTTAAAAATCATGATTTTTCCTTCCATCTCAGGAGCATTTTTATCCTGAACGATTTGGATCAAAGAGTAAAAATCTTCCTTTCTAGAAAAAGACTTAGCCAATTCCTGATCTGCTGCAGAGTGAGAATTTTTAAGTTTCCAGAAAAGATCTTTTACGATTGATTTTTTACCCACAGTTGAAGGGCAGTCTACCGGAAATGATTCTCCAGAAACTGGATCATTCAAATAAACATAATATTTGTGGATTTTAGATTTAGCCGGATCTACCGGATTAGGTACGAAACGGATTAAAGACTTATAAACTCCATCTTTTCCGTTTTCAGGATAAGGCTTATAAAATTCCAAATCCTTTTCTGTTTTTGCATTTACTTTAGTTACTAAAGAATCTGCACTCAAATTAAAAATGTCCAAATTTTCCATAATTACTTTTTTTTAAATTTTAAATTAACACAAATTATACACTAAAATCGGAGAAATATTTCCGATCATTTTAAATTATTTTTTAAAAATAAAAGAATCCAAGTTGCATCTACTATATCATCCACTGGCTTATTAACTACTTTCTTCGGGGTAATCCATTCTCCCTTATTTTCCTCCAGTATCTGGGTCAATTCATTCATATTAGTTCCCTCCTCTTTTAAATCAACCAAAGCATGGTAAAGTTCATCCTTTTTGGCATTTCCTTTTACCGCAAACTTTTTAATTGATGTGGGAGAAAAAACATGAAAATTTTCCACTCCTATAGAATTGATGATTCTTTCTCTTAGTAGAGCAGTAGCCATTGCTATATCAACAAGAGAATTACCATTAGAAGAAAAGCTAAGTCCTTCCATAGCTACTTTAAATGGTTCGTCTCCCATTTCATTAGAAATTGCATCCCATAGATTATCAACTATTTCTAAAAAATATTCTATTTTTATTCTTTCCCTTTCGGAATATTCCGAAGGGAGTTCTTTTTTATCCAAAAAAATAAATCTTAAATCCTCCACATCGCTAAGAATTGCGAATGGTTTTTTAGAATTCTTTTTAAGAGATTCTTCTGTTCTATCCGATCTCGTCAAAGATCCCCATACATACTTATCGTCTTTGAGACAACAAAAAGAAGGAGAATTGATCGAGAAATCTATCCCGACTAAATTCATAAAAATTATTATAAATCAGCTGGTTCGCTTTGTCCTACGCTTCCTGTATATCCGTATTCTTTGGATAGTTTATCAAAACAGGATTTCATTTGTTGATCAGAAAGACAATCTACTAGATCATTCAATACTCTTTGATCGTTACCACAAGCAGCTATCAGAGCATTCTTCATCTGGTCTTTTTCACTATAAAGTGATTGACCGTACTTCATTTCATTAATTTCCTTTAATTCCGTAAAAGTTCTCATAATTATTATTTTTTAGTTTATATATCTTTTTTTAAAATATTTTTATCCGTATATTTGTTTGATGTAGCAATTAATTATCCTTTGAGGAGAAATCTCAGGGATAGTTACTTTTGTTAAAAAGAAAAAATCGTTAGCATATAGAAAATAATTGTAATTTTCAAATCTAACCCCTTTAGAAAGTCCTATTAAATCATTTAAATATATGTTTCCCTCATTTCTAAATACTGTGTTTTCCGGGAGAATTAATTTTTCCAGATGAACAAATCCTTCATTAGAGAAGCAAACATTTTTTGGGATATAATTAATATCTTGTAAATCCACATTTGAATGTCCAGTAATTATTAAAATCTCTCCCTCTTCTTCATAGGGATATTTTCTGATGTCCAATAAACTTTTAAATGATTTTAATTCTTCTTCCGTCATATCTCCATTTTTATATCCAGATAATTACATTTAAAGCCAACAGAGAATGCAGAAAATTGAGGATTGTTTGAAGTATAATTTAGTTCTATTTCTGCAAAAGAAGTAAATAAAACCTCTTGAAAAACAACCGAAGCAACAATATCCCCTTGACTATCCATTATCCTTAAAGGCAAGTTCATGAGAAAAACCTCGGGATTTGCAAAATTTATAAAATCTAATATTGTATCTAGCATTATCCAATAGCTCATAAACCCATCTGTCATTTTCATGGTAATGCTAAATTCCTTCGTAAAAAGGTCCTGTACAGGATTAGATCCTTTATAAGCTATCTTTTTTCCTAGTTTTCTTACCTGCTCAACAGAATCTAAAGATAAAGTAGGAAAAGAAATAGACTGTATCGTACTATTTATATACTGTTCTACCGTATCAAAAGGGATAGGCTGTTTTTTTATATAAGGCAAATATTTTTCTGTTACCCTCTCAGGAAAAAATCCCCTTGGGAAGTTAAAATAAAAGCTATTACCTCTAGGATTTAAAATCATTTATTATATTTGAATTGTAAGTCTATTTTTTATAGTAGATATATCTAAAATACTATATCCATTAATATTATTTGTAGCATTACTATATAAACCTAAAAATTTATTCTTCGTGGTCTGAGGGTATTTAGAATATAAATCTACAAGTTGGTCAACTATAATATTTAGATCCGTGAAATTACTTGTCGGAGAAGCAAAATTAAATCCAAATCCTTGCTGTGAGGTAGAAATAGATCCCGTTGAATTTTGGCTAAATATATTCTTTATTCCTGTGATTATAGAATTATCTAAAGCTGTTCCGGTTAAAGAAGATAGAATATCGCCCTGGGACTGATTCGATCCGGTGGTTCCGAGTGCAGAAGAAACATCAAAGCTAGAAGCAGGTTTCAGCGTATTAACAGAAGGTTTTGCTGGGGATTTAGCAGGAGGGTTTATTGGCCTCTTTATAACAGGCAATCCTTCTAGGCCTATAGCGGAAGAAGAGGAAGTTGGAGGTAACTCCACTACATCTTTTTCTCCTGCAGGCTTCCAGTATCCCCAGTATATAACGTTTGCCTGAAAAGTTTTAGCTGGGTCGGATATAGATTTTGCGGCATTGATTGCATTAGCTCTATCCAATATTCTTCCTTTTATTCCTTTCTTCAGAGAAACTAAAGGCTCGATCGGTCTCTTTGCGGATTCCCGGATAGATTTCTCCGGATTCAAAGATTTAGAAGGATCCGGATCTTCAGTTCCGGAAGTTATAAAGAATCTTCTATCTTTAAAGCTTAATACTTTAGAGGCATTAGATTCATCTATCTTAAATAAAATCTCTCCTTTTCCTGGATTTGCGATTGTATTATCCGAAAAAGATTTTATATTTAACTTTTCTCCTTTTTCGGCAATAAAAGATATTCTAATAATTCCAAAGGAAGTTAGATCTATATCAATTGGGGATCCGTCAGATCCAGTTTTTATGAATTTAAATTTGTACAAATTATCAAAAGGAGAAACTTCTATGGTCAATTTACCAGTTCCTATAGCTTCTACGGAAGTGCTCCCCGTTGTAGAAATACTCTCGTTGGGTATGGAAATATTATTGAAAACTGTAGTTACATAATTTTGTTGGAGTATACTATTGATATACTTTGTTCTTTCTAGTATTTTTACAGGGGATATTTTTCTTTGGCCCGAAGAAGAAGACACCTGTCCGTATATCTTATTGTAAATTTTTTGAACCTGGGGAAAATTAGAAAGCTGGATAGGAGTTATATTAGTTCCCCACTGGGAAGGATTTGTAGAAGTATAGGTTCCTACTCTTATTACCCTGGATTGATCCTTATTATTAACTAAAGACATGGTATACCTAAGACTAAAACTCGCAGCGACCCCGGCATTCTTAACTATTGGTCGATAATAATTAGGGACATCATAAGCAGTGGTTTGTATACTTTCAAATCTAGACGTCTCTATAAAAGAAGCTCCTATCTGTTCGACGACTTGTATTTGGTGTGAAATGAAATAACTATTCCCTATAGAGTTTTGGAATAATATGAAATCTTCAATAAATCCTTCGTTATCGGTTGCGAAATATTCAAAAAATTGTCCCTGGTCCGATTCTTTTATTATGGCTCCTATATTAGAAAAAGGATCTTCCTGTTCAAGAGAAAGGGTAGAAAGTCTTGCAGTGTTATATTTCTCGTAATTTCCGGTGTATGTTGTTATACTTTGGACCTCATTTAAAGAAATTCTTAATGGTGCACCATATATAAATCCTTTACCACTTTGACTTATCAATGCTGCTAGAGTATCAGGCTTAGAAAAATCAGAAGCTGAAAGATACTCATCGTTCATCGATTTAAGATTAGGGATCTTAATCTCTAAATACTTATCATATATAGCAGATCCTATGGAAATGGGACTAGGACTAAATTCATATTCTTGGTTAGTTCCTTTTCTTATTAGGACCTGAGACATGGTTACATATTTACCGTTTTGGTCGGGAAATTCTATAGTTGCAATAATACCATCTATATTATTTAAATTATATCCTGCTCTTATATGATACCTTACACTATCATAAACTACAGGGAGATTCTGAGGAAAAACTACAGGTAAATTTTGGGTATTTGTCAATTCATCGGAAAAATCATTAAATGGAACCGGAAGATTAGGATCTAGTGTCACATAAGATGATTCTGAAATTTTAACTACGCTATTAGATAGAGTATTATTGGTTATAGAAGAATCCACATCTGGATTTAATATCTGTATGGAGTTTTCCATAAAACCATTTACCAATTTATCATATCCCACGGTTGTAGGACCCGAATTGGTAAAATAAATTTCTGGGTTTGGACTATCTGCATACCTATATTCCATCAATAGATAAGAGGTAAGCTGAAAAAATTTAGGAGTATAACTAAAAGACATATCTATTTTCCGAATTGTAAAAATTTAGGCGAGTATTGGATTCCGATTCCTAGATAAACACCTGGCCCTATTCCCTTTTGATTTGCTGCTAATCCTATTCCGAAATTAACCCCTATTCCATATGGTTTTCTAGATGCCTTTAAAGCATCCCTATTTTCTTTCGTGTCCAATATAGTAAAAGAGTTGACGTCTTTAAATTCTATTCCGGGATATTCCGTAGATACTCTCGTCATTAATCTTTTGGTATCTGGATCCCTATAAATTCCGGTAGTTATTTCTATATTTTGTTTTATGTCTAACTGGGCTTTTCCTGCATTCAATCTTGTAAATACAAGATCTTCTTTATCGCTTTTTACTATGTCGAAGCTGTAAGGAATTTTTCCAGATATAGTTAGGCTATTATTTCCTTTCATTTCCGGAGAATGTGTAAAAGTTATGGATTCTTTTCCGTCTTTATCCTTTTCCACTTTCGTGGGAACATTTACAAATCTATCAACATATATAATTTCAACATCGGTTACAACTGAAGGAGTCCCCCCTTTTCCATTCCCTTTAAGTCCTAATTTTCTTATTAGCTCTTTTTGTTCTTCGGTAAGTTCAGAAACTTTCATCTCCATAGCAGATTTCTCGACTATTAGATGATCTTTTTCTTTTTTTATTATCCTCACAGAATCTTGCATGGCTAGATAATTATTATGCTGTCTTTTAGAATCTGCTTCTGCAGAAACAGCTCTTTCGCATTGTCTTATAGATAAGAATATAAGAAGAATTATTATCCCTATAAGAACTAGTCTATTTGAAACTATTTTAGATATAGATTCTAAAGTTTCGCTAATTTTTTTTATTTTACTTTTTCCGTCTTGATTTTCCATGTCATTGATAAAGGGTCTAATTCTCCTTCTCCGTATTTTTTAGACATTTTTTTACAGAATTCTCTTTCGATTTCTCTGCAAAATTCTAAATCTGATAGGAGATTAGAAGATTGGGTTTCTAAAAATTGAATCTCTTTTTCTACTTTAACTATTTGAGAATGTATATCTATAAATCTTTTAGATAGATTTAGTATTTCATTCCTTTCTTTATTATTTAGTTTTTTCATAATTTTTAGTTTTATATTAAAGGATTCGTAATCTATTTCATTTAACTATATATTTTTTTCTCCTAAAATAATTAATTTTTAAGGGAAAGGATTACTAGATACCGTATAAATATTAGTCATATCTAGAATTCCTGATGACCCATCACAGGTTTTCCAGAATATTCTTCCGTTTGGGTTGGTTGCACTTCCGGCCCAAGCCCAAAAAAGATCTACATAAGAGCAAGGAGACGGGAGGTTCAAAAAAACCTTTCTTACTTCGGTAACAACATTACCCGTAAAAAATTGTGTGTATCTTACAGTGTAATCGTAGATTATTCCTCTAATCTTTCTTGATGGGAAATTAGCCTTTTCGTTTAAATATACCCTAAATTCAGTTGCTTCCCCCTGGTAAAAAACCGGTTCCAAAGAAGTATTTGTTGTGGAAGGAATGTATATGTAAGCATCACCACTCATCGGAGTTAATGAAGTGTCTACCGTTAGAACTAGTAGATTTGAATTCCAATTCGAAGGAGATGTTATATTTAAAATATTGCTGATAGTAGAAGGAAGAAAGCTAAAAATAGAGTTTTTGGAGGCTTCGGGAAAAAAACTTGAATTTAAGCTGTAAGGGGTAAAAAAACTATTTGTTAACCCTTTCACGTGATACGAATAAGGACCAGAAGTAGCTCCCGCAGGAACTCCCCCGGTCTCTCCGAATACTACCTGTTTGTGATCCCCAGAGGTAACAGAATTTAATGGTCTTCCATATAAAATAGATCCCCCCGTTCCACCAAAATCAAAAATTCTTAGAGAAGAGGCTTTTACACTAATCCCGCCAAAATATTTATCGGTAGGAGATCCGATAGGAACAGAAGATAGAACATAAGATCCCGGTACTGAATTATTGCTAGAGATTTCAAATCTATTAGCGCTGAATATTTCATTAGTATTGATTTTAAAATACGAAGAATCTATAATAACTGAATTTACTAACGGGTCCGTGAAAAGTCTCATTTGAGATCCTCCCCCTATTAGATTAATATTTCCCACAGTAACCGAAGAATGAAAGGAGTCCCCCGAAATTAAAACACCTCCCCCTAGAAAAAGATCATTAGAGGAGATCTCAGCCTCCCGGAGAGAAAAGATAGATAGTCCTCCTGGGGATTTAAAAATAAGATCTGATGAAGTTCCCAAGTTTTTCCAATAAAAAGAGGGGTATTCTAAGGAATTACCATTGGATTTATTGAAAGAAAAAATAGGATTTGTTGTCTGATCCTCTGTAGCTATAAGAACTTTAGAATTATTTGGGTTTACGTCCAGACTGGAAAAATAAGAATCGCTTATAACCAAAGAAGTCTGATTCGGAGTATATGTCGATTTTATTCCTATTGCAGATTTATTAGTTAAACCTAAAGGACCTATTATTCCCGAATAAACCTCAAAGAAATCTGATTTAAATAGAGAAAGACCGGTATATCCCCAAGAAGTAGCACCTCTTTCGTAGACGTCCCCTAATTCAGAGGAATCGTTTATCCATAAATCAAATTCCTGCGGCGAAGAAGGAAATGTAATTCCTCTATACCATTCAGAAGCTCTATCGCCCGTACTTCCCGATAATCCGATTTTTCCAGAAGGTCCCGGTATTCCATTTGCCCCTTTAGGACCTGGAAGTCCCTCGTGGCCTACTGCAAAAGAAAGTATTTGATTAAAATTATAATTAATTTTATCTTTTATCTCCTTTTCGGAGTCTCCTAGATTAATATATTTAGTATTAAAGTGCATATATTTTTTTAAGGTGTAGATCCAGGGACATATATTTCTCTGCAGATGGGAGTAGATAAAGATCCTCCCCATAGTTGGTAAAGTACCTTGAACCATCTGTCAGAAGGACCTGTTCCCGAAGAAGTTTGACTTATATTTATTATTGTGAATTCAACAGAAGTGCAATAATCGGAAAAGCTAGAAGAAACATAATCATAAATTAAAGTTCCGTCATAAATTCCTATCGCATTAAATCCTTTATTGGGATTAGAGCTATGGACTCTAAAATTCATATATTCGTTATTATCGATTAAATCTAACCACCCTTCTCCTGTAGAAGGAGTGTAAATAACAAGTATTTCTCCGGAAATCGAAGTCGAAGGAACTAAATAGTAATCAACCCCTCGGGAAGCATTAAACCCGACAGTCGTAAAAGCTGGGGAAACCGAAGGAAAAAAATGGGTAACCGCCCATCCGGGATCTGGCGAAAAAGGAGGGAGTATTACCCTCGTGGGATTCGTTAAAGGATGCAATGGATAAACCGCCTTATCAATTTTAAAATCACCTTTTCCTGAGATTTCAAGAATATTTATTTCTCCGCCGGAGTCGGTTGCTTTGAATAGTGTAGAAGCAGATCTACTACTATTCAGAGGGGATGCTACATCCATCTTATAATAAAGATTTCCTAGATTAGGATTCTGAGAAGTTAGTATAAGAGAAGCTCCGGAACTAAAAAGGATATTCGAAGATCTCAGATTTAAATTTGCTACTATAGTAGACGATGCCGGAGTAGTATAAGAAATATTTTTCCCCGAAAACAAAAGACTTCCTAAACCAGAATTCACATTTATAACTAAATTACCGTTGGCAGAAGAAGAATAGGTTCCTGTTATGTATTTATTGATTCCATACCCAGAAATGAAAGGTCCAGATTTTAATGAGATCGAAGAAGATGTAGATTTCAATTTAAAATCTCCCCCTAGATCAAAATCCAAAGATTTTGGAGAAATGAAATCCAAAGCATAATTTCCAACGGAAGAAGTAGGTCCAGAAGACCATGAAAAATAAGGGGTTTCTTGACTAAAAAGAGTTCCGTGATAAGGTCCTTTAGTAAATTCCATTATTCTTCTATTTGGAATTTGTGAATCTGTAGAAATCACCATTTTTGAATATTGTGGATTTGCTGTCGGGGATCCATCCGAAAGATAGGAATCACTAATCACAAAAGTCGTTAATTCAGGAAAAGGCAAGGATATAAAATATCCATTTTTAGGAGAGGGCCCAGACCCGGTTTGAAGAGGGCCAAATTCCCTAAATAAGTCAAGTCCACTAATATTAATGGAATAAAAATCCCAATTTCCTGTAGAGGAATTATAGACTTTTACTTCATTATTACTTAAAGGATTCAGCCAATAATCACCATTAGAAGGATTTAATGGTTGGGTTATTGAAACTTCCCAGGTATTTCCTCTTTTTCCTTGAGGACCAAAAGATCCGGTAGGCCCTTCAGATCCAGGGACCCCTGTTTTTCCCTCAGGCCCTATCTTTCCGTAAGGACCTCCTTCAAAAGAAAGTATCTGGCTAAAATTGAAATTGGACTTATCCACCAAATTCTTTTGGGAATCCCCCTTTTCTAATAATAATAATTTAAGTTCTTTCATCTATTAATCTATATATCAGAAATAAAAAGATCCTCCACTTCCCCCAGAAGATCCATAGGCAAGATAGCTTACGCTAGTTAAAGATCCCGTTGCCCCTCTGGATATTATGAAATCCACAGATGCAGCATAGAAAGGAAGTTCAGCTACGGTTGTCATCGTTGAAGAATTTCTTCCGTATCCGATGTATCTAAATCCTCTAAATTGGGAAGCTCCTCCTGGGTTTTGACTGCAGTAAGCGCTGAATCTTAGAGATTCCCCATTTTGTAAACCACCTGCTCTTCCCCAAGTATAGTCAGTAAAAGAATATATTCCTATACCACAAAAAGAGCTAAAAGTAGTTGGTGCAGTAGTGTAGGGATTTATCACAGCTACATTTCCGTTATTAAGAGCAAATGGCTTCGGTGTGGATAACGGAAATGTAGGGGAAGAAGTTCTAGCTACGAGATACCAGCATATAACATCAGTTCCCGACGAAGAAGTTGCTCCAAATCCAGAAAATGGATAAGTAACTCCTCCGTCTATTTTTTTGGTTTTTACTTTTCCTTTTGTGTTTATATAAAATTGACGATCATCTGATCCCCCTGGCCCATCACATGCCAAAAGTACATTATATACGGAATTAGAAAGGTCATCATAATTATCTGCTGTTCTAGTTGTTTTTAATGCTCCTGTTCCTCCTCCCGAGGAAGTAGAATTAACAGATATGCTAGGAGAAGGAGAAGTTAGTGTCGGGGTTAAACTTAAACATCTTTTTACTGAAGTTAAAGTCAACGAGTTAGTTAAATTTGAAGAAGATATTAGAGCACTAACAGAAGTTAAATTAATTCCCCCCGTAGCAAATACATTTGCCAAGCTTTCAAAAGTTATCCCGGTGTAGGATTCTATGGATATATCAGAAGCTTTTATACTCATTCCCCCGCTAGCTCCAGTATAAAATTTTCCTTCTGGAACTTCCAGATTTAAATCGAGATTAGAAGGATCAAAATTTCCCCAAGATATTATAGGGTGAGAGGAATAATCAGATATACTTCCATCCTCCAATTCGCTCTTAGAAAATTCTAAAAGAGCACCATCATTCAAAGAAGTATCGGTAGAAAGAAGGAATTTAGAAAGATTTCTATTTACCAAAGAAGAATTTTCCGGGGTTTGATCCTCAACAACAAAAGTATAGAGGGAAGGAGAATTTTGATTTTCAGTTATAGCATTTCCTGAGGATCCCCCTGAAGATGTATACGAAACATCTCTAAATAAAGAATTTGAAGAATCTAATTGATACCCCGTATCCACCCATCCGGTATCCGTAAAAATATAAATTTTAGAGGTAGAAATCTCTACCCAGTAATCTCCTTCTACTGAATAATTTCCGGTCCCCCCTGGCTGGGAGGATCTCACAAACCATCTGGTTCCTCTGGGCCCAGTAATACCGGGTTTCCCGTTTATCCCGGCAAGCCCGATAGAGCCATCTCCTCCAGTGGGTCCAAGATTTCCTTGAATCCCCCCGTGGAGTTCTATAAGTTCATCAAAATTACTATTTAGCTTATTTACTAATTCATTTTGACTATCGGAATAATTAAGACCTTGTATATTTGTGATTGGCATATTTAAATTTTAATAATTGGTATCGAAAAGGATAATGAATAATTAAAGTTTCTTTCCATATCGAAAGTAAAATTATAAACTAAATTATTTATTTTTGTCAATGTATAATTATTATTTATAGAATACCCGGACGTTGCTCTGTTATAAGAACTAATATCCCCTACTACTAAATTTTCGGTGGATATTGTTTTAGCCGCTACTTTTTTTACATAAAGGTTGAAATTACCCCCTTCGTAAGCAGGGGAAATATTTAGATCTATATATGTGTTTATATCGTCATTTATGGAATTAGGATCCCCTACTCCAAATTCAGATATTATATTATCTAAAAAAACATTTTTTATTCCCGAATTTAAGAGATATCTTCTTAAAATTCTATCCAATCTCATTATCCCGAAAACTCTGCTCGAATCCGGAAAATACTGATAAAAAACCTCTACCCCCGGAAATAGATCCTGATTAAGAGAAGAAAGATCTATCCCAGAAAGGTATGTCCCACCTATCCCTATACCAGTTCCGCTATTATTTTTATTTATTTCCTGTATTTCTTTTATGTAAGAAGATATTTTCTGATTTATAGAATTTACTGAATTGTCACCGGAATTCTTAGAAATCTGAAGAACAGTATAATTATTTACGTATAATTCGAAAGGAGTTTTCATTATCTTAGATCCCATGAATGTTTTATACTCTTCCATCGATCTTGTTCCCGCAACTTTAATAGAAGTTTCAGGTAGTGTAAATCTTTCATAGTATCCAGGGTCCCAAGAAGAAGAAAAAACATTAAAATCTTTTATGGATATAGGGGTTTGTCCCACTAGGGGATAAACACTTCCCTGCGGAAGAGAAGAGCTATTTGAAAGTATATTGGACCCTAAATCTACTTTAGTAAAACAAAGATTTCTAGATATACCAAAATAATATTTAGAAGGGGAGAAATTACAGTTTCTAAAAGAAAGATCTATAGAAGTATCTCCTGTTATCGTGTCGTTTTTATCTCTGTCGAAATGTATTATCTTTCTAAATATAGGATCATATTTACCAGAGTGCCTTGTTAAACTAGAAGCTAAATTTGGGTTATCGTCGGAATCAAAAATATATCCAGTAGGCTGGTTAGATCCTAAAGTTTTTGGACCATCATAAATAGCTACAGGAAAAGATCCTTCTGGTTTTAGAACCAAATCGGGTCTCTGGAAAATTATTTCGAAAGAATCTGTGGTCTCTACTGTAGAAGAAGTTAAAGGGTCCCAAGAATATGTTTTATATTTAATATATTGGGATTTTTTCTGTAATTCTTCAAATATGTAGCCGACAGATAATCTATTCATTATTCCGTCATAGTAATTATTTCCTCCTTCTACCTGGAAAACTGGTTGATTTTTATATATCGAAGAAGGACCAACTGGAACAGTTGCCGGGCTTAAGAATGAATAAGGTATATTAAAAGTGTAATTGGGGGTCGTAGTTACCCTTCCAAATTCTATAGAATCTGAATTTACACCAACAGGCCAAGGATAATTAAGACCCGTAGATATACTAGGGGCATAAAAACTTAGAGGACCGGTCGGGGAAGGTCCCGAAGTAGCTCCTGATGTATTTCTGGAAAAAACTCTTGTTATTTCTTCTCTTAAATCCGTATTATAATCAGGGTTTGGAACTGAATATATGAATCCGGTAGGATCTACTGTATTTACTGAACTTCCGGACGAAAGAGAAAGATCTAAAGCAACACTTAATTTTATATCGTCTATAGAATTAAATCCTTCACCGATAGTTAAAGGAAAAGTTAATTTTTCTTTATCCGAAAGTGTATAAAGTAAAGTATAATCTAATCCTGGAGTAGATCCGGTACCTCCGGTATACCCTATCGGAAGAGATTTTTGGTCTTTAATTACAACATCGCAAATAAATAATATAAATTTCTGGGTTGAATTCTCTATAATTTCATATTTAATAGGAGGCTGTATAATAGAAGAATCCTCGGGTATAGCTCTAAGTATAGCAGAGAATCTATAGTCTTCAAATCCTTTATATGCTGGAACATATCTGTTAGTATCCTCGGGATCGTTCCCAGAAATATCCGATCTTTTTTTTATTGTTATTTTAACCCCTCTAAAAACAGTTTCATAGTATTGATTTGCTGGATTATAAACCAAAGGGGTAAATAGCTCTTTGGTGTAATTTTTAAGGTCTCTAAAATCTATTGGGTAATCAGAAGGATCCACAGTAAAGTAAGAAGGAAGATAAAGGGAATCTACAGAATTTGGATCCGCATTTTTACATTTATTTAAATCTATTTTTTCGGGGAGATAGCTATTTTGATCCCCCATATATTCGATAGGAAATTTGTAAGGAATAGATTCTAGTAAAAACCATTCATGTGTTAAATACTTAGAATCTCTTCTATTCCTATCAACAGAAGGGGAAAAATTTGTAGGAGAAAATGCAGGGGTAGAATTTAACCTATAAGCATTTCCTCTTCCATCGGTTCCAGATGAATAAGCCCATTTATTAACAAAAGGAACTATTCTAGAGAAATTAGAAAGTCTAGGGTTATAATTTTCCTGTAAATAGTCATATTCTAAATCTAGCTTACCAAAAGAAAATATTTGGGTTTTTGTATCCGTTGAATTGGGTGTTCCCGGGTTTAATTTTTGTATTCCTAGAAACCCATTGAACGAATCTAAGTTAGGCTCATACCCTATATTACTATAAGAGGTAGATCCATCATAAGAAACATTTGAGTATTGGGAAGGAAAAACTACTACCGGAAAATTTGGGTTTGGGTTTGTTTCCGTATAGGAGCTTGCTCCAGAAACCCCAGTAAAAATATCTCCACTGCTATAAGAAACCGAATTGTAAATGATTTGACCCTGTTTTACAAAATAGTAAATTCCATCTTCTATAACACCTTCTCTCCCGGGTTGTATTTGATAATATCGATAAGTCTCCGGAAAAGGATTATATGAATAATCGGAGGAGAAAAAATCAAAATCAAATTCTTTTGTATCAAAAAAAGTAAAAACCCCTACTTTAAGGTCCGGAGTAGAATAAGTATTAAAAGACTCATCAGATCCTAAATCAACTCTAGCATAATCATCTTCAAATTCTACAACAAGCTTACTTAAAAAATCTTTAAAAGAGATTACTTTTTTACTGTTGGGATCTATCTCAGGAGATTCTACATATCTAGTTACTTCTTTTATCTCATTAAACCCGGTTAAAGTCTTTATAAAATCCCCTACCCGAACCTGTTCCGAATACTCATTAGAAAAAACTAACCTATTGTTTTTAGTTTTGGTTCCTCCGGTAAAATTAAAGTTTTGATTACTTGAAGAAGGATCTACCCCTTTTATTTTTAGATATCCGCTAGAAGAAAAAGTATAGTATGGGTCCCAAGAAGAAGAATTATTTGGGGAAGAATTAAAATTCCCCAAAGGCGGAGAAGATATAGGAGAATTTGCTTGATAATATCGATCTAAATATAAAACAACATCTCCGGAAGAATAAGCTTCCGTATTGTTCCACTCTTTTTTGTACGATAATTTGAAATTAACATAATCATCAAAAACACTTACGAATAAAGAAGAATTTCCATATACCCCGGTATTTTTGCTTCGGATTATCGTATAGCCTTCATTAGATCCCGTATCCCAACTTATAGGATTCATTTCATCTAGAACATTAGCAAAGGCCCCGGAAATGTCGCTAACCGAACCTAGTAAGGCATTAAAGTAATAAGAATCCCCAGAAGAATAATAAGCTCCCTCTAGCCAAGGAAATATAGAGGATAAATCTTTAGATTCCACTATATCGTATTTTCTGGATCCTTCTTTCTGAGATCCATTAGGCCAAAATATTTTAAAAGTAAGGGTAAAAGGAAGATCGTAAGCTTTTAAGAATTCTATATCTATGTAAGATCTTCCTGGGTCTTCCGTCTTAGATCCCTTTATAGTAGCTATTTTTCTCCCCACCCCAGTAAAATCTAAAAGATCTATTTTCGTATCATGAAGGGATAAACTACCAGAAGTTGCTCCGGTAGATCCAGTTCCCCCAAAAGACATAGTAGTATAATCATAGGGACCAAAAAAATTAGGGGATGAAGAATCATTAGGATCATAATTCTCCGATCTTTTTAAGCTATAAAAATTTTCATTTTTATCGGTAAGATAAAAAAGTTTATACTCGTCCGATATATTTACATCGTTAGAACCCGGAGAAAATCCAGAAGAGTTTTCATAGAAAAATCTAATTCCTGAAGTTGCGGATAAAAGATTATTTTTCGTGTTGTAATAATACCCTAAATTGTCCCTTGAAGGCTTAGGTAAATTATCATTCCCTTCAAGATCTTTAAATTCATAAAAAAACTTTCCGTTACTTCTTAAAGATGATATATCATTTCTAGAAACATACATCCCAAAATACCTATTTATGGTATATAAATCGGAGTCGTCATCATCGAAAAGAAATTCTAAATTAAGTAGATTTGGACATATAATTCCATTTCTAGAAAATCCTGAAGTTATATAATTTTCAAAATCTATTAGAGAATCAGATTCGGAAGATCTAAAATAGTTATACAGTATCTCTCCTTTAGACCCAAAAACCCCATTTTTTATGTCTACGCCGTTCCAGTAAGAATACCCATTAGGAGACCAATTTATGTCTATAGGGGATTTTGAAAAATTTGGATTATTTATTATCGATCTTATGTAGCTTCCTATTGTCGTATTTTCTCTTAGATCAAAAGTTTTAATAGACGTAGCATTAGGTAATATTTTACTTTTAAAAGTGTTTTCTACATTATCAACATTGGATAAATTGTAAAGTTCATCAAACACGACGACTTTCCCAGATCCTAATATGGAATCATAGGAATTGTAAGAAATATTACCTTGAAATATAGATCCGTCATAATAAAAGATATCATTCCCTAAAGGATCTTTCCCGTATCTTATTTTATAGTTGGGAAGATTAGTTTCCGGGTCTATGTAAGAACTATCGTAATCAGCTATGACTTTATAGAAAATACCAGAATTTATAGAAGTTACATTTTCGGTATAAGAATAACTAAGAGGTCCAGGAACTTTAAATATAACGAAAAAATCCGGGAGTTCATCTTTAATCCATAAAGGGGAAAGATAACTAAAAGATTCTGGGTAATTTGGATCTATGAAAAGGGATGCTCCACTTCCATAAAAAAAATCATATTGTCCAGAATATTTAGTAGCAGTATTAGTTTCTCCGTTTGTTTTTTTTGCTACCTGAAATATAGATTCTATCGGGGTTTGCCCTTGCTCAAAAAAATTATAAACGTCTACGTTAAAGGGATTTTTCCCTGTTATATTGAATTTTTTAAATTTTTTAGAGCTAAGAGGGGTATTAGCAGAAAAAGAATTAAAAGAAACCCCGCCTTTAGAATCTACCGTTATCTTTAAATTTCCCGTTATAGCGGGATTAGTCCTCAGGACAGAAAAAGAAGAATTATAATCGAATAATTTTGGTTCCGCCATTTATATTTTATTAAGATCTACTAACAGTTGCACTATCGAAATTAGGAGCTACTAGAGTTTCATTTTTATACGAACCTGTAACCTGGACATCAAAAGAAAAAACGTCTTCGTTTTTAGTTTGGATATCTATTCCTATCTTCTTTGTATATGTTATATTAGAAATATTTCCGGATTTTCTAAATCCTCCGATATATCCTAATTTATCAACTGCTCTAAATTGAAAAATTAAAGGGATATTTATAGCATTAACTTCTCCGCTATCAAGAAAAACCGTAGATAAAGCGCTTCTTCCAGGAACCTGTAAGAAAGCAGAATCTACCGGGCTCAAGAAAAGATAAGCCCCACAAGAATATTTTCCTATTAGATATTCATCGTTTACCGAAAATCCTAATTTATCCGCATACATTCTATCTTCTCTGTCTGCCGTAGGCCCGGAAGCAAAAGTTATAGGATCTCTATATCCTTGTTGCATTTTAGAATCTGAAAGAGATGTATCTCCCCAGAAAGTTTGGGTGTGCCTAAAAGGAGGATAAACTTTAGTATCCGAAGAATATGGTTTAACTAATTCGGAATATGTGGTGTAACTAAAAGATCCTCCTACACTTTCTAAATAAGGGTGGGAAGTAGAAATAGAAAATTCCGAAATTCTTCCTCCCCCGTTAGGTGTACCCCCCGTAATTCCGGAAAAGGTTCCATTCCATACTCCGGAAGCAGTTCCCCCCCTTGCATCTACTGGAGTATTCCCCGGATCATAAGGTATTAATACTGTTCCATTCTGAGGGTAAGTTCCTGATGCGCTAAAATTAGTTTGTAAACTTCCAGAATAGTCATATGTCGGACTGTAATTATCAGTAAACGCTCCAGAAACTGTTGGAGCTGCTGGGATATCCCCAGTTGGAGTATTAGTAGAAATGTTATTATCTACCGCACAATAAAGTATCTCATTTAATCCTACGTTTTTAAATCTAGGGTATATGAATTGGGAATACGAGCTAGAAGAAGCAAAAGGTGATACCTGTCTAAAGAAAGTATTATCTTCTACCTCAGAAATTTGTAAAGAGCTTATTGATATAGGACATTGGCCATATCTCAGATTTTCGTTATATCCTACCGGGGAACTTGCCGAAATAACATTAGGTGCTTTAAGGCCAAGTCCTCCTGGAATTATAGAAACTAATTCTACTGCGGTTGTTTGTGTGTTTAGAAGTTGTATATTGTAAGTCGTAGAAGCTATTTTTCCTGCGTCTAAAGTCAAAGGATTACTGAATATTCTATCGTAAAAATCTGAATTTAGACTAACTAAAGATCCTCTAGTTATTTTAATTTTCTGGTTTGTAGGATCAACAATATAAATTTCAAGAATACCTTTAGTATTAGTAATTTGAGCTTTTAATATCTCTATCTGATTTTGTAGCTCCGATATTTTATCAAATAGGCTTATCACAGAACCCGAAGACGTATAGAATCCACTTGCTATATTAGAAGAATTATGGAAATAAGTTACCGATCCATCAGTAAACTGTTCAGATAAATGCTGGGGAAGACCCTGGGAATTTAACGTCTGCTGTACTTTAACTACTGCAGAATCTTCGTTATTTTTTATCAAAGTATCGGAAGCTCCATTTACATTAAGATTATCCGGAAAAGATATAATAACAGAAGGGGAGAAATCCGAAGTTAGAGGATTTTGAGGCCACCCAGCTTCAGAAATGGAAGCTATCTGTATTTCCACTTTTTCTCCTTTTGTTATAGGAATATCTAATTGATTTACATTTACCGAATTTGCATTAGAAGGATCTTCATTAGCCCAAACGTATATTCCTCTGGTAGAATCATAAACTTTTTTTCTTTCTGGAGTTTTGTATTCTACCCAATTGGAAAAAGCTGCATTTTTCTTAAGACCGTCTTTATCAGTATATTCTATTTGATCTGATGGCTGGGAGGATCCTGAATCGGAAAGGTATCTATATCTTACTATAAATTGAATAACCTCTTGTTTCGTAGTACCATTTACTTTAGGGTCCGGTATTGGCCAAAATCCTCTAATCCTGTATTTAGGTTTTTCTAAAAGCTGAGGGACATCTTTAGTTAGGGTAGAAACTTCGCTGACCAAAGAAGCATAAAGTTCCGATTTCTTAGATCTCTCCTCGGTTAAAGATTTGACATTATTCTCTAGAGAAGATTTTTGATCTGTAAATGTAGAAAATGCAGATCCTTTTCCTGAAGCTTTTCCGGAGTTAAGATTACTTATTTGTAGCTTATTTTGCTGTAGAGCTTGATCTATAGAATCTATTTCGCTTTTTACGGAGACCTTAAGTTTTAATTTTTCATCTATGTTTTTTACTGAAGTTGAATCCGTTATCTGTTTATTTATTTGAACCACTTTGAAAGAATCCTCGGTAACAGTAGGGACATTAGGAATTAATCCTTCTAATGCAGTAACCGTATTTTCTTTAGCAAGCCCTATAAAAAGTTTTCCGAAGTCCGAAACACTATCTTTATAATAAGTGGAAAGGTTAACTAGATTCCCGTCGGTATTTACTGTTTCTAATTCGCTAGACCAAAAAGTAACTCCTGTTGACCAGTTAGCTGCAACTATATTAAAATCATCATCTATAGATTTAAAAAATATTCCTTGTCTTTCATCGTTTCCTATATTAACGTCTGCAAATCTATTAGAAAAATCCGCAAGTGCGATTGAAAGAGAATTACTTCCCAATAAAACAGGTTGGAATCCAGAAACTCTTTCTAGCTGAACTGTAGAATCCGAAATATTAACAGAAGTTATTTTGTACTTTGTTCCGTCCGGAGTTGATAAAGTGTCTCCATTTTTTAGAGTTTCTCCGTTGGTAACTGTACTTGAGGTATCGGTATAATTTAAAGAGGTTAATTTATAATTTCTAACTGTTACTTGAAAGGAATTTCCCTGGGAATCTCTCTGATTTACAGTATCATCTATAAAATTTAAAACCCCAAAATTTCCTACATATCTTATTGTTTTAAGTGGGAGATCCACTATATCTTCATCGGTAAAATATGAAATTCCATATGACTCTAAGGAAGAAATAAATCCATCATGGCTTATATCATTTTTGCCTTTTAGATTTAAATCAAAAAAGTTTTTTTGATCTTCTGTTTCGGTGTTTGCTATAATTCTCTTAATGACTATTCTATCAGAATTTTCTGGGATTTTCCCCGTTACGTCTATACTAACATAAAGAAGGGGACTTAGAAAACTCTCGAAAAACCAATTGTCTTTAACTTTAAAAGAACTGGGAACCTGAAGATCAGTAACTCTAGAAGGCTCTTTTATAGATTTGCTTCTATATACTTGGGAATATGTTCCGTCTGAATTTCTAACAGTAGCCGTTCCATCTCCTAAACCCGCTAAAGATTTAACATTGTTATTTAGTCTTAGTATCTCTCCACTCATATACCCATAAGAAGGTACATTTACGGTATTCGGTAATCCATTTTCATCTAATATCTGTATAGTAACCGATTCATTTGTAGAAGTAGCTACTTCATTTAAACCGTTTATTATTTCTAAAGCATTAGATTGTAGTCTAAGAAACTGAGCTATTAAAGAACTTATACTATTATTTGTACCTGCCATTTTTTATTGATTATCTGTCAAACTTTTTCCTATCGCATCTACCTGGAATATTAAATTCTGGTCGTCTATGCAAACTATATCAAATACTGGTTTATTTCCCCATTCCAGAAAAACAGAATCGTCTAAAACTACTATCGTAGTAGAATAAATTCCTCCCGAGGGAGAACTTAAGGGATATAATCCCTGAGAATCTGTTACAATGGTTATTATAGAAGATTGAGGGTAAATTTTATCTCCAAATGAGATTCTAAATCTCTGTCCATTTTTCCATTTTACCTTAGTATCATCTATTCTAATAGTCATATCACCGGTAAGATTTATTTCTATCCCGTTATTAATATGTTTAAAATAATTTGAGAAATTTAATAGCTCTATTACGTTTTGTCCCGTTTGGGTTAAAATTCCATATCCTTTATTTTCACCTATATTAAAATCCTGGCTAGTATTGTTTATTGTTACTAGATTTTCTACGGATCTATCTACATTTATTCCTAGTCCTTGATTTATAGTATTTAAGTTATAGGATACCTCAACACTTGTTTCGTTATTGATAATTGACCGAGTTAAATCGTAATTCTGATTTATAAGATTAAGTATAGATTGGGTATTATTAAATAAAGCTTGATTAGCTGCAAGAGATTGTTCTATAGCTGCTATCCTCGTGCTAAAATTTATAGAGGTTTCTGTAGTCAATGCAAGATTTTCCAGATTAGTTACTCTATTAGATAAATCTATAAATTGAGAAGCTGATCTGTTAAGAGTTGCGCTAGAATCTTGAAGAACATTCATCGCATCCATAAACATCAATAAAGAAAAAGGAGAATAGTCATTTATAGATTGTTCTACTCCAACTTGATCTACATCAGAATCTAATTTTAAATTTACCTTAAGCGCAAATGAATTACCATTCAGTCTGCTAATAGGATTAGGCTTTATTTTTTGTGTTCTAGGAATAAATATGTCTCCCGAGGAAGAATTTACATCATCCAAGAATAAAACCCCATATAAATTAGTTGCTCTTTGTGTAGGATCTGAAGGATCGAAAACGTCATAATAAACTAAAGCTGCATTAAATTCGAAGTCCGTAGAAGCTGGAGTGGAATTATATTCATCTATAGTAGATATCGAAGTATCATCTAGGATTGCTTTATATGAATCTGGATCAAAATCTATTCCTATAGAATCCAATTTACTTCTGATATAGGTAAGAGTATTGGAATTATCCGTTTTAGTTAATATGTAATTGGATGGATCTGTAAAAGAAGAGTCGGTTAAATAGCTGTTATTTAATCCCCTATTATCATACCAGTTATTTGGTATAGTTACAGGGGGAATTGCAGTATCTATATAAGATGCTGAAGGGACATTTTTTGTCTCGAGATCGTATATAGCAAGATTGGTTAGCCCGCTAGGGTTATTTTCGGTGTAGTTTCTCCCATAAAGATATTCCGCATTAAGAGGATCTACTGGGCTATTTGTTAAAGAAAAATCAGGAAGATAATTTTGGTCTACTACGTTTTTAAATAGCACAGTAGGGGTATTTCCTGCATCAGTAGGAACATAGAGATAAATTTCCGTATAGGCATTTGTATTATTACTTACTGAATTTGATATGTCTATAGATCCAACATACTGAACAACTCTACTATAGGTAGGTCCTGTCATTCCATAAGATCCCGTAGTTCCTGGAGTTTGATCTCCTTCAACATATCTTTTCTGCGTTTGTGGTAATCCCTGGGGGCTAGTAGTAACTGTATTTTGGTCCAAAGCAGGAGAGACTTCGCTAGAATTAGCAGGACGAAATCTAATAGCTCCTATTTCTTTAAGCCATTTAAAGAATACTCTTTCCGATACATTTTGTTTTAATCCTCTATTATAATTATCATCTCCTGTTATGGTGGATTCTAGATTTAAACAGTAGCTTTGAAAACTCTGAGAAAAATCTATGTTAGAATTTCCTGTTATTATCTTTTGAGTGTTATTTGCCCAGTCTATAAAAGCTCCATCCGGACCATTCAATCTAACATAATTGGCTTCCGAAGAACTAGTATCGAAATTGGGTATATTTAATAAGGCAAATTTAGAAAATGAAAATTTATTAGTGGGATTATTAAAAGTAAAAGATAAATCTTCAGCAGCAGAGCTAAAAGTATAAAAAGTACCTCCCTGAATTTGTAGCGGTCTAATAAAAGGGGTTTTTGCCATTTCCTAAAAAATATTAAACTGTTACATTACTAGATCCTATAACTACCCAAGATCCATTCATGGTGGCTTGTCCCTGTCCAATTCTAGGCTCCCATTGAAGAGTAATTGAAGATCGATATGCTTTATTTTGTGGAATTTGAATTCCTAAAGAAGAATACCCCCCGTAAGAAGAATCTGTATTAAACCCTGTATAATAAGTGGTAGATCCGGTAAGTCCTGTCCAAATGTATCCCGTTGCAGGATTCGTATTCACTATCGTAACTCTGGTTCCTTGGGGTATATTTGGTAGGGTTCCCCCCGCAGGAGAAAGACCATCTACTACTTTTAAATAGAATCCCGTAGGACCACAATCTGCAAATATAACATCCTCTAATCCGGTTATAGCATAAGGAGAAGCAGATGTGGTAGTTTGATAACCACCTCCTCCTAAAGCGGTAGAAGGGAATGCGGTTCCTGCTGTTAAACCGGTAGCAACTGTAGTATTCTGACTTATGACATGTCCCTGTGGTCCCAGATAAAGAGATGCATTTGCACTTAAAGATGAATTAAAGCTAGAAGTTCCACCGGCAATGAAAATAGATCCAGTTCCAAAAGTTATTGTTCCTGTAGCAGTTAATGCTCCGGAAACTGTAACATTTGTAGATGAAAGAGATACTAGAGATCCTCCTCCAATAGAATCAAAAGAAGTAAGAGCTGTTCCTGATGCTGGCAAAGAAAGGGAGTCAAATCTTCCTATTTTTGCCATAACTTTTCCGGTAGACGATGAAGTTAAATCTAATATCCCATTAGTAGTATCGACTCCAAATACCTGAACATATCCATTTATCCAGTTTTGAAGTATTAAAAAATTAGAATTAATAGTAACCCTAGATCCCGATATAGAATCGGAACCTAAAATTTCAGTAATGTTTACAGTTGAAGCCATTTTTTTTGTTTTTTTATTTTTATATATCGTTTTTTTAAATAGTTAAAAATCGAAATTGGTTATTTATTCTAGTAAAAAATAGAGATAAAATTTCACTATTCTAATATTACTCTTTTATAAGTAGAATCAGGATTATCCGGTATAGATATAGCAGGAGTAAATTTAGTTTTGTTTTTTCTCTCTATTTCCATTTGCTGTTTTTCGATATCTTTTCTCAGCTTTTGTCCCTGATAAGATATTCCGCTTTGTGGTTCCTCTGCTCCATAATTAACAGAATCTATAGGTCCGGATTTTCTTCCCGGAATTCTCATCTTTTTATGGTCTATGACTTTTATAAATCCATTTCCTGTAGTGGCATAAACGTTTCCTTCAGAATCCAAAACCTCATTATAGATGGTATATTCTCCCTCCTCCGTAAAAGTATAAATAAAATAAGGAGAATATTTTATATTCAAAATCTCTTCCCCGGTAGAAGAATTTGAAAGAATCCATTTGTTGGTATTTTTTCCGTATATTTCCGATGCGTAATTATTAAATATAAGAGTAGACATAAGAGGAACTTCAAAAGATCCTTCTCCTTTTACGTGAGAATCGCTCCAAACCCAAGGATCCGATCCCGGTCTAGATATTATTTCTCCTTCGTTTATCCCTAGATTAGGTTTATATTGTTTAAGTAAATAAACAAATCCGCTTGCTGAATTTACAAAATAACCTATATCTATGTAATCAAAATCTATAAAAGTTTCTGGTATTTCATTGACAATATACCCAACATTAACATATCCGAAATTAACATAAGCAGATCCAGTTAGACCTAAAGAATTGAACCCAGAAAATAATATATTAGAATCAGAATCGGTACTAAGAGAAAGATCCCCATTAAAACCAGAGACCGTAATCATGTCATTTATTCTAGAATCCTCGTCAGTTTTAAGTACTTTTACCGTATATAGATCATCATAATCCTCATAATGAACTACAAATTGCTCGTTAGGAAGTCTTAAAGTCGTTTTTAGATCTAGAGAAGGATGAGACCCTGTAATTGAAGGATAGAAAATTCCTTTACATACCGTCTGTTCTGTTAATTTAGAAGTTAAGAAATAAGTTTTATCCGGTTCTGCTACAAAATTTTTCCCAAAATAAGATCCTGACGATCCCACTACAGTTGTTATATAATAACATGATTCGTCCTTAGTTACATCTATTTTATTTCCAGTTAGACCAAAAGAATCTAAATAAAATCCCGTAGATCCTACCGGATTAGAAGTTATAGAAATGTAGAAAGGAGAATTTGAAGATCCTGTTGGGGTAAGGTAATTTCCAGAAAAATAAAATCCCCCTGTTGCTGATCCTGTTATAACAACAGATTCCCCAAGATCTAAAGAGTTTATTTCAGATCCAACTCTAAGCCACCCCCCAGTAGATCCAGGAGTATTTGAGTTGTAATTACTCTGAAGTGAATAGTCTAAATTATTTATTTTCACATAGGAAAGAAGACCAGTGTATGCAGGATCGGATAAATAATTATCAACCGAAGAATTGTCATTTGTTCTAGTCCACTCATTTTTTAAAGTTGAAAGATCTGCAAGATTACCAGAAAGATTGGACTGTACTAGTAGATGGGTATGGTAGTTCGTTCTTTGAATTGAAGTAAGAGGAACGTAATTATTTCCAGAAAGAGTATTTAAATTTTTGACTGGGAAATTTCTAAATTTCTTAACTCTGTATGAAGAATTTAACCCCCAGTTATAATCACCAGTTATACCGGTAAAAGAAAATTTATCACCTATTTCTCTGTGGATCTCTGCGCAGAAAGCTCCATATGAATTTGCTTCCGGAGTTCCTGGGAAAGACCCTATATTTTTAACTAAAGGATAAGCCTGATTGTTCCATTCATAGAAATCAAAAGTTATACTAGCTCCCCCCGAAAAAGGAATAGGACCTGAAGTTCCGGATTGATAGCTAAGACCCACAAAAAGACCGGAGCTAACCGATATTATAAAAGTTATGGTGTATATCGTAGAAGGAGCTAAAGATATTCCTACGGAATTTGAAGTTACTAGATTTTCCATTACGGAAGTCCAATCAAAAGAGGTATCATCTAAAAAAGCGATATAAACCCCATTTATATCTTCTAAATTGTATCCAGATCCGTTGTAAGAAAAATCAAATTCTCCAGAAGAAATCGTAGAGGTAGCCATTGGATTATAAGTCCAAGATCCCGAGAAAATTCCCGATGAAGTAGATAAAGGATCGTATATCCAATTGTAGTCTCCGGCTGTCAATCCCGGATAATTTATATTAGTTGCACCATAAGGAGCTCCGGTAACCCCATTTCCTGAAAAAGAATTTGCTCCTTCCCAAGAATGGTATACCCAAGGTCCAGATTCTATGAACCAAGAATAAGTTCCAGAAACTGAAACTGAATTGTTATCTGGGCTAGGATCTAAAGAATCCACTCTAGTTTTATATCCTCTAAAGGGAAGTATACTTTCAACAGATCCCAAATAATCGTAGCAAACAACAAATCCCATTTCTCCGTAATAGCTAGAAGATCCTGCTGTTCCTCCTGATCCTCCTATAGTAGGATTTAGATTACTTACGTATGCTAAACTTGAGTCGTTATAATATCCAAAAAATGCCTGGGTCTCCCCGGTAATATACCCTCCGACGAAGTATTTAATTCCTAAATCTGTTTCTATCGAGGTAGAGCAAGTAATTTTTACATCTCCTCCAGACCCTCCTACTCCTACTGGAGAATCCCATAGAGAAAGACCTATTTTTTCCTCTAATACTTTTTCATCATAACTAGCTATTGGGGAATTACTCCAATAATATTGCTCTCCTGCCTTTCCGTCCGCTATGTCTTTAATGGGAACAGTAAGAAAAAGATTTCTAGGATCCGTTCCAGGAAGTTTTGAAGCCACAAATTCGGTTTCGTATGTTTGCCATTCTGGGTAGGCCCAAGTATATTTATTAACTTTAGGTATAGGAGGAGCCCCCGTTGGGCCAGTTCCTGCAATAGGAACTCTATAAGTAAAATTCCACCCTGTAGCTCCTTCATTTTTAGAAGAAGCATAGACATGGGGCAAATCGTAAGCAAAAGAAGAAATCTCATTTAGACACAGTATCCAAAGAGAGTTTTCATAAAGGGTTAAATTAGATTGCTTAGTCCCGTTTTCTACTAAATCTATGTTCAATATATTGTCATTGGGAAGATCCGAATTAGAAGAATTTAGATTAGTGTGAGTAGTTCCATTAAAATGCCAAAGACCAGTTCCCTGGGAAAGTTCTCCATCCCCTATAGAATAGAAGATGTGTCCATTTTCTCTAGATTTTATATAAGTAACAGGTCCAGAGGTATCGTAATTCCAGAATTTGTTCCCATCAAAAAAAGATATCCCCTGATCTGTTCCTATCCACAAGTTTCCATTTTCATCAAAATCCAAAGAATATACCTCATTAGATATTATTCCACTGGTACTAGTATTATAAACTTTAGCTTGATAAACTATTTCTCCCCCTCCATCGAGAGAAAGAGTGCTTAATTTTCCGGGTGGTATTATCCACATTCCCTGGGAGGTTCCTAAAAAATATTTATATTCTTTTCCTTTATACCCTTTTGATTTAATCTCATATATATGAGGCCATCTATAGCTAGGAAGAGTTTCATTCCATTTTTCTATATTCTTATCATAGAAAAATAATCTTCCCCCAGTTACTCCATTTATTCTGGTATATGCGGTTGCACCAGTAGTTCCTATTCCATTTAAGGGGGACAAAAATGCCAAAACCTCGTTCCCGTAAGGAGATGAATATATCAAAGAAACTTCTTGGGGAACATTAAAAGTTCCAAGATCAGAAAAATTCCATTTTTCTCCTACCGAAACATCTTCAACAGAAATATTAAAAACACAAGGGGAATCGTAAGAAGCCGTTGGGCCCTGAGCTATTCCGCACCAAGCTAATCCTGAATCGTCTATGGATATAGATCTAGTGTCAAGATAATAAGGGGATCCACTGGGAACTGATGAATTTGTACTATCGTAATATTCCCAAGTGCTTCCGTTAAATTTTCTCAAATCTTGTCCGGTTGCCCAAACGAAAGAATTGGGATCCAAATCTATTTGATTTATGTAAATACTGGTTCCGGGCATTAATCTTTTTTTTAACTATATATTTCTTTTATAAAAAGGTATAATCTCTCATTACACTGGAACAGAAGGGGGAGAAGGATAAGGAGAAATAGGAGCGGTAAAACTATTTATTCCTATATTAATCGGAGGAGAATCACTATTAAAAGAACCAGTATCGCTAGGTATTGGCCTATAATCATAATTTCCTATATGAGAATTTGAGTTCCCATTTAGCTCATTGGATATCTCCTGTATAGTAGATCCCGTTATCCCGTAGAATCCTAAACTATAGACGTAAGAATTATAATTTTTAGTGTCCGGTGGACTTAATATTCCTGAACTCACGGAAATCAAATCTCCTATACTTAAATTATGTAATTCAAATCCTCCAAGCCAATCGTTATTGAATTCAAAATCTAACCACGAATGTGCATATCCATCTTCCCAACTATTGTTATAGAATATATCCCAATTTAGTCTTTTAGTTCCCCAGAATTTTAGATTCTCATTGGGATATTTTTCACTGGATTCACTCCAGAATTCATAGGTTTCAGTTGGACTGAGTCCATTTCCTAATTGAGTATCGTAATAAGTCGTAGAGAGAAGCCCAGAGGTCGAAACTACTACTGGAACCCCATTCTGAGTACTTCCGAGATCGTCGGAAGCATGTATAATTATTTTGGTTGGATTGGTAGTTGGGTCTAAACAGGTTGCAAAATAATCCGGATACGTGGTTAAGTTATTTATAGAGGAAACCAAATAATTTGTTGTGTTATAAAGGGATTGTCCTGCTATTGTAGATCCTATAGTAACTCCTCCGACATTAACTGAAACAAATCCGCTCCCTGTTATCTGCTGAGAAGGGTATAAAGAAGAATCCACATTTAATCGGTTAGGAGAAACTGAAGATATAACTCCGGTCCATCCAATCTCCAAAACGGTACTTATTCTAATTTCAGTAGAGGAAAGAACGGTTATGGACCAACTTCCTTCTAGCTCCGGTATCGTATTAGAAATATAGATGTAATCTCCCGTACTTAGGCCGTGAGGAGAAGAGAAAGATACCCTAACATATCCATATTGAGTAGGAGTTACTTCTAAAGAATATATCTCGCTCACATTTAAAAAAGACTGGGCCAATCTTATCTCTCCGGTAGCTCCTATAGGATCTGTTTTAACTTTAACGTAAACATCCTGTCCCTCCTCTGACTTATTCCCGTAAAATGCGAAATCTAATATTTCCTGGGGAATAAGATTTTTCATCTTAGATTCGCTTTCTCCCTCTGCAGGAAATTCCCATATAGATTGATAATTATCCCAAGACCTAAAAACTCTATCCCAAATATAATGCTCTACTTCTCTATATCTAGTCCAAGAGCTTGCTTCCTCATTAGCCCAGGATTCCAGTTTTATTCTCTTTGGTTGAACAGTTAAATTCTTATTTTTTATCCTGGTAGATTTATTGTTAAATCCGTCGTATATGTTGCAGGTTACATTAAAATCTCCCGTAAAAGGGATAAAGTGGGCAAGCTTATTAAAATCTACTATAGATCCCCTAAATTCAAAATTATAAGGGGATCCATCTTGGGTAGAATCCTTATTTATTACCCATTCTATTTCAACATCATTAGAAAAATCTATATTTCTCCAGGTCATTAGATTGTAAGATTGGGAGCTAGAAGATATTTCAAATCCTTCGAAGTTATGGACTAATCCCGTAGAAGAAAGCAAAACATCATAGGTTCCGTTTGAATAGTTAACACCAACCACAGTTCCCGAATCTCCTGAAGGAGAATCTATTGTTAAAGTAGGACTAGACGTGTATCCAGATCCTCCAGATACTATAGTAATCGAAGTTATTTCTGTTCCTGAAATTACTGCGATCAATCCAGCTCCAGCTCCTCCCCCTCCAGTTATAGATATATTAGGTACCGAAGAATACCCAAGACCTGCAAAATTTATAGTTACGGATGAAATAGATCCCCCAGTTATTCCTGCGGTCAGAGAAGCAATCTTAGGCTTAATTGAAACGGAATCTCCAATTTTAAAAGAAGGAAGATTTATTGAGCTCCATAAAAAATTCATTTCGTCCCAAGTCCATCTATCAATTTCTAATTCTAGAACTAAAGGAGTACCTATTGGAACTTTATATGGGGTATTTGTAGAAGGATCTTGATAAGAAGGGGGATCGTATCTCCCGTCCCCAAGAAGTTGTATTTTTCCTTGTTGCTTTAGATCGTAGAATTCATTTATAGAATTTATTAGACTTTCATTCTGAGAAGAGCTATAATTCTGTTGAAAATCCAGAGGGTTTATGGAGTTACCTAAATCCGATAAATTAGAAGGGGAAACATTTATTATCCCATTTATATTTAAATTTTCAGAAAAATAGTAATATAAAGGCCCTGTTTGTTGGGGATTAACATACCAAGAAATTCCAGAAGATCCCGAGGTAGCTCCATTTCCAGTGAGTCCTATCGGATCTTGCTGGGTAAAAGAAGGGGATTCGGTTATGTAAAAAGTAAATCCCTCCGTAGAGGTATTAAAATTATATGATTTACCAGAAACAACATTTAATGGAAAATTAGGTCCTGAAGGACCTGTTACTCCTAAGTCTGGGAATCCTGTAAAATAAACGCTGCTACCGGTTCCTCCTAATACATCCACTGATATATTGTAAGTATCGTAATATAAACTTGGGGTTTGTAAAGGAAGAGACTGAGGTCTTATATTAAAATTCCTTAGATCTTCTATATAAGCTAGATCTGGGTTTATCCTAAAATCAAATCTAGATCCTGGTTTTATTTCTCTTCTTTCTACCAGATCGAACCAAAATTTATTTCTATAAACAGAAAAATAAATTCCTTCTCCTGTTATATCTACTATTCTTGCATTTAAAGGAAGATAATCTCTTTTTAGTATATTTTTTAGTCCAAAAAGCTTTATGAGAACTTCTTCTTGAGTAAATTGAAATGCATCAACTACTACCGGATATCCGAATTCGTCTATTTCTCCGGTTACTTTATTTATATCATAATAAAGTCCAAATAATGAGGTCTTCTTATAGGCATTAGTAGGAACTAGTGTGTTTTGAGAAGAAACGTCAAGAACATAATTTCCTTCTGAATCCGGCCCATAAGTCTGCTCCAATCTATATTTTCCAGAATTTGGATTATCAAGTACATCTTGTATCGAATAAGATTGGGTTCCTGATTTCAGTCTTTGGGATTTTATTTCATCTAAGACTTGTTTATTCTTTAACTGCGGAGGAATTAATCCCTCAGCTTGGCTAAAATCCAGATTCAGCCAGTATTCTTTTATTCTTAAATCTTGATACCCGAAAAATTTTAGGGCATTTACTAGTCCTTTATAACTACCAAGATAAGGAAATATTTCTTCCCCGGCAATAAGTAATTCTTTTCTTTTTTCGTTTATTTCTTCGTAATTAGGAAGAGGCTCTTTAGGATCGTGATTCCTTAGAATTATAGAATCCTCAAGATCAAAAGATCTTCCTAAGTTATTAGCTAAAACTTTTAATCTTTCGTCCTCTCCTACTATTTGTCCGTAAAAATTAACCTCTAAAATTTTAGAAACATTATTTCCGGTAGGTCCAGCACTTATGTCTTCTATTATAAGTTTTCTCTCGTAAACTTCTTCCGATTCTTCCGGTCCATTTAAAGCTACATTTACGGAAAGTGCTTTAGATTCTGAAGGACCAAAAGATGGACAAACTAAAGATCCATTAGAATAGTAATCGGTAGAAGATGCTATTATATCCGTATAAACTATATTGGGATAGGAAACTATTAAAGGATTACCTTCTCCGCCCGGGAGATCCTCTAATATTTTATACGTAAAAATTATCTCCGTTACATCAATATTTCCATATGAATTATTGTACCATCTAGTTCTCCATTTTCCTCCGGTAGATCCAGTCGCTAAAGTTCTTGGGTAACTGTATTCGGTTTGCCCGGAAGGGCCTAATATTTGTTGAGAGATAAAGATTTGTTCGTTTTCGTAAAGTCCAGAAGAAACTGGATCGAAATAGATATTCCCGAAAAAATATCCCCCTGGAAGATTTTTATAAGAGATTTTAAAAGATATAATTTTGCTTAATGCTATTATATTTTGACCTATAAAATTATTTACGGGAATGGTTATTGTTACATTAGTTGGGGTTACAACACAAGATAATATTTTTCCTTTAAACTGGCTTCCCCCGATAACTCTTCCTTCTAAATAAATTTCAGATCCTCTGTCTATAGAATAATCTATCTGATTTGATAGGGAGGTTATGTCGAAAAAATTAGAATCTTTTGGGTTGAACTGGAAGGTATAATTTGGTCCGGACTGCTGGAAAATAACATCTCCCTCGTTCGAAGAAGTTGTATTAGTTTTATATAAAAAATTAGAATCCAGATCGCTAGGACCGGTAGGACCTATATAATCGAAATTTAAAGGATTTCCCTGTTTATTAAAAAATCTAAGTTTTAAATCTGCCATATCTAAAAAACCCTCCTATTATTCTTGGGTACTGTATAATTAAAATAATTTTTTATCTGTTTAGTGGTTTCAACTAAAGCAAAAAACCCTCTTTCAAAATAAGATAAAATATTAGATTTAACCGGGTCTTTAAATATAACCTTGGACAAAGTCTTCTTTAATATTTTATCTTTATAATCAAACCCCGAATAAGCGGTGTCATTAGTACTATACATCACATCGAATATATTATTTCTCTGATCGAAATCATAATATTTTCTTTCCTCTTCGACAGGAATCATTCCTTTCATTATTTCCAAATAATCCGAAGAACTAGAACAAGGAAAAAATCTAAGATCCCCATTTGAATTTATTACTGAAGATCTATACCCAGAGCAACCTATATTTATAGATCTTTCTTCTGCGAGTTGGATCGTTTCGTATTGGTCTTTAGAATCGTAAAAAGTTGTGTTAGTAGTCTTATATTTAGCCCCAAATGGAGTATAACTTACTTTCAGCTCATCCCCTGGAAAAAATGGAGAAAATTTTTGATTCTTGTCTTCCATCTTATTTATTTATTATAGATTGTCTAGTTGTAGAATTCAATTGATTGTTGAAATTAACAGGAACCGGAGCTCCTTGGATAGTTATATTTATCGGTCCTAGACTTCCGGTTACCGGGCTAATTGTATAATTATTTCCTTCCAAATCTGTCCACCCCCCTCTAAGAAGAACTAGTTGATTCATTCCTATTATAATATCACCAAAAGTGTCTATGGAGCTTGATTGATAATTCACGGTCTGTCCAGATCCCCCAGTATTCTGAAGTGCTATTAAAGCTTCTTGATCCTCCTGAGATATAAATTCAACAAAAACGGAGTCTACCCCAGAAACGGATTCTACTATTGCAATCATGTCAGATCTAGGTATCTTATCCCTTCTTTTTAGATTTAACATGTAATCTGATATCTTGTTTCTTATCTGTTGTTTAATGGTATTGGGATCAAATCCCTGAAAAGTACTTATGGTTATGTTTAAAATGAATTTTTTAATAATCGGATCTACTATTTGAACCACAGTAGTAGCTATCATAGATCCTGAATCCTCTATTAAATTTAATATTCTATTTTTTTGATCCCCAGTAAGAATAAAGTTTTGGATAGGAACACTAAAATAGTCCTGATTAGAAGCTATATTTAATGTTATATCAGGAACCAGATAAATGTAAATAACGTTATCGTCGTCCAAATTTTCATCTTCGAACGTGGAATAAGCCTGTATTTGAGAAAATATTCCCAATTTATTTAAAAAGATTTCGTAGCTTTCTGCATTTGCAAATACAAAAGATCTACTAGTTTTAGGAGCAACTACTCTAATTAATGATGTCGGGTCGGGATCTGTTCCAAAATCCGGGTCCAAAGAATTTGTGATATTTAGGTATAAATTTAAATCCGCAGATGCTCCGTATAAATCAGTTCCTTCTGTAGAAAATTTCCAAGTTAAAGGGTTATTTTGTGAAGAATAAACATTTCCTTTTATTCCTATATTTGAAAGATATTCTACCCTAATTCTAGATCCTCCTTGAGGGATTCTTCCGAAAAAAGAATTACCAAAATAAACGTCCACCCCGCTAGCTATTCCGCTTTTTATTATGTATCCCTTTCCGTTTAAAGGTATATCATAGAGAGAATCATATTTTCTCCATTTTTCCTCGTTAACATACACGTCCACGTAAAATTGATCTATATACTGCCCGTTTATAACCGGGATATTAAAACTTAATAGGGGAGAACCCGTAGAAGTAAAAGTAGTAGAATCGAATGTTCCTTGAACCACTTTAAAAACCTGAGGCTGGGATTGAGATGAGAGGGGAATGGTTATTCTATCGGAGGAAAGAATCAAAGTGTAGGTTTGTCCGTTTTGTTGATTTCTAATTTGGGTATTTCTTGGTATTATTATAGATCCTCCTCCTGCTTGAGTATTGGAAGCATTCCAGGTAACAATGACTTCTCCCTGAGAAGCATTTGTTCTTTTAGGATCATACCCCGATATTCTTGCAAGACTCCTTATCGAATAATCTCTGGTAGCTTGTTCTATATTTAATTCAGTTATCGAATCCTCTATGAAATAAAGAATAAGTTGAGAAATATTTTGAAAAACGAAAGTAATCTGTCCCCATGCAGAAGCAACAGTAAATAGATTTCTGCTTTGAGAATAAGTCTTTGTTATGAAAGAATAGGTACTAGATAATAGACCGGATATTAATATGTTATTCTTTTTATAAATATTCATTTTTAACTAATTAATAGTGTAACAAGAGGACTTAATCCGGAATTGGAATTAAACCTAAAATCTAAAGTAGCAATATCTCTATTAGTCCCCAAATAAAATTTAAGTTCATAGGTTCCTCCCAGGGATTCAAATTCTGGTATATATGCTTCTATATTATTCTGTATTTGTTTTTTCATAGCTGCTTCCGTTAAATTCAAATCATATATGTATTCTTCAAGATCTAATCCAAAGCTAGGATCCCCTAAAACCTCTCCCTTTCTAGTGAAAAAAAGCATTTTAATTTTCCCCAGACAAGCTTCGAGTGGATCGGTTACCTCTAATTGATTTTCTTTGTAATTTGGATCTTCCGGATCTCTATTATAGATTTCTCTAAGCATACATTTTATTTTTTTATATATCCTAGAAAAAAAATCTAAAAAATATTCTTTTTTTAGATTAAGACCACTGTAAGAAATAAGAAGCCGTATTTTCTCCGTTTATCATTTCCATTACTTCTTGTATCTCCGCTTCTCCATTTGATTTTATATCCGCTGAATTGACTTGGACTCCTCCCGGAAGAGTATAAGAAAATACTCCTAGCATAGTTCCCAATGCTACTTTACATTTTCCGATACAATACCTAACAAATAATTCATCATCGTAAAGATATTCATCATTTATAGCAACAAAGCACCTTACTGCCACATCGGTTCCTCCGGACCCAAATCCCTGGGCTAGCTGAGCCTGCTGGGATCCTCCTCCTTTTCCGCTTCTCCCTGGATCTCTACCTAATATAGTTAAAAATTTACTATTTTTATTCCATTTGAAAGCATAGGTAGGTAATAAATAAGCTTTTGCTAGGTCGAAGTAAGAGTACATGACGGTTCTATATACAAGATTGTCTCCGATAAAAGGGGAAAGCAATAATTCAGAACCTAAAAGTTTAGAATCACTAAAATCCCTGTCGGGATTCCCAGAGATCCCAGCACCCCCAACTTCTCTAACGTCAAATACAGTTACTATAGAATCAGGAAGCTTTAGTTGTCTGGTTTTTCTAAATTCGGGATGATTGAATAGCTGATTTGCTAGAACCATTATCCTTTCTTCTACCGCATATTGGTAATTGTCATAAAACCAAGCTCGAGCTCTTTTTATGATTCTTTCGGTCTCCTGTCTATTAAGATTATAAGGGAGAGAGCAACTAAAAGATATAGCATCTTCTATTTCTTGTATTAATTCGTCTAATGTCATTTTCTAGTAGTTTATATTTCCAAATTTTGGTTTTTTGTAATCGAAATTCAAATCTTTTAGTCTTGTATCCGTTACGAATCTCTCATCTCTAAGTTCGTTGAATCCTTTAACTTTCACGGTATCCTTACTTATTTCAGCGTATTCCCCTATATTCCCAGCTCTAAAAACCCCTCCTTCCATCTTACCGTTAATGTTTTTTCCTTTGCAGTCAACAAAACAATTTTTAAGCTCGTTTGAAAATTCTACCACGCTATCGTTAACTTTAGATGATATTATTTTACATCCGTTTGCCACATTGCAATTCTCTATTCTGGATTTTTTTATGTCACAAGTAAAAAGATTACAATTTTCTAAAGCTCCTCCTTTTATATCACAGGATATTAAATCCATATCCTTAATTTTCATAAAATCCCTTATTCTTGCTTCTTTTACCTGATATCTTCCGTTTGTCGTGTCATAATTAAAATAGCAAGATCTAACATTTCCATCGACGACAAGCTCAAATATTTTATCTTTTATCATCGGAAAATAAGTTTTTATATTTTCATCAAGGCCTTTTAGATCTACGAATATGTGGAAGTCAGGGAAATTCATAAAAAATAATTCCGGATTACTATAGCATCTAACGACTTTGCTATATTCCTTCATCATTTCTTTTAATTTTGCTAAATCTTCTTTTGTGTATCCGTTAGTCCTATGACTTAGGATATCATAAAGATACAAAATGACATAATCTACAACCTCTCTTATCTCTTTAATTTTTTTCTGATAATCCCTATTTCCAAGATATCTAAATTCTAGATATCCATCTTTTAGCTTAGTAAAGTTTACCCCGTAATATTTTTCATCAGGAACTTTAAATAGTCTAGGGTCTATGCTAGTTATATTTTCAAGCATAGAAAATCTGTTAACGGGAACTACCCTTTTAACCGTATTTGCATAAACATTATTCGATCTATTTCCGAATTTAGAATAAATAAAATTTTCATCAAGACCTAATATAAATTTAAGCTTATCTAGATTTTCTATCCTATCTTTTATCTCTCTTCTAAATTTATCGAAACTAAGAGAAAATTGAAATGCACACCTATCATCGGTCCACCCATTTTTTTCTATCCAGTTTAGAATTTTTATCATAACCGGAATAGCTTCCGAATATTCCATAGGTCCAGTTATAAGCTCTACCATTTTATTACCCCCCGAGTAATCGGGTTCCAATTTAAAAAGAGATGAAGTGACTTTTAATTCAGAATGGTATTTCTCAGATACCTGAACTTTCTTTTTTATCTCCTTCCCTATAGATTCAGCAGCTTCCCCCTTCAGCATATTAGTATAAAATTCAAATTCGAATCCTATAACAGAAGAAGAAAGTGCATTAAGTTTATCTATGTGATTTCTTTCGCTCATTTATCTATATATATCTCTACAAAAAACAATAAAGAGAATTATATAGGTATAGAAGAGATAACATTATTTACAATGGATATTTTCTCAAAAAGAGACAATATAAATTGGGGGATCTCAAATTTTATTGCATTGGCAGCTTTTAGTACTTCGGTAAAAGCAACTATGGCAGCATTTAAAGTTCTACCTAAAGTATTTTTCCCTTGCTTTGCTAGATTTATAGCATAAAGGGGATTAGGAGCACCAGGAGGAGCTGTTATTGCAGGGGGAAGAGCGATGTTACTTATTAGAGCTGTAACATCAGGGGGTATAGAATCTATAGAATCTTTAAATACTTTATAATTTTGTTTTATTACAGTTATTTTTTCTTCGACTATGCCTTTTATATTTTTTTTAAACGAATCTATTATTTTCTTTTTTTGGGCATCTGCTTTTTTTCTGGATTCTTTTATTTTTTGATCCCTTTCCGCTTTTCTTTCCTCTTCCGATTTTGTTTTATCTTCCGATCTTTTTGCTCTTTCAATCTCTTCTTCTACTTCGGTATCTATAGAATCTGTAATGGTTTTAATCTCTTCACTTTCCTTGGCTAGCTTATCAATTATAGGTCCAGGACTTAATCCTGGAATAGATTCTCCGAGATTTCCCAATTTGCTTAATATTTCAGTTTGAGCTTTTAAAGACATAGGTTACTTAGTTTTAGAGGTTTTACTTAATACTGAAGTGGGGAGAGGAACGACAGGAGGAGATCCTGCTCCCGCATGGGTATGGGTATCGTATATAGTTTTAAATAGATCACCAAGTATTACAGATTGAACTGCTCCCTCCCCCAATTCTATATTTAAGGAATTTACGATAACTTTATTGTTTTCCATTCTTATTTCGTCTTCTCCCATCTTTAGGACAACTCTCAATTTTCCTCCGTTTTGGGTATCCAATTGAACTTTAGCTTCCCCCAACTCAAAAACTAGACCTTTTTTTCGGCTATAAAATAATTTTAAAGGTCCAGGCTGAGCTTCTGTATCATATATTATGGAATGAAATCCCTCATAAGAATTTTCTTCATTCATTTCATCTACAAGTTCAGGACAAAATTCCTTTATTGTATCGAAATACAATTTATAATAATTTTCACCTTCAAAAGAACAATATACTACAGCACCTACTCTAGGAACACTTACAGCTCCTCCACCTCCACCTCCACCGAAATATTCACATGCAGTTCCTGGCTCTGCCCAAGGTAGATCTTCAACTGGTATATCGTCAAATATACCAAAAACTCTAACCCTAGCTCTACCCTGTTTTAAAGGGTCTGCTATATCAACTATTACTCCTAGATAAGATTTATTAGACGGCATTAAGAATTAAATTTAGTAGGATCCGGATTTTTACCTCCGAGACTTATATTATACGAATCTTTAGGTTTTAAGTTTCCTAAATCCCCAGGTTCGTCCGGATTAAAATCTTCTCTTGTTGGAGGATATAGATCTCCTAGATTTCCTCTAAAGTATTTAGTTTCTTCTCTAGGATAAACCGGGGAAGGTTTGGTTTTAAATTCACTAGGGTTTTCGATCTGATTCAAATAAACATCTCCTAGGATTCCTGGATTTTTTGCTGGCTCATCTTCATATATTCTAGGCTGAGGATTTAATTGATTGGATACATTAGGAGAATTTTGATAAACGTTTTGATTAACTCCATCATATCTTCTTCCTGGAACTCCTAGGTCTTTTCCGGGAACTTCTTTATAAACATCGTCTTTAACGATAGGGTATGATCTTTCCGGAACCCCTAGATCTCTTCCCGGAACCTCTTTGTAAACATCGTCTTTTACTTCTGGGTATAGCCTATTAGGAACTCCTAGATCTCTTCCTGGAACTTCTGGGTAAACATCGTCTTTTACTTCTGGGTATAGTCTGTTAGGAACTCCTAGATCTCTTCCCGGAACATCAGGATAAAAATCTTCCGTCACGGTTGGGTATATTCTTTCGGGAACACCAAGATCTTTTCCCGGAACGTCAGGATAAGAATCTAAATTTCCCCCGGGGGAGGGATAAACTCTTTGGGGAACTCCTAAATCTTTTCCAGGAACTTCAGGATATCTATCCCCTTCGTCCGGTGAAAGATAAAGTCTCTGGGGAGGACCGAGATCACTTCCCGGAACATTTCCATATACATCTCCCTCAGGATCTTTGTAAACTCTTTGGGGAACACCTAAATCTCCGCCAGGAACTCCGTTATAAACGTCTTCTGGCTTTAATTGAGGGTAAACCCTTCCTATTGTAGGGGATCCGGGAGGGGTAACCCCTAAATCCTGGCCCGGAACTTTACTATAGAGATCTAAATTCGTTAAAATACCAGGAGGATATGTATTTTGAGGAGGGCCTCCTTGTCCCGTAGTTTGAGGGTTTGGTAATCCGTTTTCAAAAGAAGAAACTAAATCAACTTGAGAACTTTGATTAGCAAAATCTCTAATAGTATTAAGACTTAGATTGGAGGTATTTCCAGATAAAAATCCTGTTATCTGAGAAGGATTAAAAGAATATATATTTCCTAATAACAATTGATCAGCCCCACTAAGAGCATCTGATACTAGCTGAACTCCTCTATCATAAAGATCATTTACAGTATTTCCTATAAAATTATTAAGAACACTTGCTCCCTGTTCTGCTAAATCCGATCCTCCTAAGTCTACCCCAAATAGAGTTCTTCCGGAAGGATCTCCTTCATATTTTTGAAGTGAGCTTTTATTTGTGAATACATCGTCAGAAATTATTAGAGGATTTTTGTCGAGCCTTATATTAGGGTATTGACTTCTTATTCTAACTCTACCTACGTGGATTTTAAAACTCTGTCCTAGTTGATCTCCGGAATCGGTTCCTGCATTTATACTATTACCTATTGGAGAGGTATCAGTAAAATCAAATTCGCAATTACTGCATTCCAAAAGTATTACCGGTTTTATTCCAGATTGGTCTTGTTGATTGGTAACTCCTTCGGATCTTGCTATATCGCCAAGAACATTTCCGACAACTCCTCCCTGTGCTCCTGTATCGTCCGGAAAATCCCCTGTACTATCTAGGGTTCCCCCGGATAAGCTATTCCCGGGATTTATACCTGATCCTAAAAGATTTGAAAAATTATTTATAGTGGAAAGAGTAGTAGACGAATTAATAAGCCTATTGGTCTTAAAGAAATTTCTCAAATCGGTAACATAAATATACATTCGAAATCTTCTAAGATTTCGAGGAATAGTTTCCCTCATATTTATGAAATCGAAGGTGGCATGATTATAGAGATCTGCTAAAGCAGTAATTCTAAGATTTAGGGATTCTAATGTATTGATGGTTATGGTTGCAGCTCTGGATGGATTAAAGTCGCTTTCCAGTGTTTCCGTTTGAAATCCTGGTCTAGCAACTTTATATAAAGAATCTAGTCCATCTATAGATTGAAAAAACCAAGGCTGATTTCTAGTTATGTCCCTTAAAAGGATTTTAAATTGTTTAAGCATCTGGGATCTTTTTCCTCCTCCCTCCGGGAATCCCTGACCTACTCTTTTTTCTCTCTCGTTTAAATAGCCTTGGGCACAATAAAAAAGAACACTAGGATCGCTTCTTCCAATATATTGTAGCTGTCCGAATAGGTTTCTTCCGGTGGGGTTTTCATAATTCGAATCCCTAAAAAGAGGACTTATTGGGGTTCCATATTCTAAATCTATATCCAAAACCCCAAAATCAAAATCTACCGAAAACCCAAGATATGTTGGATCCTCGTTTTTCCCTTGATCATTAAGTTTAAAGCCGCTTAGAAACCTATACCTATTTCTATCCGTAGCTCCTGAAAATCCGAAACTCATATCTTTTTATTCTATTTATCCGAAATGATATTTATTCTAAAACAAAAGGGAAAGATTTCGGAAGACCTCCTGCTCTATTAACTACCCAATCTCTTTTACATAGATGGAGTATCTGTCTAAATCCAGAAGACCATGAAATTTCAATTCCCATCACAACATAGTTCCCGGAAAGGAAAATATCAGTTTTAAATTCCTGGGTAGTGTTTTTTTCATTCCCTGGGGTATTTCCTACGTTTTGAGACCTTAAATTAGATTTTCCAACCTCTATATGAACAGGAACTACTTGTCCCCTATAAAATCCAGCAAAGTACCCATCCAATTCTACTTTAAGGGAAAATTTAGTACAGTCGTTGTAATTTATTAGATTTTGGTATTTAGAATGTAAATAGTTGATATGAACCCCTCCGCTTTCGTCCTTTCGATTAAGAATCCCCAGCCATTCTCTCCTTTTTTCTCTTTTATACTCATCATCATTTCTCCCTTTTTGAAGTATTTGACCCTTAATAAGTTCCTTGCTAGTTAAAGATTCAATGTCATAGTTTATGTATTTATTTTCTGGCTTTTCTTCTTCCAGGTTTTCATCGTAAAATCCTATATTAACCACATATCCGGTTTTATTTACATTTGTCCCGGAATTAGAAACTAATGTATACCCATTTATACCAAAAGGATAAACCCCCGGGTCTAATTTATTTCTTAATATTAAGTAAGCTCTTTTTATTTCTGGTTTTGCGCTTCCGTTTATTTTTACGTTTGGTTTATAGTTTGAATTAGAATAATAACCTACTGCATAAACTATTTCTTCTTTTACGATTCCGCTATACCCAAACTGGGACCCGAGATTAACGAAATTTAAATTGTAATAAGGATCTATCCAACAATCAAAAAAACTCGAATCGTCATCTTTATAAGCTCTTAGACAGACCTCCTGTATAAAATCATAATAGGAATAATTAGGGCAAATCCACGTCATTGTATCTTCTGTTGAAGTTTCATTGGTCGAAAATCCAAGGTCTAAATCCTGAGAAATTTCCAATAAAGTCTCATAAGAATTTTTATTTCTGAAAGATTTTATTACCGGAGTATACAAAGAGGGTATTTTAGCTTCTGAGGTTACATAAAATCTAAATTGAGATCCTTCGGGATCGGGGGCACTCCCCGATTGAGAATATTTACTAGAAACATTGCTTTTTACTGAGAGTATATTAAAATCCATCCTTATTGGATTATAGTATCCTTCCGGGGAAGAAATATAAAGAGAAACAACATCTCCGTCTTTAGGGTAATTTACCGATATAAAAGTGGAATTACCAGAATAAAAAGAAAAGGATAAAACGGGGATAAACCCCGTTAAATCTAAATTGAAAGAAGTTAAATATTCACTAAAGGGATATCCGTTTATGCTTATAAATGGTTTTTCAACCCCCGTTCTTTCTCCTGCATTATAATTTGGATTCGACGGATCGTTTCCATCTACTATAAGAAACTGCTGATCCAGTTTTATATCATTTAATGATATCTGATTTATCTTAATTTCCCTCACATTATTTCTTTGTAGGTTTATTAAATCCTCCTCTTCCGGAATCCGGGGCAAAAGTAAATACCGATCCTTTTCTAGAGAATTTACGATCTCCCGGCTGAGAAACGTTAGGAGGAAGTACAGCAACGGGTTTATTTTTAATTGATTTCTCAAGGAAATTTTTTCTCCCCTCGCTAACTTTAAATATTTTATCTTCCTGAGCTTTCTTGAGATTGTCCAAAGAATTGCTACTAGAGGAATTTGATGACTGAGATAATTCCTTGGTTTTTATTTCGTACGTCTTTTTTATTACATCCCTAGATAGTATAATTAGTATTCTCCCTTCATCTATGGAAAAAGGATTAGAAATTCCATTTATTTTCATTAGAGATCCGCAATACTCAGGATCCCCTATATTATAGAGAGATATGAGATCGGGCCTCATAACTAGATCAGAGGTAACTTTATAGAATTTTCTGGCATTCAATTTATTTATCTCGTAATTTACAGAGGATTGAGTCAAATCCCATATTCCAAAAGAATTTGATTGATCTTCGGGGTTGGGATTGAAAATCCTTTTATTTACTGATAGTGTGTCTATATTTAACATAATTTTATTTTTATTCTCTTTCTCCTAGCTCAATATCACCGAATGTGGTAGGAGACCCACTTCCAGCGACTCCACCATTTTCTGGAGAGAAGAACGAGTTTACACTTCTCTGGGTAAATACCTGGCCTGCAAGATCTACTGTGGCGTTGTAAGTTTGTGCATTTGCTGTAGTAGATTTAACATTTTGGTAAAGACGCCCATCTCCCTGATTAAATATGCTTTCTATTTCTCCTCTTTCTCTTGGTCTTGCGTGTTGAAGGGTAATAGATGCTTCTAAAGTATTCGGGAAATCGTCGGGTCCTAAGGAATCCCCAAAATCTATACTAACATCAGTACAAATCAAATTCCCTATCATTGCGATAGGATTGTATGGATTTCCCAAAACAACGTGCCATTCCCCTATTGCAGCTCCGGTATAAAGAGATAAAGGGGCTTGCCAATCTTCGGCGGCCTGTTTTCCTAGTCCAGATTTTATTCCCTTTATAATCCTATCAAAAAGTCCTCCTTCTTCGAAAGTAACTGTTCCCTCTTTAAACTGCTTGGATAGCTCTTGTAGCTGTGTCTTAAAATCTTCAAGTTCACTTTTATTAATTTCACTCCCCCCTATTGTTCTAGAAGAAGAATTGTCAGATACCAATAGTTTACTTAAATTATCCGAAATGAATTTTGCAGGATCTGTATTAAAATCTCTAGCACCATCGTCTCCTCCAGGAAAGGTTAAAGCAGAATATTTCGAATCGTATCTTATATAAGGAGCTAAAAAATTACCATAATTTGTTCCTATAGAGAGTAGATTTCCCAATATATCAAACATAGCAGCTTTAGTATTAACTTCTCCTGCCGAAGTTAAATCGTAAGTAAATTTAAGAACCAAATCAGTCCACGTAAATTCAAGTCCAAAAGTTCTATATGATGTATTTTTTATCACATCTACAGGAACCCAAATTCTTTCCGAAAGAATTCCGAATCTTCCATCAGAGTCCTCTTTTATAGCGTCATAGAATGCTCTAAAATATCTACTTTTTGTTAGATCGTCTCCAGCAGCGCTTAGAGAAGTTGCTATAGCTTCTGCTCCAATAGTAAAATCTTCGTCGGATTCATTCCCTGTATTAGTCGCGGAAAAAGCTGTAGTTAAACTCGTTAGAGTTTTAAATGCGGTTGAATTTAGTAGACCGTCACCAAAAGCTTGTTGAATCCTCTCCTCGTTAATATTCTCGGTACCCCACGCTAATCCTGTTGAAAACCCGATAAGATCTGATAATCTATTTCCGCTATTTCCCCCAAACCATGTAACTGCTTGAGCAACCGGCATACCAACTCCCAATTTTTGATTTTCGGGAGTTTTTAAGCCAGGGGGAAGGGAGAAATTATCTAATACTGGAGAACTAAATCTCCTTAAAGTTATCAGCCTGTTATTTGGTATTGTTCCGTAATATTTACAATATATAAAGTCTTTCCAGTAGTAGGGTGCATGTAAACCTCCTTTTATAGGACTTCCCTCGGTAGTGCTATTTCCAGTAGAAAGAAGAAGAGGGCTATATTGAGATGTGTCTTTTACAAGTTGAAATGCCGTTGGATTCTTAGAAGCCGGGGTAGATATTAATCTATTATATTCAGATCTTTCCGATAGATAATATTGGTCCAAAAAATTATTTTGTCCTCCACCAAAAGAATAGAACATAAAAAGTCCATACTTTTCTGCCTGTTTCGAATCCGGATCTAATTTTGCTCCGTCGTAGAAGAGACTTCTGGGAAGAGGATGTTCCGATTTTGCTGGATTATCCCCCCCTATATTACTATATCTTTTTACTATGGAAGATGCATTAGAATTTAAAGCCTGCTCCTGAATAGGTGTTCCTGCAAGGACCTGCCCACCGTTGGTCGAAGTAGTTGGATCATTTACATCATAGTAATACATAAACCTCTAATTTTAATTTATAAAATTGAAGGAGTATTCTATTGGTTCTTGTAATTCTTCGATAAATGAAATTAAATTATCCACAAAATCTGGAGAATTACCCCTGTAGCAAATGAGAATACCCTCGCATTTACTATTATATATTCCATGAATAATTTTTTTGTGAATTGAATAATTTAGTATAAATTCAGATTGTAGAGATAAATTTTTAGTATCGTACCCTAAATCTTTTATTATTTTTGAAATGTCTACTATATAAAGGTCTAAGGGATCTTCTATTCTTTTCTTGGATTCTTTTGGGGTATATTTAGAAATATAAAAAACCAAGCTTTTAGTTTCCGACATGATAGCTTCCATTAATCGTTTCCTGTGTCCTCCCAGTCGGGATTTGTTAAAAATTCAGATAACCCGCTGTAAGAATCGGTAGGATAAGTAACAAATTGGATATACTCCTCTGAAGTATTCTTTTCTCCTTTTCCTTCTAATATATTTTTATTTTTTATATTTTGGAGATCTGATCTTCTTTTATCTTCCCCTGATTTTATAAGGGAGTTCAATTCTCTTTTATCTATTTTTATTCCTTTTTTCTCTGCTTGTTTTCCCAACAAACCTGCATCTTTAAGCATTCTTCTTCTTTGTGCTCTATTCATTTTATTAAATTTCAGTGTTTATTTCTTTCTTTTTGGAAAATATAGAATCCTCCCTATTATATATGTCTATTCCAACTACATATTTAAAAATTCTAAGAAACAAAGCAGAAATAAAAGGATCTTCTATAGATATAATATCATTAGCGGGGATTAATGTAAATTTTGAAAGTTTTTCCTGTTCGGACCCATCGGTCTTAGGTTCTCCGGGATCTATTCCAGTGACGTCAACAGCAAAGCAAGGGTGAACAGAATCTACAAATTTACTACCTGTTAATGTTCCGATAAAATACCATCTTTCCTCGTCTTGTACATCGAATCCAGTCTCTTCCAGAAGTTCTCTTTGGGCTGTTGAAAGAATATTGGGATCCTCGTCTTCTGGACTCCCTGATATCACGGATAAAGCATACCCTCCACTTCTAAATAAATTTCTTTCGTTTAATACTCCTAACATAAGGGGTATTCCTCTATCGTCGGAGGTAAAAGGAAGAATTAAAACGGAATCCAATTTGGTTCTTATCCCGGTATTTTCCCCCAAATCTACCAAATCGAACCTTTCGGAACTGTATAGTATTTTTTCTTCGTTACTCATTAGTATCTTTTTCCTTATTTATCTTTTTTATGGAATTTTTTTCAGGGGAAGTATTAGGGGAATAATAATTTCTTCTTATCGACTCGGAAAGAGATTTTTTAATATCTTCTATATCTACTCCGTCAATTACAAATTTTATAATTTCATTTTCAGCATCTTCAAAAGAAGAAGATAAAACTCCATAGAGCTCTTTAGAAGGAAGATTTAATTCAATTTTAATTGAAACCTCTACCATATTTTTTTTCTGCTTCCTTAAGAGATTGTAAATAGGAGAATCAAAGTCGCTGTGATTTTGATTAGGTCCTCCATAAACTATAGAAGTTACCGTGGAGGATTTTTGAGGAGCCACTTGAATTTGATTGGTATTTATTTGAGGAGCCGGATAAAAAAGAGTATATTCTTCCACAAGATCCTCATTTATTCTACCTCCTTCCATGAATTCTATGAAAAAATTTTCTCCGGTCTGTCTGACTTCCTTGAATAGATTAGTGGATCCCGATAAATCCCCTTTAATCCATTCAAACATCATTCCCTGGTACTTTAATCTTAAATCGTCTAAATTTTTCTCCTTAGTTTCCATCTTTGGGTCTTTTTTTTTATTTTTGAATAAAGAAATTAATTTTCTCATCATGAATCATTTTGATCCTTTTTATTTGGTTTTTCTACTTTAACTATCTTATGGAATTCGAATCCGCATGAATTAATCTCATAAGAAATTCTATTAATAAAATCTTTTTCTATTATCCAAACCGAAGGATCTTTTTTCTTGCTCCTGGAATTTCTATATTCCAATTCTATAATGTCATTGAGGTGTTTTTCGTTCCTTCTAGTAAATTCTAAATATGTAAAACCGCCTTTCTTTTTTAAGATTAGGGTTTCTCCTTTATTTAGGACAAAAGATTCATCAATTTTCATCTAAGATAATAGAAAAATAGAAGGGAAAAGTTTCTATTTTTTTCTATTTTTGGTGTAGATATCTTCTATTTTTTTGGAAGTTAAAAAGTCTTCCAGAAGACTAGAGACTAAATCTATTTCTTTTCTTTGGGATTCTCCTCTGCTATAAGATCTAGGATCGTCTGACATATAATAACTAGTATCTTCCGATTTAATAATAGATTCAAAATACTCCAATAGGGATTTTTCATCTTCGTATTCTTGTATTCCCGATATTTTTTTGAATAGATAGTTAGCAACTGGGTCTTTTTTAAGGTCTACCATTGATATTTTCCTTACGATCCTGTCTTCCCCCGGTCTTCTAAAGTTAAATCCTTCTGAGTTTTTTTCCGTGTTTATTTCTATGTAGGGGATTTCCGAATCTTTTTTGGGGTATATCCTAAATTCCCCAACTAGGTCTTCCGCAGATCTCTTTTTTATTATAACTACAAATCCATTCTCCAATTCAGATCTCCACTCATTTTCTCTATCTCCTTTTTCGAATTTTTTAATATTGGAATTTATTCCATACATATCTAATATAAGGTCTAAATCTCTTTGAGCTTGTAAGCTTACGGTTTTTTCTTTTTCCCCTTTTTCTTTTTCTATGGAATCTTCAAATCCATCTAAAAATTCCTCTAGGTTTGATTGGTTCTGAGACAACCAATTTTTATATTGAGATATCTTGATGGACCCTATTCCTCCTCTTGTATTTCTATTTATGTATGCTCCAAAATAAGGAATCCATAGGTATTTAGCTTCTCTTCCGTCCGAATCAAGATAGGTGAGGGCAACAGCTTTTCCGCTGTCTTTTGCTACAAGAAGATTTCCCTTTAAAGGAGAAGTTCCATTTTTTTGGTAGTCTACCACGTCCAAAATATAATCTCCTCCCCAAGTCTTAGTGACGGATCTTAAATTTTCATACTTTTTAGATTCGTGTAATGGACTAAAATTTTCATAATTTAATATTTCTCTCATGGGTAATTAGTTCCAAAATAAACCATTACATCAAATCTAGAAGGATCCGTAAATCCGTTCATATTTATTTCTATTCTTTCTGGATAAGAAGGTATAGGAAAATCATTAACAGAATATTTCACCTGTCCGTAGTCTATAGTTTTTCCTGGGATTAAATCAAAATCTATCTCATCTTCTTTTCCTGTAGAAGTCTCTATCTTCATAATCAATTCTATAGAATCCACGGAAAAATTAACTCCTTCTAGTCCTCTTTTATTGGAAAGTATTTCAGTTGAATATTCTATAAAAACTTTAGCTTCGGTTATATCTCTAAATTCTTTAGGCTTTCCTATTATATCTATGTCAACTAGAGACATCTCATACCCAAATTTATTTCTAGTATCAGAAAATTTAGATTTATTACTCGAAAAAGATCCGTAATCGTATATCCTTGACATTGATTTTTTTTATTTATATATCTTAAGCAATTTTAACTTCCGAAGGAATCGATCTTGCTTTAAAATCATTTTTAGAATAATAGTTAGTTTTCCCCGCATAATTCCAGAAAAAAGAATTATTTTTGTTTTTGGAATCTCTTTCTACCGGGCTAGCAGCGGAAGAACCCTTAGGTTTATCAGCTAAAAATTCTGTTCTCGTCTTAACGTGGGATTTTGCTTTATCTACAAGAGATTTGTTAGCTTGGGCTTTTACCGCTTGATCTATTGCTTTGGTGGAATTAGCAAGATTCATTCCCATGCTTTTCATATAAACATTTATAGCTTTATTCCTATCTGTTATATTTTTCCAATCTGCTCCTTTTTTAAGTCCCTTTGTTACAGGAGAATATTGTCCTTTTGTTAATATTATATCTGCTATTGTTTTTCCGTAAGGTTTTCCTTTTACGTGGTATCTATTGTATATAGACTGAGCAACATCTGCCATTCCTTGGGATTGATCTATGTAATTTTCACAAGCTATTATGGTAATAAGGGTCCAATAGTCTTTTTTGTTTATCTTAGCCTGTAGAGATTCGTCCAGCTTGACCGAAGAAGTTCCTAAAAAATCTTTCTTGATTATATCCTTAGTACTTCTAGTTAAAAAATTTTTTAGGGACATTTCCTTTAAATATTTTTTACCTGATTCGTTTTCCCAAACCCCAACAACCCAAGATTCTTCTAGAGCTTCTCCTTTATAAGAAGAAGGGTAATACCCTAAAACTTTTTCATTTTCTATATTTTTAGATATCAAAGGCCTTTGGTCCGAATAAATTATTTTTTCCCCAGATTTTATAAATTGATTAGATCCTTTAGCTGGATTTATTATTTTAAAAGGTATTTTGCTTTTGGCCATTCTATTTTTTAGAGATTCCCAGGCTTTTCCGGTGCAAGAAAAATTTAAATTTTCTTTAAGATCTATTCCGTGTATAGACATCTTACCCTCTATAGCCGATTTCTGGGGGAATGTTATATTCTTAGGGGGAGATACCCATTTAAAGCTAGAAGAAGAATAAGATTCGTTTAAATCCCAATTTGAAAATTTTTCCAGATTTTTCATTAAAAATTTTTATTTTTACTATATATCCCGAAATTTTTAGAAATAAAAGATGTATAAAAATCATATTATTATTTAAATTTTAAGAAATGATCGAAATGCAACAGGTTCCTTTCGAGGACAAAACCAAGAAAAAAGAAGTTCAAGAGGTTAAAGAAAAAGTAAAAAAAGATCCTAAGGACAAAAGTGTTTACAGAAATGACATAAGTCCGACCGAAGAACTTTTGGTGAGAAAAGAGCTCCCTTCCGATTACCACACAACAGATTACACTCAAAATTTTCTAGGGGAAATCTACGATACACAGAGGGATAAGTATTATTCACAATCTGCTAGATATAAATATTATCCTAGACAAGAGGACAAACATTTGTGTCCAGGACATTGGCAGGGATATAGATGGGCGGTACACAATTTAACTCAGCCGGGTGATTGGGTATTTGACCCCACATGTGGCACAGGAACAACTTTAGTTGAATCATATAATAACGGTAGAAATTCAATCGGAGTTGAGTTAGAGTATCCCCAGATTGCTTATAACAATATTGCAGCACAAACGGAAAGAACTGATGTCGTAGCTAAACTAATTCAAGGGGATGCTAGAAACACAACTCAGAATTTAGAAAGTGCAGGGATCAAAAGAGGACAATTATCACTAATCGTTAATGGTACTCCATACCCTAAAATCAGTGGGAAATCCTCAGATGCACCACAAAGAGGAATGGCTAAAAATCCGGATGGATCTATAAATGATAAGACTTTCGATTATGAGCATCCTAACAATATTGGACTAACTAAAGGAAGTGAGTATTGGGATCTTGTTAATGGAATGTACACTCAAGGTATTGAATTTTTAAAGCCAGGTGGATACTTCGTTACCTTGATTAAGGATATGATCCAGAATAAAAAACCTTATTTACTATCTTCTATGATTATGGATGAAGTACTTAAGAATAATCCAGATATGGAATATTACGGTCTTTATATGCACAGACATATTCCAGAAACACTATTCATGAGAACTTACCCTAAAATGTATCCAGGTGTTCCGGTTCCTTCCTATCAAGCAGGGGTTATTTTAAGAAAGAAATTAAAATAATAGATTAAATAAATTATAGATAAACCAGGATTCAAAAAATCCTGGTTTTTTTTGATATATAAGATAAATTAAAAAAATTATAAATGAAAAATATTAAATCTATTCAGGAATATTCAGGAAATAACTCTGAGTATAATGAAATTCAGGAATCATCTTTATTCGATATGGATTTTTCTAAACCCCAGATGGATACATCCTGGTCTGATGTATGTAATAAATGGTCAGAATATTCAGCACTAATGGCATCAATGAATGTAGCTAATCCTAAATATAAAAGAACTGTTTCCACTGCCACTGAATTTCTTAAAAAAAATTCAACAATAAAATTTAAAGATAACGGAAAAGATAGAATACTTAAAAATTCAGAAGTTATTTATTATGCTTTTTATTGGGGAAAAACCTATTTCAAAAACGACAAAAAATTCCCTATGAGTGCAGCTATGTATGATTTGATAAAACCCGCACAGGTATAAATAATAAATAAAAATTTAAAAAAAAAAATCAGAATTTAAGAATTCTGATTTTTTTTGTGATATATAGGATAAATAAAAATTAAAAAAAATGGTAAAACACATCAAATTATTTGAACAATTTATCAACGAAGAAGCTAAGTTTGATAAATTTATAGACATCACAAAGATAATAGGTGATGGTAAAGGAGGAGCTAGAATGGACTTTGCAAAAGGGTGTACGGTAAAAGATAAAGACGGAGAAACTGTTTCAGTTTCGGATGAAATTTTAGTATACGACAATGAGATCGAAATAGGTCTGTCTGACGAAGGAGGATATCAAATAGGAGAAGTTCTTTCTGGAAGTATAAATTTATCTAAATTAAAAGGATTAAATCTAGATTTAACTAAAGCCGTAATGAAAGATGATTTTAGAAATCTAAAAATTAATAATGGTATTTTAACTTTCGAATATACTATACCTAAAGATTTACCTGCTAAATTGAAAGATATGTATTCTAAGAAAAAGACCGGGGTTTTTGATAAATTCAAAGAAATAGCAGGGATTCCTCCTAAAGAAAAAGTTCCTAATTTTTCGATATGCATTCCTTCTTCTTCTATAGAAGATTCAGGAAAATTAATTATAACTATCTTATTTAGCCAGGATACTCAGCTTTCTTAGTAAAGTAATAAAGTTTTAAATGAAAAATTAAACCAGGATCCAAAAGATTCTGGTTTTTTTGTCTATTTATCGTAGATTCTTATTAAAGCACAAGTTTCCTGATTAGAATATTCCCAATCGATAACTCCAGTTCTAAAATCGAAAAAATAATATTTAGTTGACGTATCGTATACCATTCTTTGATTTATTTCCGAAGACCAATACCAATCTTTAGGTATTTCTAAATTCAGATCTTCTTTTAATGAATATAGATATCCGAGTTCTTTTAAAGTAGGAAGTCTAAAATCTTCTTCCCCCGACAATTTATTAAAATAAATCCAGCTTCCGTCTTTTCCTTCTTGGCGGGATTCTGGAATTTCTGCTATTATATGTCCTAGATCTATTATTATCATATTTCTCTAACTGCTAAGAATACACATTCAGCCGAATGGCTCATAGTTTTTCGAGAGATAGCTCTATCGTTAAAAAATTGGCAATCATAAAAATAAGAAAGATACCCGTCAACCCCATCTCCAACCCAGTATCTCGGTTCATTGAATCCAGATCCCCTTCTAGTAATAAGATTTCCTACAGTAGAAGTAGATTCCCAGAAATCGGAAGATCCTGCGTAGCATAAATCTTGACAAAGGTATTTAATTTCTTTTAGATTAGGTAATCTCCATTCAGGGCCTAATTTTTCACATTTTTTTATAGCATCATATTTATTCATCTCTTCGAAATCATATCCGATACAAACCTCTACCCTTCCTGCTATAAATCTTTTCATTACGACCAGCTAGTTTTATAAGGTCCAAAATACCTAAATATACAGGTTTCTGATGGATTTCTTTTAGCTATACTCTCCCAGGATTTTATTGTGTAATTAGATTCTATTTGTCCGCTGGAATTTCCCATTATTCCTCTAGAAGAATTTGATATTATATTCCCATCATTAACAACTACTCCTACGTGACCTGCTCTAGACCCTTTGCTTGTTATTATAATATCCCCGGGTTTATAATTATTTTTCCAGTCCGATATTTTTTTCCAAGGAGAACCAGATTCTCTACTCCTAGTATCTAATTCATCATATATAGTTTTTGTTCCTAAACAGATTTTGGTATTTCCTGCAAGAGAATATCCTGTAGCTCTATAAAATATCAAAGAAACAGCAGCTGCACACCCTAGATTTCCCCTTCCAGTTCCAGGTATCCCCCTTGTCGGTACATTTAAATTAGCGTAAGCAGAATTGGAAATATTTCCAATGGGTCCAGAAAAAGGCTGTTCTAAATCTGCATCTTCTCCTTTATCGGATATTCCTATTTTGGATCCATATGAATCTTGATCTTCAGAAGATAAATAAGCATCAGAATCAAGAGAAATTCCTTTTCCTACAGGGGAATCTGATGGGGAACCTCCAGGTTCTTCTTCTCCTTTTAATTCTGTTTCGTTCTCTATTTTATCGGTATTTACTGAATTTGATAGTGTTTTTCTTAAAAGAGATCCAAACAATGAAACCCCTTCGGAATCAAAAAATCCTTCTTCTATAAGTTCGTTAAATCTTTTAAGATTTTTCATTTTATATTTATTTTATATATCTCTAACGGGAAGTATATTTCCGTAATAGGCTACGTGACATAGAAATCCTCTTTGATAAGAACCATTAGAACCATTTTCATTATTTGGCATTCTTACCTGATAAAACCACCTAAGATCATCTCCGAATTCGTTACGATCTGGAATATAATCGGGTTCTCCTGGCGTGGAAGTCCAATAATCATCTTCTTTATTAAAATCTGAAAAAATATCAAATTCTAGTGATAAATTTCTTATATAAAGAAGTTCTTCCATCGTAGGAAGTCTCCACCCTTTTCCATAATTTTTTTCAATTTTTTCTTTTGTAGAATCCCAATATATATTTATGACATCCTCCGGATTATCCATATAAGCTTCTATCTTTCCGAGTTTTATAATTTTCCCCATATCTTATATATTTTTCATTTCGGCATAATTTTCTGAATATATTTAATGTATTTGTACTATAAAATAAAAATATGGAAAATTATTATATTCAAAAATTGAATTCATTAAAAGAAGTTACGAGAATTTTCGGGGTAATTCCAATTCCTAATAAAACTCCTTTAATTTTCATGATTTCCAATTTAATTCTTTCTATGATGATTGAGATTATTTTTGGAACTTATTTTATATCATTGGTTATTGCTATTTTTATCTCCTATGAGACTTATAGAAAAAATAAAATAAAATTAGAAATGCTAGAGTATTGCATAGTAGAAGAAATATTTATGGGAGAAGAATTAGAAAGAAATGGGGTCGGGGAATTCCAGAATGATTCTCCCTTTGTAACGGATGAGGACAGAAATTACATATTTAAAGATTCTCTTTCCATATTAAAAAGAAATAAATATCTCCATAAAATAAAAAATCACTATAGATTTTTATTTTCTATAGTGATTCTATATTCTATTTCTTTTATCTCTTTAAATTTTTATTTATCATAAAAAGTTGCAGAATTTAAAATTTTTCTAGATGTTAAGTAATTTCTGTAGAAATCTTTAATTTTTTCTTCTGTTTCTTCTTCTTCCGCTGCTATTTTTCTTATAGCTGCTCTTTGAGCTTTTCCTTCTAGTTTAAACAAAGGTTTTTCTTTGAGAAGATTGGTTAGAGTGTAAACTTTCTGTCCTATTAAATCGGCTCTTTTTAAAGCTTCTTCTCTTTTTTTAGCAGAAGAATCTCTAGATAATTCTGCCTTGTCCCTATTTACAGTATATTCCATAGAATCCTGAATGCATTCAGAAGCTAAATTTGATATTTGAACCGGATTCATAGTGGAAAATTTTTCGAAAGCTTTAATTACCTTAGGGTACAATGCTTCAGAAGAAGTTTCTCCTACTCCCTCTATCAAATTGATAAATTTACTTACAGTTCTATATACTGTACTCGTAGACTCGAGTCCTATAGCATCAGCTAGAGCTGGATTAGTTATAGAAAAAGCTCTTGTATTAGGATCAATTTCTCCAAAATCCCTTATCCCGTCTATCATGACCAAATATGCCCCATCTTCTCCTTCAGCTCTTCCTAAGGCCTTAAGGTACAAAGCTGCTAACTGCGGCTCGGATATAATTTGATAATCTCTTGCTAAAGCAGCTCTTTCTCCTCTTGTAAGAGGTCTTTGTAGTTCTTCTTCTTCCCCATCTTCATATATTGGATAATATCCAAAATCTGAATGACTTTTAATTTTTTCATATAAAAAATCTACAAGATCTTTTTCGTAATTTTGACTCGTATATTCTTCAAAAATTTTTATTTTTTTCATAAATTTAAACTTTAAAATAGTGAATAATGATTTGGATATTTACTTTCAGGGTCATAAATAATGTCTGCATATTTACCCTGTTCATCAAATGCGTATATGATCCCAATTGATTTAGTAGAATAATCTATATACCATTCTCCTTTAAGTATTTTCCATTCTTTAGGATTTACTAAAAATCTACCGCTAAAATATAAATTTCCATAAACTCCCAAATCGCTATTAAAATTAAGTTTAGGGTTTTCGGATCTTTTACAAGGAACTGCATAAAGAGCTATGTCATTAAGGAACGGAAAACAATGTAATATAGCTCCTGGCCATTTATTTCCTTTTATTTTTAGATCTTCTAAGGTGGAAGTTGTTTTTTCAGGAATACCACTACTAAATAAATCCGTACTTTTATATTGGCTTTTATTTACAATTCCTCCTCCTCCACTTCTGCTGTCTGCTTTAATACGGGGTAATTGATTAGTAGTATTTAAGGGCTCTACGCTTTCTATCATGCTTTCAAATACCTCTTCCGAAGGAGCTTCTATAGAATCTATTCCCTTAGTACTAAAATATATATATTGTGCAGTACTCATTCCAGTTGTAGAAATTAAGGATTTCCATTTTCTATTTTTTCGAGAAACAAACCCCGAATAATCTTTATCAGATATATCAGCGGGATAGAAAGGAAATTCCTCTGAAGATAAAAATTTAGGACTATTTTGATCAGAAAAAGCATTTAAAACCCCGGAATTGTTAAACTGTCCTGGCTGCATAAAAGTTACTCCCGATCCCCTTTTTCCTGAATTAGGACCATCAAGTACCTCGTAGCTTAAATAAGGATCTTCGGAATTCGAATCGTAATAAATTCTTATTTTTCCGTATAGCTGATAAATGTCTTTATAGTGAATTTCGCATTCTCCTTTATCCCCTTTTTTGACTATTTCGGCTCCAGGAATTTCAGGAATAGGAGTTTTCCATCTATAATTATCCTTATAGGTTTTTAAAAATTCTTCAGAATATCCCAAAAGGGAAGTAAAAGAAGAATTATAGGGTTTATCAAAAACCGGATATCTTGTTCCTCCTTCATCTTTCCATTCAAAATTTCCTCTTTTTCCTTTATTGAGACCTGAAATAACTTCATATTCTTTAGTCTCTACATCAATATCTTCTTCGGACAATTCTCTTAGAACAACTTCTCCTCCGAAAAGAGGACTTGATCCAAGAAACCCCTTATAATCTTCATCGTACTCCCATTGGGTATTTATCGATACCCCAGAATCCGATAAATCAGGATCTATCTCTGATTTTTCTTTTGGCTTTATTTTTCTTTTTTCGCCTTTAATGATTTTGGTCATTATCTTAGAAGCATCACTTCCGGTAAGCCAGGATTCATTAAGATAAGTTCTATAGTCTTTTACTCTTCTCATACTATTTTATGTCTGTAGATTCTAGAAGAGTATAGCTAAATTTGTTTCCGTGAATTTTTGAAGCTTTTTTACATATAGCCATAAAAGAATCGAAATCTTTTACTCTCTTAAATACCTGACAACCTTCTGACCAATTTTCTACCCATGTAGAGTCTTGACCTGCTTTATGTATGTTAATACCAAACATTCCAGTATCGGTAACATTTTCTTCAAAAACTAAATCTCTATTGGCATCTCTCCATACAGTAACATTTCCGTTTCTTTGACAAAGAGCATCATATTTCCCCTGGTGTTTATCCACTTTCCAAACCCCTCTGTACTGTCCTGGTACTAACCTGGCTACTCCGTTTCTATTGTGAAATTGCTGAACCCCTTTTTTTCCAGGATCGCAGGTAGCCATCCAGCAAAAAAATTGCCAATCTCCTTTTTCGTCTTTAAATGATATAGTTAAATGATCATCAAATACATTAGTTACTTTTCTATAGACAGAAGGAGAAGTATTTCTAATTCCTACGATATTAACGTCATAAGTTTTATTAGAAGTATCTTCAAACCATTTATACCCTTTAGATTTTACAGCAGTTTCAATTTGTTCTCTAGTATATGACATAATTTTTTAAATTTTAAATTCCATTTTATATATCCTATCTTAAAAAATTTTTGATGGAATCATTAAAATATTCCCAAGAAGAATTTAAAGATTTTCTATCTTTCGGAGAGGTTATAAAGAAAGTCAGATTTCCATTCCTGGTTATTTGGCAATCTCTTTCAGGGGATTCCATTAAACACCTTTGTATTTCTCCGGAAGGATCTACGATTCCAATTATCCCTTTTTTTCCGTGTTCCCTTGATATTTCAAGAAAAGATTTTTGGTCCCAAGGTATTCTATAATTAGGGTCTTTATAAATGTGGGATTTATTTGTTTCCGGGTCCTTTAAAGATATTCCTTTTTCTCTTATTTGATTTTCTTCGGAACAAAGAGATTTATATATTTTATTGTAAAAAGAGTCCGGGTTAAAATGTCCAGAACAAGAAGGTGTTGTTGGTATTCCCTTTCTGTGAAGAATCTGAACCCCTTCTTTTAGAGGTCCGTCTAAAGTGTCGTAAAATTTTCTAGATTTTGGAATTTCTAAAGGAGACAATCTTTTTATCGAATAGTACCATTCAGATTCTTCAGGCTTTACCCATGAATATTTATGAAACTCTTCATGCGGAACAAAATCTGGACTTGCCTTATCCAGAGGATTTGATCCGTTTTTAATAGATTCGAATAAAGAAAAAGAATAAATCATATTTCTATATATCACAAAAATCCCCCGAATGATTGTACGGGGGATTGTAAAAATTACTTCTTTTTATCGATTACCGACCAAATAAGACCAGCTAAAGTGATAGCAGATCCAGAAAGTTCTGCCCAAGTAGATTCGTCAAAAAGACCTTTAGTTACTAGAATACCCCCGATGAACGTTAGTGCGTGTCTAGCAATTCCTAAAATTTGTTCTCTTGTCATATCATTTATTTTTTATGGTTAATACATTCTATATATCTCTTTTTGATTAAAATCTTTTAATCACATAGAGTTTTCGACTAGATCTCGTATAAGCTGTGTATTTTATACGATTTCTTTCTACAATATTCCAATTAACATCTATATCATCTTCTAAAAGAAATACCGTGTCGTAAGTACTTCCTTGCGCCTTGTGTGCAGTTATTGAATAACCGTACATAACATCTGCGTATCTTCTTAAAAAATTATAATAGACTATCCAACTCTTATCCTTTCCCTTCTTATTTATAGCTCTTAATTTAAGTATATTTGCAAGTTTTTTAAATTCCCCTTCACTGTCTTCATGTAGGATTCTAATAGTTCTCTTTACCAAATCGTCATCTTCGTCCAAATAGGAGACTAAAGCTTCATAGTGCTTTAATGTTATAGGATAAGGATCATCATCGGGATGATCTGATACTTTAAACCTTAAATCTTCAGATTCTACTTCAAAAGATTCCACCGAAAATTCATCATTTGTATTAAATATTATTGTGTCCTTTTCTAAAATAGGAGAATTTGCTATAAGTTTTTCTCCTATTAGTATCTTAGAGGAAAGAGCTTCGTCTCCGTATATAACTTTTCGAACTAAATCGTTCATAGAGGATATTGTCTTATTTCTCCATCCTATAACTTTGCAATACTCGGAATCTTTAGAAAAGGTATCTGTTTTATAATACTTTTCTAATATAGCTCTAAAAGAAGATCTGGATTCTGGGGAATTAAGATTTATGAATTCGATTCCTTCTCCAATCTGATTTAGTTTATTACTAGAAGAAATTCCTGAATCCGGATTTGTAATATTCTTTCTTATTTTTACTGAAGATTCTATTATAGGATTTCCCTCTTTCTGTCTCATTATCTGTCTGAGATTTAGGGTTTTTATCCTATAACCATCTAGAAGTTCATCCCTAAATGGAATACAATCCGGTCTTCCTACTGGAGGTATCTGAGCCGGATCTCCCATAAAAATGATCTTAGTCTTATCCCTATATTTAAGAAGTTCCTCAAAAAGATCATCATTAAGCATAGATACCTCATCAACAATAAGAAGCTTTAGAGTTCTTATCTGGGGTTTAAAATCTCCATCATTAACAAATATCTGTTGTCCGTCCGAAGTGATCTTTTCTGAAAGTCCTAATATTTTATGAACAGTTTGGAACTGAACCCTTGAGCTGGATATGCCAGTTGCTTTTCTTATTACGCGTACTGATTTATTAGTTGGACCGGTAACACCAACTTTGTACCACAGACGAGTCGGCTGTATGACGTCTAAAACGTATCTAACAAGAAGACTTATCGTATACGTTTTTCCAGTTCCGGCCCACCCTTTAAGAACGTATATGGAATCGTCATTTAGGTCCCTTATAAAATCAACAAGGGAATCAAAAGCCTTCTTTTGATCTTCATTTAGTGTTGATGTATCAACTTTAGGAACGTACTCTTTCTTTTTTACTTTAGACATTAATTCTTATATAATTTTATTTTTTTTAGTTTCTTTTTACTTTTTATTTTTTTTCTACAAGAAAATCCCTATATTTGATCTATAAATAATTTATTAATTTAATTTAAGAGCCATGAAAAAGTTAGTTTTAGTTTTAAGTTTAGTTGGGATTTCTATTGGTAAATCTTTTGGATCAGTTAATGATTCTATTAAATACCCTATAGAGGATTCCAAAAGAATTTCTATCATCGAAGGAATAGAGAATGTTATCCTAAAAAATTATCCGGGATCAGAAGAATATAAGGTATTCGAGAGTAGAATTGATGACTATATTAATCAAAAAATGACAGGAGAAAAATCTAAATTTACTTCAAATTTTCCGGACACCTACTTGATAATTACTTTTAATAACGATCCTACCGTAGATATGATCACAGAAATAGTTCAAAATAGAATAGATTGGATTAAGTCTTCCGGATACCCTATTACCCCGGACCGTCACTTTACAAAATTCGTAGAGAGAGATGGAAAATTATTCTTAGTAGTAGCTTTAGATGAGACCTACATATACCCATCGGATAAAAAATCCTATAATTAATTAAAACAAAAACTCCGAAATTAATTTCGGAGTTTTTTATTTTTTATTTTTTATTTTTATTTGGGCTTTTTGAATTTGGGAAGAGAATACTCAATAGAAATAGCATATTGTATAATTTCCACTGAATCTGCTAATATAGGTTGATTTACCACAAGATCAATAGGTCTTGTTATCTCCTTACTATCTCCTTGAAGTACTCCTCTTACTTTTAAATAAACTTTTCTAAAGTTAGGGTATTCCTTTGCATCGTCTGTTTTTTGTATTTTACTAAAGTCTTTATCGTCAACCTTAACTTTTCCCACCAACTCAGGATAAAGTGTTTCCAAATGCTTTTTAACCGCATTTGCTCTAGACACAACCAATTTTTTATTAATCTCGCTATCCGGTCCTTTTTTGTCTCCGCTAGATTCATAAGAAGCTCCTCCTACTATTGTTATTGATTCGGGAGAGGCAGCCAAAGGAGCAAGTGCTGCGGTTAGCATTTTATCCATTGCATCTTTTTGTTTAGGGTTAATTACGGTTCCGTTTTGATCGAACATTCCATCACTTCCGTCTACTTTAGCCTCATATTCTGTAACTTCTCCTGGAATTACTTCTTTTATGAAGTCTTTTTTAATGAAATAATCTTCGATTGTACCTCCTGCGCCATAACCTATTTCTCCTATTCCGTATAGGATAAGGGTCCTTTTTACCGGATTTTTGGATGAATCTTCAGCACTAAGCGAAGGAAAACTAAAAGAAGGCAATATCTTATCTCCGAAACCGTTTTCCATCATTCCTACCGTAATTCCCGCAGCTACAGAAGAAATATACTGCATACCTACCGATCCGCTTTGAGCAACTTTATTGGATTTTTCCACAGTAACCCATTTTTCACTTTTATCTTCTTTTGAAGACGGTTTATTGTCTGCCTCGTAAATATTAGCGAGATTCATTTTCGTAAGAAGGTCATTGATATCTATCCATTCTTTATCGTAGATTTCATTCGCAGCATTGCAATTTGCAATACTACCATTAATGTTGGCAACCTTAACCTTACCATTAATTAGAGGTGCATAAACATGTTTCTTTATCTCTGTGGTAGTCTTTTCCGAAATCTGCATTAAGTCTGGGGATCGGTTATCATCCATGCTAGAGTCTATACCGTCATCGAAATAAGTTAAATTGTCGCTTAGAATATCCAAGGAATTCTTAAGATGTTTTTGGAATGTTGGGGCTTTATCGAAAGCTTTTCTTGCCGATTGAAATCCTTGAATTGCATCCGCATCTAAAAAATTATTGAGATTGCTTATGAGGTCTTTGTAAGTTTTTACCTCAGATTCATTAACAGAATTGTTTAAAAAATCTACGAAAGCACCAAAGCTTTCAAATACCGGTCTTGTTTTCATATTTTATTTTAAATTATTAATTAAATTATATATCTTTCTTTCTTTTATTTTTTTATATTTTATTTTTTTTCTACAAGAAAATCCCTATATTTGATCTATAAATAATTTATTAATTTAATTTAAGAGCCATGAAAAAATTAGTTTTATCCATCTTTTTAGCTGGATCGTTAATCGGAGGAAAATTATTTTCTCAAGAATCCCAATCTTCTGATTTTATAATCGAATACGACAGTAGAAATAGCTTATCCCAGATAGAAGAAAAAGCAAAATCTCTGTTGCTTGTCGATTTTCCAAATATCCAGAAAACGGGAAAATTTGAGAAAACAGTTAATTCTTATTTAAATGCTAACGGTCACCCTTCTCTTTCCCAAATAAAAGAGACTTCGAATTTTCCAACAGAAATTACATCTATAATTTTCCCTAAGGACTATTTTTCAGACGATCAGGTAGCAAGAGAATCCGTTGTTATTCTTAAGGATTTATTAAAAGAACACGGGTATTACGGGGTTAAAAACGAGGATTTTAAAGAATTTGATGTAAGAACCAAAATCGAAGGGGAGAATTTAAAAGTAATAATTTTTGTTTCCGAATAGATTTTTAAATATAATAAAAAACCCTTAGACTCAAGAATCTAAGGGTTTTTTTATTTTTTTAGAATTATTTATTTATCTTCGAATTGTTTTTTATCACTTGATAATTCTGGATAATCGTATCTATAGGCTATTAAACAATTATCGAATGTATATTGTCTTGCCATTTTTTTCTCGGTGTAAGTTACAACTTTGGATTCGGTTTTTTGTTCATCTAAAGATTTTTTAGTTTCGTCGTAGATTTCACCTGTTACTTTTAATGAAACCGATCTCCAATCTGCCATTTTATCGTCCTCCGATCCCTCTCCTTCTTTTGGCTGTACTTTTATTTCTCCTGGCTCAATAGAAGCTCCCGAAAGAGAAGAATTAGAATCTTTGGCTAATTCTTGTAAATATTTTACCATCTCATCTCTTCTTGCTCCTGCCAATTCTTGATTGTCTTTCCAAGGAGAACCGGCATCTCTTTTATCAGCACTTCCGTCTACTACGATTGTATTTATTTTAAGAAACATCCTCGAAAGAGAAGCTGCTGCAGCTTTACCAGCTTCAGTTAATTCTGCTTTATTAGTTACATAAAATGTGGTTTTTCCGTCCTCTTTAATTTTTAACGGATATTCTTTTACTCCCATATAATTCTTAGTTTTATCCGGAGAAACCAACTTTTGTCTGGATTCTATACTTAGAGGCTCCTTACTATTAGCATCTTTCTTAATTATAGGAAATATGTATTTAAATTGGGTAAAAAACGCATCGGAAACAGATCCAGCTCCATAGCCGGTAGGGGTACCTAGAGTAACTATAGAAGAGGGATTTAACTCTCCAAGAGGAGTTACTACTATTTGGGAATTTCCTTCTGTTACCGTAAGAACTAATTGATCTTTTGGATTTGCCAGAGGCATTTGATTATAGACTTTTTCTTTCCCTTTAATAATTTTCTTTACCGTTTTTACGGATTTTATATTTTCTTTCTGGATTTCTAAATTCTTCATGAAAATAGAAGCATTATATGCAGCTATTAAAGCTAGCATTTCGGAATAGGTCATAGTTTGAACCCCTTTTTCTATCGAGGTGAAATCTTTAAGACTAGGAGCTCCTTTAACTTCCACACTTCCGGAATCCCCGTAATCGTAAGGCGCAATCTTATCAATTATTCCTATGGAGAAAATACCAAATGATTCTTGGTCTATCCATTCTTCGGTTGACAAATCTCGAATAACAGAAGAGAATTCTTTTAATTCTTTTGCTGCGTCAGGAACCGAATAAGCTGAAACCTGTAGATTTTTTACTGCTTCTTCAAATACAGAATCGTTATCTAATCCTCCTTTAAGCTTCAAAAGATCAGGAAGACTAAAGCTATTTCCATTTTTTAGTTTTTCGTAGATCTCTCCTTCCATTAAGGTGGATATAGATCCGGGATTTCTCAATTCCATTTCATAAAGATTAGCAACGAAATCACTAAAGTTTTCAAATACTGGTCTTGTTTTCATATTTTATTTTTAGTTTTTAAAATTATAATTTATATATCTTCCTTTTTTTCTTTTTTTTTGGATTATTTTAAAAAATCTAGGATTTGTGAATTTGATTCATCTACAGAATAAACTAGGTATTGGGGTTTATACCCTTCTACAAATTCCTTCGTGTCTTTATCGTAAACTATATTTACATCTCCTGAGCATTTCAGAAAATAAGAGTTACCTTCTAGAACCATTTCATTTATTTTGGTTTTTATAGTTCCTTTTTTCTCCCTAGTTCTTCCATCTATTACATCTATAGTTAAAGAGGTTCCTTTATATAGATCATTGAAAGATTCGGATTCATTAACTCGAGAAAGATCGGGATTTGATGGATACCCTCCACGCTCGTGGATTTTTTCCCAAACCCTGTCTGCAAATTCAGATTCTTTTAGATGATCTTTTATGTAGGTATGTATAGATCTAGCTTCTTCGTAATACTCGAATTTCACAGCAGCATCCAATAAACTCTCTAGATCTTCTTTAGAAAGGCTAGAATAATCTATCGTCTTTAGCAAAGCTCCTAATTGAGATGCATCTAAAGTAGAATAATCTGTATTTTCAGGGGCTGAAGTTTTTTCCTGTGGATTATAGTTGTCGTCGTTATCTATTCCGTTGATTTGTTTTTTACGCAAAGCTTCTTCTGCCTGGAATTTTCTTACCCGGGAGATTACATCATCAATTATTTCCTGTACAGTTTCCCTGTATTTATCAGAATTAGATAGCATGGAAAGTATAATATCATTAAATTCAGGAGCAGGGTAAGTAAATAAAGCTCCCATTACATGTTCTCTTAGATTAGGAATCTCGTCATTCTTGATCTCTGTAAATGTGTTCAAGTAATTTCTGATAT